>Ga0265797_10003447_pt1 | contig 25238 bp, 17 predicted proteins | sample P2T30metagenome_FD_192433 | JGI IMG/M metagenome (GOLD analysis project Ga0265797, IMG submission 192433) | Plant litter microbial communities from East Loma Ridge, Irvine, California - P2 T30 | ecosystem: Environmental > Terrestrial > Plant litter > Unclassified | place: USA: California... | reverse complement strand
GCATCGTTGCCGTCGTCGTCCTCCTCGGCTGAGGAATGCCGCGCTCGGCTTCTTGCAGTGCGCCAACCTCCTCCTCTCTGCTGCCACTGTCTTTGCCTCTGCCAGCGCGGCGACTCGGAACGTAGCCCTTGCGACCAGCAAGCAACATGTAAGACAGGCCAGCCTCGAGTCATCACTACCTCTCCACCCACGTCTTCCCCGCGTCGCATCGTGCCACCTCGAGCGATGCTGGAGCCCTCCCCGGGCGACTCGTGTCTGGACGACCGTCTGGACAAGAAGAAGGCAACCGCTCCAGCTCGTACGTGTCCTGTTTCCCATGTTCTCCCCTTTTTGCCTTTCTCTCGCAGTGGCCAGCGGTTCGCCGCGCCTGTCTGGGCCCGCTGCACTCCAACCACGTCCGCGCCGCCCCGAAGCCCACATGCTGTACTGATGAGCTGGCACTGCTGCTGCCATCTGTCGAGCATACCCGCTAACTCTCTCGTCCACGTGCAGCCGTGCTACCCCCGATGAGCCCTCGTCATGCCTTTTCTCGAAGCTCATCGACGCCCCAGCTCCGTCCACGCCTGGATGGCTCTACAGGACAACTCTTTTCTTTCACTTCGCCTGCGCCAAGTACCTCTCATGTAACTAACCCGTCTCCTTCTCATCTGTCTCGGTCGGCCTCTGCTCCCTTGCCGGACATGGCGATCTGGTCGACCTACCCGGAGGACATCGTCCAGTCCGAGGATGTTGTTATCGCGAAACCTTCTAATGGACATATCCACCCCAATGGTACGGCGCCACCTCCAGATATTGCTGTTCAGCCGCCGTCAAGATCGGAACCCGTAATGCCTTCCACTCCCGTCCCGGACTTGAATGAGGTCTCGCACCTGCTGCGACAGGCAAAGTACTACAAGCAAAGGCGCGTACAGGCCCAACGTCTCTTCCATCGTTTGCAGACTGCCACATCAAGGACCCAGCGCCTTGCTATCGCCTCACGGCACGTGCGCCGGACGCTCGCCGAATGTCTACGTTCGGAGGACAAGCATAGTTTCGCTCATATGTTCAACACTTTCCAAGCGGCTTGTGAACAATTGCCGGATCTTTCACTGGCGGATGCTTTTGATTCAGAGCTTGGTCTCAATCCCACGGAAGTCCTCGCCAGTTCCTTCTTGGAGGCAATATCCCACTCGTCACGGGAGACCACCATCAAGTTGCTTATGCGACTTCGGTACGATAAACATTTTGTCGCTGACCGTATAGCATCTCTCAGTCATAAAGAGCTAACATCACTGTTGTCTGACGGCATGTCTTCACGGCGCGCAGAATCTGTCCTAGGCGGGTCCCAACGTGCGAGCACAAGAAGTGCTAAGCCTTTGGGGTTCGTCGTGGATCGTGTAGTGGACGATATCTCTACTGCTGGTTACAGAAGCTCACTGGAAACCCTTGTCCATTTGCACAATCCTACAGGCGAGGACAGCCCGGCTTATGGTCGCTCCACGGAGATGTGGGCCCACGTTGCTGGCCGTCTAATATCGGAGAGAAAAGCCGGTGGCGACCGACTGACATCCACGTTACTGGACATCTGGTCCTTTCAAGGTGACTGGGCAGGCAAAGACCGTTTGCGAACATGGATGCTGCATACCCTGCAGCGTGGCCAATTCATCTTGGAGCAACCTAGCAGGCAGTCTTTCAGGATGCGTGTTCAAGGCCAAGTGGATCTTTCAGCTGAGGAGACTGCTCGCACAGAAGCATTCTACAAGGATTCCGTGGACAAGCTGCTTGATCTTCTTGGAGACACGAACGGGGCAAATGTTGTGCCAAACACGGCGCTGGACTTCACCTCGGCCATCCATGCAAGCCTTGACGGTAATCCTAATCACCAGAGAGATCTGCCCAGCTTCGTGACCACCCGCTGGCTCTTTGGAAACTTCTTGATGAACATGATCGTGTTGCCGGAAAGCCACGGACTTTTGAACGGCCACCACGTTTCAGATCATGCCCGATTGAAGATACTGCGGGAAGTCGCTGCTAGATCTCAAAAAATTGTCTTCGACGTCATCTATTCATGGTACCTGCCCAGTCAAATATCTACGATTAACCCACTGCTGACTGTTGTATAGGAAACATGGAAGTGTGTTACCGACAGAGACTGTTGACCGTGTGCAGAGGGTCATCAATCGCTTCAATTCATCAGTAGCCAAAAGTCCAACATCATCCTCAACAGGTGGTGTTTTGGCTGCGTCTGCGCCACCGAAAGAATTCATAGCTGTCTCTGCCATCGATGCTGTAACTGCAATGAATGCTCTCTTCCCTGCCAGGCGACCGGTATCGGTGTCCTCAGACCATGACACGTTGCGATCGGGTATGCAATCATCTGCCTCTTCAGTGTCTGGATTCTCACTCTTCCGCGCCGCAAATTCGACTGGGAGTACGTGGACCTCAAACACCCCAGCATCTACTCCTTGGCTATCGGCTCCACAGGATCATTTCAATGAGAGTCTCCCTGGTTTGGAGAATGACCTTAAGCTTGACACAGATGTCATGGATGCTCGGTCCGAACTGGAGGAGTACGTCGCGGGGCATGGAACGAACGACACAACTCACTGGGCGCTGCTAGTGGCTTCTGACGATGTCGAGCAGGTAGAAAGCTACAGCAAACTCCTCACTCAGGACACGGTCTCGGGAGATTGGCCTGCCATGCACGCTCCTGGGATGAGTAGGGCGAAGGTGCCGTCGTCTACCAAGACCGCGCTTGAGACTCTCCTGAGTGGCACGAACGGATCTGTCGTCCTGACCAACACCACAAGAGCACCAGGTTTCGAGGATGCCACTTCCATATCCACACAATTGATGGATCTGTTCGACGATCAGATCACAGCCTGCGAGGCTCGTCACGACTTCGTGGCAAGCCACACTTGGCTCTCTCACCTTGAGGTCTTCGAAGATTTCTTCGATGCACATGGCCCAGAAGCTGTCAGCTCTGCCATTGCAAGCATCGAGAACTCTGCCAAGAACTCTTTAGCTACGTCACTATCAGTCATCGACCATTGCGACGAATGGCTGAGCGTAGTTCGCCCAACGTTGGAGATCGCTTCATCACATGTAGCATCCGCATGCATATCGAACAAAGCTTTACGAACGAAGATCTGGTACAGTGTTGATGTACGCACATCTTCCTCGTATGACAACGTACGCGCAGTAACGTCTGCCTTACGAGTCATGGGAAAGCCTAAACGTGCGAGCACTACCAAACAAGCTCCGCCACTCCGACACTGGAGTGGAACCAGGCTTTCCAGTCAGAACATCCATCTCAAGTCTGAAGCACAGATCTTGGAGTTACTTGAAACACACCCAGCACACGGCGGGCCAAACAAACTCAGTGACGACCAAGCGAAGTTGACTCTGGCTTGGTTACGACGCAATGATGTCCAGCTGATCTGCGCTGGTGAGGAAAGGCTCCACAAGCTCTGCATGGAAGTACGAAAGTGTGTCGAGCAGATTTTGACACCCTCGCGACAAGACAGCCCACTTCTCTGGTCCAACGTCCTCTTCACACGCGACTCCAACGAAACACGACTTCCGAAGACAGACGGCGTTCGACTTTTCGCGCCCGACACTACATATCGGCATCTTGACATGTTGAAATTGCACGCGAGCAAGCCAATCTCGTTCGATAACATCTCCACCGCTTCGCGAACATTGTCAAGTAGTAGTTCGCGCGAGTATTTCGACAGGAATCCCACATTGGCGGCGAGATCGTCGACACCGTTCTGGTCGCCCGCGGCAACCGAGATACGGTCTCCGTCCAGCACCACCAGCGTTGCATCTCACACGGGAAGAGGATGGGATACATCTCCACAGAAAACGAACACCAAAACTATCGCACACGAGTCGCAGGCGACTGACGACCTTTGTGAGCAATTGACTGGCCTCTTGATCAGCGATGTTGGCATATCCGTCTTTGTTAACGGTAGTGAGACTGATGAGGCGTTCTTCACTGGCCTTGGTGCTGAACTTACCAAGCCGCATCTCGAGTCCCAAGTCAAATATGCGAGCCAGGAGAATCTCCAACAAAGCTTCAAAAGCACCCGTCTTCCAGGTTCTCGGTCCCGCCGCCTCAACTTCGACTATGAACACGCCTTCAGGTCTATGTTCGAAGCCTTCACCATTGACTCTGATCCGTATGCTAAACTCAGGCACCTCAACAAGATCCAAAAGCTCATCCGCCCATACCTGGCGCAACGCAACTTGAGTTCAGACGCTATCTTGTCCCAGGCCGATACATCAACTAAGCTGCCGCGATCTCTCGCCGGTAAGCATGTCTCACCTGGCTCTGAGATTCTTACCGATGGCTTCTACATCTTGTTCTGTCAGCGTAACATACGACCATCAGCCATCTTCCGCGACTTGCAGTACATCGCCTCGCTCTTGCCTCATTCGATATTAGACAGCTCATCGCAAGGTCAAGCTTTCTGGAACGCCGCAGTCGCAGCGATTCGCCTTAAGTCCGAAGCACGTAAGAAGCTCGTCGAAATGGCCGACAGTATCATCGACTACCATACGAACAACCGTGGTCATGGTCGTGCCGCTTCGATTGCGCAGCAGCAGCGCGACTCAGCGACTTTCACCGCGCCGTCTCGCACGCCTTCAGCAGAGCTGATAGCACACTACAGCATGGCAGACGCCGCACACTTACTTCAGATCACTGCCCGCGAGGGCGACCCGGCCGCACAGCGTGAGCTTGCCACGCTTTACCTGACACATCCGGAGCTCATGGACCATGTCATCGCTCCCTTCGCCTCACCTGGAGACGTCTTCAAGGATGAAATTGAAGGCAAATGGAAGCGGGATCGCGACCCGGAGAGATGCGATCCCCGGACGATGTGTGTGGCTCATCACTGGATGGTGCTTGGTGCCAAGGGAGGAGACGCTCTGGCGAGGGAGTTCTTGCGGCAAAGAGAAGAGATGGAAAGACTTCCTTAAGCTCCTGTTGGGAGTCATCGAAGATTCATGACGGACCGCTCTCGCGGTTCGCGGACGCATTATCGCATTTGGTCACGCACGTTTTCTGCTTCTTTGCATTACTTCTTGTCGTTCATCTTCATGCCTCATACACAGCGATGGCGTTGGTGGCGGAGCAACAAGTGCCATTCTTCTTGCTATTTATTTCTCTTTGCATGAGCTTTAGCCTCGATGATGGGTCCGGTGTCTTCCGGCGTTGGACTTGGTCACGCTCGCGCATATGCTCTTCTTTCTGATTCTTACCACGACCATTTGTAGATTATGTGCGCCGCAAAGAATACGGAATAAATGAAAACGAAACGATACCACTACAAAGTGTTGATGGACATGGACTGTCACTTGTGACGGACTCTACGACCAAGAACTGAAGGACTCGTGTTGCTAGAGGATTCAAGTGAACGAAGGGCGTTATCGTGGCGGCTAACTTTGTTGGCACCGGCCTTGTTGTTGTTTAGCTTAGGGCTTGCAAGTATCTGAAAGAGTCGTTCGAAAGCAATGCCTGTTATGGATTTTTCAAGGCTGACGATGTCCAGAGCTCGAGCATCACAAATCCGCACGTGAGACTACATGTATACACAAGACACTCCACCATTGCAACACAACACAGGATGATGATCTCTCTCTAAAGTCGCCGCGCATTATTTTACGTACAGCAGTCTTGACAGGACTACTAGGCTGGATTCGGCAGGCATAGTGTCTAGACCAGCTATACAGCAGCATTGAGATGCCCTTCGAGTTTCGTTCATACCTTAGCATCTAGTGTGTGCTAATATCGCGGTATTCAGATTCACAAACGACGATACTTGCCATCGAGATACGGTCGGCCATTCAGTGGATGACTTAGCGGTGTACGTAAATTTACGCGCTTCCAGCCCTGCGTCTCGCAAGCTTTTCTGACGGCCTTGGCCGAGGCTTCTTCTTCTGAAGATAGCCCCACTCCCATTACCTCAGTTCTGGGCCTCTGGACCCTCTCGTGCAACGGTTGGTCCACGACTCGGCCCCGGCTTGCCACACAGCCTGAGAGAAATGCGAAGATAAGAGCCTGTGAGGCCGAGAGTTTGACGTGGTTGCGGTGCCGCGGTGCCGTTTATGGCCGGTAGCTTCGTGTCACCGTAGGTCCAGATAGGTAGGTGGCCGCGTGGGAAGATCGGCTAGTCTACTAGGTTTACTTGTTTCTTCTGTTCCCTGTACTTCTCGCTGCTGTTCCGCAAACCATCCAAACTGGTCGAGAGGGCAAGGTCGTGGGCTGGCTACTGGACGTGCGCGACGTTTTCGACTTTTCGTTACACTGGGACTGGAGATACTACTACTACTGGAGCACGTGAACGACTTTTACTACAATGGCTTCTCACAGCTCGCACAGCGAGCCAGAGATCCACGCCGCACCTGTTTCCTCGAGGCCACAGCGTCCGCTCACAGCAGAGGAGAAGCTGGACCAAACGAAATTCGACATCGAGTCTTCGCCAAAGTCTTCGGAATGGGGCGATGCGAGGACAGCGCAGCACGACACTTATGTCAAGGAAGATGAGGGAATCCTCGCAAAATTGCGGGCCATGGAAGCTATGCTGGACAAGAAGCTGGGAATCGAGAGCCAGGCGGTCGAGCGAAAACTTCCAGAGGATCGGGTCGCTTTGACGTGGAAGGATACCTTGACCATGGCGACGCTGTGGGCCTCGGGAACCATGAACCTGAGTTGTTTCGCCACCGGTTTCCTCGGATGGAAGTTTGGCCTTGATCTGAAGTGAGCAATTTGCCCTGCGCGTGTGCTTTCCCCGACTCGGGTCAATCCATCAATATGGCGATCGATCCCATGGAGAGACCTGATGACGGGGCAGCACTTACAGACTTTCTGGGCGCAGACGCTAACAAACTCCCTGCAGACAGAGCATCATCATCTGCATCTTTGGATCAATACTGGGTGGCGCTCTATCAGGCTTCTGCGCCACTTTGGGCGCCCCGACTGGTCTGCGTCAGATCTCTGTCAGCAGATACAGTTTCGGTTGGTATCCGACCAAGCTCATTGCACTCCTCAACACCATCGGACAGATTGGATGGAGTTCTGCCGGCTGCATTACTGGTGGTATTGCGCTCAATGCTGTCGCGGATGGCAAGGTCAGCACTGCTCTCGGCATTGTCATCATTGCTGTTGCCAGTCTTGTCGTCTCGTTCTTTGGCATCAAAGCCATCTTGCCGTTTGAGCGGTACGCGTGGATCGTCTATCTGATCGTCTTCCTCATCATCCTAGGACAGACTGGACCCTCCGCAGACAACTCGACCGCATCGAAGCTGGAAGGCGCGGACCTCGCTGGTAGCGTGTTGTCTCTCCTTGCTATCGTGTATGGTAGCTCGGCATCGTGGTGCACAGTCGCCTCGGACTACTACGTCCTCTACCCGACAACAACGAGCCGTACCAAAGTCTTCCTCCTCACAACCCTCGGCGTCGCCATCCCCACCTCCTTCGGCATGGTCTCCGGCTGCGTCGTCTCCTCGGCCCTCAACAACGAACCCACCTGGAACGACGCCTACACCAACAACGGCGGCAGCGGCCTGGGCTTCCTCCTCCAAACCGCCCTCTACCCCAACGGCTTCGCAAAATTCCTGCTCGTGCTGCTCGTCCTCAGCGGCATCAACTGCAACATCATCAACACCTACTCCGCCGCCCTCTCCTGCCAGCAATTCGCGCGACCCTTCGCCCGCATCCCCCGCGTCCTCTGGACACTCGCCTGCTTCGCCGTGATCCTCGCCATCGCGCTCGCCGGCCGCGACCACCTGCTCGACTACCTCGAGAACTTCCTCTCGCTGCTGGGCTACTGGTGCACGTCGTACTTCGTCATCGTCGCGAGCGAGCACTTCCTCTTCCGGCACGCGGACGTCGTGCATCGCTATGACCTCGAGGCGTGGAACGACCCGGCGAGGCTGCCGCTGGGACTTGCAGCGATAGCGAGTTTCTTGATTGGAGTTGTGTTTTGGTGCATGGGCATGGTGGAGACGTGGTTTGTGGGACCGATTGGAGGGTTGATTGGGAGTGGTGGTGGAGATATTGCGAATGAGCTTACGCTTGTTATGACGCTGGTTGCGTATGTGCCGCTGAGGTGGGCGGAGTTGAAGTTTGTTGGAAGGTGAGATTGGGAAATGTTAGATGTGCAAGTAAGGTAGATATATAGCATTTTAACGTATGAATGACGGATTTCGATAAACAAACACGGTGGTTGTTGGGTGATCTACGGCGTGGGCGATGCGAGTGAAATTGGACATCGATGAGAGCGCTCCTTGGATCTCCATAGAGGAGTTGCCAGCAAACAGGCGTTGCGTTGAAGTTCTGCGCACGATATCTCATATTTTAAGCAAGCGCATTCTGTCCCTGTGGTTGGTTGACAATACCAGCATGTAAATCACAAGATCCACATGACGCTCCTCGTAGCATTTCAATGGCCGATACACCCCTTTTCATGCCAGGTTCTGAAAAGGAGTACACGCGTATTTGCAGCATGTGAAAGATAAAACCAGAAGATGAGATGTTGACGCCCAAGACCCAACAAGGATTGACGTGTGACATATACCAAAAACAGTGGAGCTTTCATCTTGTTAAGAGATGGAAGCACAAAGCGTTAGAAAACTAGGTTCGTATGCTTTGCCTGGCAGCCGTGCCGTCGAAACTCTGTGCACTGAGGCCCTTCGGGGAACCTATCCAGCCCAGTACTCCCTCCACGAGCAAGGACGTGCGCGCGATACGAACACGTGCCTTTGACAGCTCTCTCTCCGATAAGATGGGAGCAGATCGCAAAAGTGCATGGACCTTTGCCCGAGGCCATGTTATCCGAATTGTGCTTGTAGATCCGTAAATCGTGGCTTTGCGGATAGGGTTAAGCTCGTACCTCTCATTTCGCTATCAGAAGTATAAAGCGAGGATTCGCAAGGATGGCTTGAAAAGCGCAGGTTGCGTTTTTACAAAGGGTGTCAGAGTATGCCAGCAAACCTTATAACCTTGAAAACGTGCGAAAGGAACAGGATTGAATGGGATCATGCGCGCAACGGAAAGTCTCTGACACGCGACATCTCGGAATAGATGAATCCTATATCGATGACCTGGGTGGCCTGATGACGGCCTTGACAGGTGCCATGGCCGTCTGGGGCAAAAAGCCATCTGTGCCATCACAGACGCCCATCCACGTGGAAAGAGCGACGGCGAGGCAAGCGAAGAAGGGGTGGCGCCATTCGGTGGTGCTTGATTTGTCGCACAGCTCGCATGGCGCAGGCGGAAGAGGTCGCTTGGAGGTAGCGCAGTGTTTGTGTTCTGAAAGGAGGGCTGCCAGCGAGAGTCTGCTGGTAAAATGGGAAAACGGCAGGAAGCGGACAGCCTGGGCGAACGTGGAGTGATGGCCGAAGGTTGAGGCCGACCGAGCGGACGGCAAGCGTGTGGTCTCGAGCTTGTTGGGGATCAAATGGCACGACAAGGCGGCGGTTTGTCTTCGTTGCTGGGCACCGCCGAGGTCCACTGGCACATCATCATTAGTGAATATTTGAGCTTGATCCCACGGCGCATACGTTCGCTTCCTCTCAACTGCTGCAAATGCTCCATCGTCTCGGCGAAATACACTCGCTGCGCCCAGGAGGCCGAGTGGGCTTATCACGTCTTTGCCGGACTTGTTCCTTTGACCTCCTCGCCTCTCTGTGCACTAGCGCTTGAACCTTGAGGCATTGAGTTTGCGTTCGGTGAAGCGAATCTCCAACGACGTTTGGGAGGGCTGGCGGCCGGCAGGTGCAAGGGCGAGAAGGTGCTGATCCGGATCGCCCTGCCGAGCGCTCCAGATTGTATTTACAGGGTGTGTTGGCGCGGATGGAAAGCACACACGCATGGCGACACTAGCCGTACCCGAGATGAGCTTCCCAGCACCCTGGCTCGGGTTTGGCGAGAGGGCAAATGTCAAAACAGCATCCGCGAGCAGCAGCACGAGCGGATTTCTTCGCGTGTGAGACATGCATAAAGGACATGCACCTAAGGAGGTGTCTTGTCCGCTACGCCGCGGATGAAGGGCGGACGGGACAGGAAGGTGGGTGGTGTCGCTAAGGCTCGGCGCATGCGTCGAGAAGAGGCGAGACGAGCGAGTCAATCAATATCAGAGTTCAGACGGAGGAGCTATCACGATTTGGCATGTGTCTCGCATGGCCAGCGTGGCAGCAGCCAGCAGGTGGAAGGGAGGTGTGCTCCATGTTGCCGTGCGCGCACAACTATATCTTTCGATCGGGCTAGATGGTGTAGTTCAGGGAGTAGTTTGCTGGTCTACCACTACTCCAAGCCACCGGGCTCCTCTCCAACGCCTTTCTCATGCCATGGCGAGACGAGGGTCGACAACGGCGCTGCTAAAAATGCCATTGCCCTCTAGCAGCATCACTACGGTGTGCTCGCCCTCGCCCCAGTCAAGCCCCAGCAGCAGAGCAACAAACAAACTCGGCAGGGGTAGCAGAGGCGCAATACCCCAGGGTGCAGAGGCCAGAGGGCGTCTTCCGTGCCGGTACCTGCGCGCACATGTATGCCCAACATGAGCCGAGCGACGAGCGCAATTCATCCACGCCAATGCTACCATCCTTCGAGCCTGTGAAGGTCTGTCAAACCGTTATCCCATTGGACCGCGCGCCCGTCTTCACGCCGGAGCGCGAGCCCTGAAGCGGCCGGCTCATCTCTTCCACTGCCGGAGGGCCAGGAACCACCCACAATATACCCTGTGCACTGACTCCTGCCAGTAGTGCAGTGCTGGCTGGCTGGCTGGCTGGCTGGCTGTGGGAGCGAGCAGTAGTCTCTCTCTCGTTACTAGTAGGAGTAGCCTGCCTGGTCGCGGGCTCGCAGTCGAACTCTCTCCCTCACCTTTCCCCCTCCGCCGTCACATGCCTGCGCCGCTGCCACCACTTTTCTCTGAAGATTCCTCTTACCTACACGCCCAGGCCGATAGCGATATCAGATAACAGCGCCCCGACTGAGGCGACATCCGCTGAGCCTCACTCTGAAAATCCGCCCTGGCGCCCGCCCCGCATTGCCAGCAGCTGCCCGCCGGCCAGATAAGGCAACCGCTGCTATAGCAGCACACCACATATATATACCATGGGCTTCTTCTCACGTCGGAGCAACAACCGCGCTGCCAACAACGAACACTCGCCCGACCACCGCAACTCGACCTTCCTCCTCAACGGCAACACCAAATACGCCAACATGTCCAAGAACCCCGCAGCCACCGCGAACCTCCCTCAGGTCCCTCTGCCTCGCGCACCCGATCCAAACCTCGACCCCGCAGGCTACTTGAAGAGCATCTATGCAGTGCGAGAGAGGAGTCACCTGGTGCTGGAGAAGGCGAAGAAGAACCAGCTGCGTCACTTCAATGTCGACATGAGCAAGTTCCAGGACACGGCCAACTATGTTGTGTCGATCATTAAAGTAGGACATGCCGAGGCACCGCTCCTGTGACACATGATGATGCTGATACGTAGCCACAGCGCGACTTTGACGATTACTCGACCATCCCGCCCCACGGCAGGTGGCAGCACTTCGAGGTCGGCGGCCGCCCACGCATTGACCAGCTCATGGCTACTTGGCCATCCTCCTTGGACAACCAGGAACGCACACGCCGTCTTCTAGATCTGTTCCTGGTGTCGGTTCTCCTAGATGCTGGTGCAGGCACTAAGTGGCAGTACAAGTCTAAGGAGAGCGGCAAGGTATACCGTCGCAGTGAGGGACTTGCAGTTGCAAGCTTGGAAATGTTCAAGTTTGGCATGTTCTCCAGCAACCCTGAACAACCCTACCAAGTTGACAGCGCGGGTCTCAAGAAACTCACTCCTCAGATCATGGCCAAGGGTCTGCAGGTCACTGAAGAGAACCCGATCGACGGTCTCGAAGGCCGCACCAACTTGCTTGTCCGCCTTGCCGATGCATTGCTGAACCAGGAAATCTTTGGTCCTGACAACAGACCCGGTAACATGCTGGACTACCTATTGTCTCACCCTTCTACTACTGCATCATCAGTACCCGTGATCCCACTGCCTACCTTGTGGACAACCCTCATGGACGGCCTTACACCCATCTGGCCTGCTACGCGCACTCAGATTGATGGCCAACCTCTCGGTGACGCTTGGCCTTGCGCCTCTATGCCTTCACACCCTACCCAGCCGTGGGAGAACATTGTGCCTTTCCACAAACTCACACAGTGGCTGACATACTCACTCATGGTGCCCATGCAGAAACTTGCCAACGTTCACTTTGTCGGAGTAGAGCTCATGACCGGCCTCCCTGAATATCGCAATGGTGGGCTACTTGTAGACACAGGACTTCTCACGCTCAAGCCTGAAGACGCAAAGAGAGGATTGGAGCAATACCAGACGAATGCTACAAGGCAAGGACAACCAAACATGGAAGTTGTGCCGCTTTTCACAGCGGATGACGACGTTATTGTCGAATGGCGTGCGCTCACCGTTGGTTTCCTGGATGACCTGCTGTCTGAAGTCAACCTATTGCTCGGTCTGCAAGGCGACAGCAAGCTTTCTCTTGCGCAAATGCTCGAGGCTGGCACTTGGAAGGTGAGCAAGCTTAATATCCTCGAAAGAGCATATAAACATATGATACTAACATTCCTCTTAGGGCGGTCGTGAAATCGCCGAAGTATCTCGCCCGAACACCAAAGAACCTCCCATCATGATTCTCTCCGACGGCACGGTCTTCTAGGAGTCTTCCTTGCTGATTGGCTACGAGCGCGATATGCCTACTCCGCCGGCCAATCCTGGCAGCAGTCCATTTGTTTCTGCTCTCCCTTCGCGTGCAGCCTCCATAGCATCGATCTACGAGGACTCACGTGAGAGACAAGGCTCCACTGGTCTAGATGGCGCAGGCTGCGATACGGTCGTTGAAATTGCTCAGCAGAAGCACAATACAGGCCTCGAATCGCCGGCTCCCAGTCTTCCTGGGCGACATGTTCCGATCACGAGCCCCGCCGAACGACCCGCAAGGCCACTGGTGCGCAGGAACCGCACCACTTTTACGAGCAACTTGGGACACAGCATTGTGGAAGAGTGATGACTTCTTCTTTGGTTCGACTACATGCTTTCTCATCCGGCCTGCACTGCGCAAAGCTCCGACACCACCTCCCACGGCCTCCACGGCAGCTACAGCATTCTCGCGTTGCATCTTCCACGCACCCTTCATTTCTTTGCACACTGTTCTATGTGATCACTTCTTACAGCCTAGGGCTAAAACATTGCTTTCTTGAGAGGGACGGAGATGGAGAGCCCGAGAAAAAAAAGACATCTGCATCATCCTACGGGTCTTAAAGAGCGAGCATGAAAAAAGGAAAAGGAAAAGGACGCCCGCTGAGGGAGACCAGCGCGGCACATGGGTGCATGGGCACGTTATGGTGTTTTTTGCTTGCATGGGGGAGGAAATATGTTTCGCTGAGGCGGTCAGTCTCACGACATGGTAGCGTTTGGTACGCTATGGGATAGATGGTGGTGTGTCATAGATGGTATGAAATACCTAGGTTAATGACAGATGAGATGAGAGCGTGTCTTTTCGTTCTCCCCAGGAGATGTGACGTGTTTACGTGTATCATCGAGCTGACGAGGTATAACTTTTAGAGGTCAACCATATATGGCCTGCGTGATGAGGCACTTGCACTCTCGTGTTGTAGAAGCCAATGGCCCTAAGCCTGTCACTACATATACATGTAGACTGTGGACATTCTCTGATGACGCAACGTGAAGACTCGTGGCTGTCCAGTTCAATGTTGCCAATGTCTAGACTTGTGCAGCGATATGACAATGACACGGAGGCAACTCGACGCAACACTCCATCGTCTCGCGATCGTATACATGTAGCTGCCCAATATTGAGACATGGCCAGCATCAGACGAACGCAAAGCATGCAAGAAGCAAAGTATATATAAGTGTATGTTTCCCTGATATGAAACACATCTTAGATAATTGTTTGATATCTGATGTGCGATTAACTACGGGCAGTAATTGGTCTCGAAACCTGGGCGGGCAGTACGATGGCACAGACATAACGCCTGCGCCGGTGTAGCCCCAACCGCGCCTTCATGTGAGTCCAGACGGTTGAATTGGTGTTCTTGATCAAAAGGGAAAGGAAAAGTTGCGCGCGGGCAGCTTGGGTTTTGTGTGCTCCAGTCTCCGCTGCTGGCTCGGGCTTTCCTATACCTCTCCCCCGATTGGCTGGCGTTGGAGCGAGGCAATCGCGGAGAAAGGCGGGCGGCAGGCGCAGGCGCATCCAAGTCGACGACTGCAGCCGAGAGAGAGAGAGAGCATGAGAGCATTGTGATCCGTCTATACAGCTGCTGCGACTACTACTACCACCACCACCACCACCACACCACTCTCCACTCCACCCTCACATCCATACTAGCGCAACCATGTTGGCTCAGAGGATCGCACAGCAGTCCCTCAGGCGGCGTAAGAACTCCCCTCCCTGTCCGCGACCGCGCGCCGTCATCCATTCACATATGCTAACCACCTCCCAGTGGCCGCCCAGACACCTGCCAGCAGGTTCGCGGCTCCTGCTGCCATTGCCATGGGCACCGCCTTCACCACACAGCGCAGGTAAAGCAGAGCAACCACCATACCACCGCCCTCTTCCACCCGCTGACCACAACATCCACAGACACGCCGCCACTACTCCCATGAGCCCGACCCAGGCCTCCGACGAGATCCTCGCAAAGCAGCGCCTCAACCGCCCCGTCGCTCCCCACCTCAGCATCTACAAGCCGCAGATCACCTGGTACGGCAGTGCGCTCAACCGCGTCACTGGCGTCGCCCTCTCCGGCGGCTTCTACGCCTTCGGCATCCTCTACCTCATCGCGCCCACCGTCGGCTGGCACCTCGAGAGCTCCGTGCTCGCCGCCAGCTTTGCCGCTTGGCCCGCCGCCCTTAAGGTCCTCACCAAGTTCACCATCGCCATGCCTTTCACCTACCACTCGTTCAACGGCTTGAGGCATTTGGCCTGGGACACCGCCAGCATGATCAACAACAAGCAGGTGCAGCAGACGGGTTGGTTTGTCGTTGGTCTGAGTGTTGTGAGCTCGCTTGCGCTGGCTTTCTTGTAGGAGGGGAGATAGGATTGGACTCTGTACATGGTAGAATGTGACTGCTCTTTTTTTTTGTACATGCAACTAGAAGGTTGGAGTGTTGTTCCATGTGACCTCTTCGAGGAGAGGTTGTGTACTGACTTTCGTGACAACGTGTGACCTGAACCCATGTCTAACTGGTTAATCCAATATGCACGACAGGTGGGAAAATCTGCATGGAGAGGTTCATTTACTTGTTATGCATGATCTATCTACGGGACGAATTGTGAACATATCATCAGCTAAGAATCATTAGATCTACCAAACGAGTATCTGCAAAATGCTACCCATGGAAGATTTTCGTTTTATCAAGTCGCAGAATGCTGCCTGCTGCCAACCTTGCGTACTACAGTACTACATAATGATGCTTCTACCCGCACATTTCCGAGCTCTTTACGCTGATATCATGGCGTATGATTACTACCACAGCACTATTGACCACTGAGAGACTGTGAAAGCTATGCTAACATCGCCGCTGTGTCGATAGCGCCACCTTTGACCAGGGATCAACATGAGCCAATGTTCCCACCGAGAATGAATGATTCTCTTGTTGGCGAGTACAGCGATGTTAATCATAAGCCTGAGTGTGGGACCATTGGATCTCTTAGATAAATCTTCGAGATGGTAATTATGCTTGCTTAGGGTAGGAACATATGTTTGGGGACTGGGAGCGATAGATGTTATTACAGACGACAGCATCCTGACTGTGGGATGTTCTCGACCTTTGCGAGATGCCGAGATGTCATCTTGAAGCGAGGCGAAAGAATACATGTACCTTGGGGGAACAGTCTCGATGTTCAAGCTGTTATGTCCAGTAGTTCCACCTTCGCATCAATCAATACAACCCTGCCAACATTTCAACCTCTTCCTGTCATATAGAGAACGCAGACCAGAGAAGGGGACGGAGGCTCGATGAACGAATCGAGGACACCGTTGTTTTCATGCAAACTCACAACGGTACACTACTGCACCTTGCTATATCTCCCTAGCTTACACGTATACGGCCTGGTTGCCAATCGTCAGAGCTACAGTGCATTACAGTTGTTCGCGTGGCTGGTTGGATGTATGCAAGGTGACGTCTCAGACCATCAGACGAGAGCTGTGAGAGTCTGCAGCCACCCCCACGCCTGATCTCTCCTAGCTTAAGGGAGCTAACGAAACAAGCGAGACGATCGACCGCCAGGTTTCGGAGCCTTGAGAGGTTCTTAATCCCTATCCTTCAGTAGAATTTACTACGACATCTTCTATACCCATTGGATCACATGCACCGCACCACAGAGACATGGACAGCAGCCGCAAGAAGGAGCAGCAGGCTGCGCTAGCCGACCGTCTCAGTGCACCGCGACGTGCCTCGCGCCCATCCCTATCGTCGACCCCGAGCAGCAGCAACACGACTAGTCCCGCCGCCGCAAGGACTGCGAGCTCCACCACCGCGAGGCCGAGCACTCCCGCCAGGACGCCGAGCAGCACGACTCCCAGGCCGGGCACATCGCTCGGCAAAGCATCTTCCACAATCACCCCCGGCAGACGAACAAGCACCCTTCCGGTGAGACCTAGCACACCTGCCGGTAAACCTGCGACATCTACGCCTGGAAAACGGAGTAGCATTCTGCCCCCAGCTACGTCGCCGCCCGTCAAAAAATCCACAGCAAAGCCTGCCAGCTCGGACACTCCTGCGAGGCCTTCCAGCTCCAGCACGAACGCAGGAGCTTCCAGCACCGGCTCGCCAGCCAAGGATACCAAATCCCCAGCTTCCACAAGATCCACCGCAAGCGCTGCCTCGCCTCGCAAGGAAGCGCACCTCGCAGAGATCAAACGCCTCCGCGAGGAACACGAAGCCGAGCTGCAACGGGTCCGTGACGAACACCGCGGTCACCAGAGGCGCTCATCGCAGCTGGAATCTGTCGAGGAGAAGATCGCGACGGTGCAAGCGGCGCTAGAGGCTAGTCGCGACCAGTACTCGAGCAACGAGGAACTGATGAAAGCGCAGCTCGATGAGAAGGAAGCCGACAGGCTTGAGCTTGGCCGCGTGGTGCAAGAGCTGCAGGAGGAGATTGACAGATGTCAGTTGAAGCTGGATAAGGAGGCGAAGGAACAGGCGAGAGAGAAGAGGATTGCGCAAGAAGCGGCGGTGCTTTTGGAGTTGGAGCTTGAGAAGGTCAAGGCCGAAGCTGTGGGCAAGGATGAGGAGTTGGAGAGTCTGAGGCAGAGCAACAGCACCGACACGAACGCGGCTGCGGATAGAGCTGGACAGCTTGAGAAAGAGCTTGAAGAACTGCGCTTGAAGACACAGGCCAAGGATGAGCAGATTGAGAAACTCACATCCGATGGAGCTGCAAAGTCAGAACAACTGCAGGAGGAGCTTGAAGCGTTGAAGGCGAAAGCTCAAGCAAAAGATGGGGTGATTGAAGAACTCAAAGCTGCCAAAGACGACGAAGCCAAGACTGCAGCGGACCAATTGCAGTTGCAGAAAGATTTGGACAAGCAGAAGCGTGTAGCACAGACAAGGTACGATGAGCTGCGAATCATCAAGGACGCCAATCATGCGCTACAGCACGAGCTCAAGGAATTGCGAGCCGCCAATGGCATTCCGGAGATCGAAACACCGATGACAGAGACTTCTGAACGAGAGCTTGGAAACGGAAACGCTGTCGTCGAACCGCAAACCGATGCTTTGAAGCTTCTGGGTCTTGAGCTTGAGCACCAAAAAAGGGAAGCCGATAGCCTTCGCGATACTGTCTCTGAGCTGCAAGAACTTGCAAAGACAAACGAGCAGAAATTAGCAGACGAACAAGCTCGCAGCGCTGAGCAGTCCAAAGAGCTTGAGGAGACAAAGACATCTTTAGAGCAGCAGCAACGTGCTCAGGAGCGCGCAGAGAAAGACCGCACCAACATGCAGGAGAAGGTTGTGGATTTGCAACAGCAACTTCAGCAGGCGATTAAGAAGTCACAGGAATCAGACGAGCAGAACGATATTGTCGAGGATTTGAAGCAAGAGAATTCGAAGCTAAGCTCGGAGATCGGCGATTTGGAGTCTGCTCTTAAACACGCAGAGAACAAAAAAGCAGCCCTCGAAGACGATCTCATGTCTCAACTTGAATCTCTCAAGCATGAACACGCTCTTGCGCTCATGAACAAGGACAACGAAGCGAATCAGAAAGCCTCCGAAGCCACTCGCGAATATGCGGAGAAGATCAACAGCGCGAACCAGGAGCACGAGGAAGCGTTTGAGGAGCTCAAGAAAGCCCATGCTGAGAAGCTTGGAGAGCTCAGCAAAGATCAGGAAGCTGTCGACGAGCTCAAGGAAAAGCACAACCAGCAGCTGAACGAGACAAAGACTGAGCACGATAAGTCTTTGGAAGAGATCAGGAACGAGCTCTCGCAGGCTAAGGAGTCTGCCGATTCAGCGAAAGATGAGCTCACAAGCAAGGTCAACCAACTGGAGAGCAATTTGAAAGACCTCGAGACTGAGCGTGACAACGCACGCGAACAAATCGCAACGCTCGAGCAAGATAATGCCCAGAAAATCGACAAGCTCAACAGCGACCACGCTGATGCTTTGGAGAAACTGAAGACCAGCCATGCGGAGAAGATCAGCGAGCTTGCTAAAGAGAGCGAGAACAGCGAGGCAATCCAGGAAGAGCACGATCGCAGCCTCAACGAGCTCAAGCAAGAGCACACTAAGAATCTCGATGCCGCGAAGCAGCAGCATGCCGACGAAGTGGAGTCTCTCAAGAACGAGTACGATCAAAACATCAGCGAAATCACAGAGGAGCGCGCGCAGGCGGACAAGCTCAGGCAAGAACATGCGACTAAGCTTGAAGAGCTTACGCGCGAGCACGACAATGCCAAGGAGCGCCTCAGCGAGCACGCTGCTCAGATTGAGAAGCTCAAGGAAGAGTTGGAGGAAGCTGGCACGCACAAGACGACTCATGCTCAAGAGACAGATGAGCTCAACCGCAAGCACTCCACTGCTCTGACGAACCTTGCGACCGAGCATTCTAGCAAGATCGAATCCCTTGCCAAAGAGCTTGAGGATGAGAAGGCGCTTACGGAAAAGCATGGCCAAGAAGTCGAGGATCTCAACCAGAAGCATGCTGCTGCTTTGAAGAACGTCACGACCGAACACTCGAGTAAAATTGATGCTCTCACAAAGGAGCTCGAAGAGGCAAAGTCGCTCAAGGAGTCACATGCTCAGGAGATCGAAGATCTCAACCAGAAACACGCCACTGCTTTGGAAGACACCACTTCCGAACACTCGAGCAAGGTCGACGCGCTGACGAGAGAAATCGACTCCCTTAAGCAAGAGCATGACCAGCAGATTGATGAGCTCAAGAACCAGCACGCTGCTGCCCTGGAGACTTCGGAGGCTGACAAAACGAGTGAGGTCGACAAGGCTCAAGAAGAGCTCAAGTCGCTGAAGGAGGAACATGCCCAAGAGCTCGAGAAGGTGAAGAACGACCACGGCTCTGCTGTTGATAAACTCAAGGATGAGCATGCCGCTTCTGTTCGGGATCTGGATAGTAACAAGGCGGGTGAATACGACAACAGCCGCAAGGAGATTCAAGCCCTCAAGGACCAGCACACTAAGGACCTTGAGAACCTGAAAAATGAGCACGAGAAGACACTTGGAGACGTCAAGAACGAGCACGCCACTGCTCTGAAAGAGCTTGAAGACAGCAAGGCCAAGGAACTCGATGAGAGCCGCGAGGAAGTCGAGACGCTCAAGAAGCAACACGCTGAAGCTACCGAGGCTCAGAAGAAGGAGCATGACGACAAGCTTGAGGAGCTGACAAGCGAGCACGACAAAGCGCTTGACGGCGCTAAGAAGGAGCATTCTGCTGCACTCGAAAGCCTTCAAAGCGGCCAGACCAATGAGGCCAACAAGAGCCGCGGGGAAATCGAGAACCTTAAACAGGAACACGCTCAAGCTCTCGAAAAGCTGAAGAGTGAGCACTCTGATGTCATTGAGACTCTCAACGCGGACCTGGATGAAAGGGACAGCGAGCTTGCCAAGCGCGATGACAACAGCAAGGCATCCAAGCAAGAGCACGAGAAGAAGATCAAGGACCTTACCAGTGGACATGAGGCCGCGCTTGCTTCTCTCAAGGAGCAGCACGAGACGCAACTCGCGGAGCTCGAGAAGGGCGCAGCTGGCAATGATGACTTCAAGAAAACTCATGCTGCGGAGATTGAGAGTCTCCGCAATGGTCACGGCGACGCTCTCGCGAAGCTGGAGAAGGACCTTGAGTCAAAGGCCGAGGAGCTTAGCCAAGTGCAGAAAGAGCTCGAAGAGGTTTGCCAGGCGCATGAACAAAAGCTTAGCGAGCTCAACAAAGCCCATGAGACCGAGGTCGAAGAGCTCAAGGAGCAGCATGCGAACGAGCTTAGTCAAGTGCAGAAAGAGCTGGAAGAAAGCAACCAGACGCATGAGCAAAAGCTCAGCGAACTTACCAAGGCGCACGAAAGCGATGTCGAGCAACTCAAGGAGCAGCATGCGAACGATACCCGCGAAGCATCCAGCGCCAGGGACGCAGCAATTGACGAGCTCCGAAAAGAACACGAGAGCAGCGTAAGCAAGTCGGGCGATGATCACGCCGAGTCATTGAAGCAGCTTGAGGCCAAGCACGCTGATACGCTCGCCGAAACACGTACTGGTCATGATCAAGCTTTGGAACAACTCAAGACCGAGCATCAGCAGAAGATTGATCAATTGGCTCAGGATCACAAGCAAAGTTTCGAAGAGCTGAAGTCTGCCCACGATGAGGTGCTGGCGAAGCTCAGCAGAGGCAATGAAGAACTCGAGAGAGTCAGGCAGGAGCACCAGGATGCCCTCGCCAAGCTCGATGGCGAACAATCGACGGCTTTCGAACAAACTCTGCAAGACCACCAGACCAAGTTGAACGAGCTTGTGGACACCCACAAAGCTGCTATTTCAGAACTCGAAGCTCAACTGTCCAGCAATGCTGCGAAGCACCAAGACGACGTCGCCAAATCGCAGGCGCAGCACAGCAGCAAGGTCACCGAACTGCAAATGCTGCTCGAAAGCGCTCGTGGCGAAATTGAGCACTTGAAGGAAAAGCACCGCAACGAAGTTGTCGAGCTTAGGAACATGATTGATGTTGCCCATGGTGACATCACCTCTGAGCTACAAGTGCAGCACAACCGCGAGCTCGAGGAGCAGGCTCGCCACCACGCCGTCGCGATGAAAGAAGCACAAGCCCTGTACAGTCAGCGCTACGAAACGTTCAGCAGGCAGCTCGACACTGCTCTCGCGGACCGGTCGCAGGAACTTGAGTCAAAGCATGCACGTATTCTCAAGGACGAGGAGAACCGCCATCGCGAGATTTTGCATGACGAAATTCAAGAGCTTTCCAAGCAGCTGGCCATGGCTAATGACCAGGAGGCCGCGCTTTACAAGCAAATTGAAGACTTGAACGCCGGCGCAGAGGCCAAACAACTTGACGAATTGTTGCAAGCGCAGCGTGAACTTGCCCAACGCGACGCCGAGCACGAGACACAATTGCAGACCGTGACAGACGCGCTGAACGAGAAGCACGCTTTGAGTCTCCAAGCTCTGCAAGATGAGATCACTGCGTTGAAGGGCAGCCAGGAAGATGTCTTCAAGTTGGCTAGAGATGAAGTAGCGGAGAGCCACAACGCCGAGAAAAAGCTGCTGGAGGACGCCCTCTCGCAGCAGACGGCCGAACATGAAGATGTCTTGCGAAAGGCATTGGAAGAGGCTGTCGGCCAACATACTTCGGAGAAGCAAGCTCTGGAACATGCGCTCTCGCAACTGAAAGAGTCGCACGAGAAGCAGTTACAAAGTAGCCTCAACGAGGTTTCTGAGAGACATGCCGCTGAAAGGCAGTTCCTGGAACATGCCCTTTCCGAGCGCGACACCGAACATGCGGAGGCACTGCAAGCCGCTTTGGATCGTCAACGTGCTGAGCTGGCCGAACAATACCGCAGCCAGCCCTCGAGAAGCTCACACACCCTCACCGAGACCCGACCTTCGACTGCTGAAGCGCAAACGGGCTCTCCCAGCGCTTCTGCGCGTCCATCACTGAGCCCCTCGGCTACTTTCCGCCGACCCAAGCGTCTGTCCATGAGCCGCGGCTCTTCTTCCAGTGGCCTTACCCTGGAAGGCACCCTCGAGAGCATCCGCCTGCAGACCGAGCAGTTGCTCGAGTTGAACGACGACTTCATCGCGGAGCGTAGGCGGTGGTCTAGCAGACTGGGCGGCACAAGGCCCAGCAGCGCAGCTACAGCGGGCCAGACGAACCCCGAGACGAATGGAATCGACGCGCCTGCAAGTCCTAGTGTCGTCAAGGCAGCATCGTAGTTTGGTGCTGTGTCTTGCCGGCTGCGTTGGCTGAGATGGTGAGAGCTTGTGTGTCGTATACCCTTTTGACAGCGTTCTTAGCGCGTGTTTTTGTGGTGTATTTATACTGTACTGTATTGTTTGCAGAGAAGAGATGGGTTGTTGTGGGGTTCTTGGATTGATAGATTGGTTTTTCTGGGGTTGCATTCTTGATTTTGTAATCTATATACACACAATCGTATTCTTTCATCGAGTCTGTGTGCCATACGATGTAGTGGATGTAGTAGGTAGGGGAAGTGGAGTCTATTCGATGTGGAGACACCACTTCGCGAGTAGAGTCTACTGTATCTTCATCCTCCGATGTCCGCAATCCCACCTCCTGTCATCGTTCCACAGGTTCGTTCCTCACTCAAGCAAGAACCATGAATCGAGATCTACATTCATGAGACTTTCGCTTCGCAAACGCCAGAGACAAGTTGTGTATCATGTCGCATTAGGCTAGTGCAAGCGCTATCACTGCCGCCTATTAAGTGCGCGGGCAGCAGCTACTCTCTTATCAGCATCCCGGGCATACCCATGCAGGTGTCCATATTCCCGACAGCCTATCTCGCTATCTTAATCCGCCAATTTATGACAGCTCTCAATTGACGATTTGATCTTCACGCCGCAGAGGGACATTGGGTTTGCACTCTTGAACCTTGTGGCTCGATAGTACACGGAAGCAGGTGTTCAGCCAGGTGAATGCCACTCGCTGTTTCGACGAATGACTCGCCAGGTATTGATATACACTTGTGATGCGATTGGAGAGACTTAGCGATCTTCAAGAGCGTCCCAGGATCTACAGGTCGGGATCTAGACTATCTGTGTACTTCTGCTGCTTAATTGCTTTGCCGATGCCTCTTTCCTGGGAGGCTTGCATGCGCGGCGTGCAATCGCATTGATAAGACAAAACTGATCGGGAAGGTACTGCCAGCACTTCCAGCAGGATGGTTACATCTACGACTGGCTGTCTATAAACACTTGACCTCAAGCACTCTGAGGTTTCATCTATCTGCACGCCTGCTTATTATCACTACCCATTGCAGCCATGACCGAAAGATTTTCAGACCCGGCCTGGCCCCCGGGCACAGTGAGACTGCAGGAAGTCATCAGCAGCGACAAGGCTCAGAAAGATGCCAGGATTATACTTCAGCCACGGCCTACAAGCGACCCGAACGATCCTCTCAACTGGAGCACGAAGCAGAAGTATCTCAACTTTTTTCTGGCTTGCTACTATGCCATGATGGTGTATGCGTTCGTCAACGCGACATCGCCTACTTGGGGTCCATTGGGCGACGAACTCGGCTTCAGCAGCGAGACTCTGACAGACACATACGCTATCGGATGCGCGACACTGGCACTGGGCGCTCCCATGCTGATCCCTTTCGCACTGAAGTATGGCTCGCGGCCCGTCTACGTCGTCAGCAGCATGGCTCAGTTCGGAATCAGTATCTGGGCGGCGCGCACGATGACTGTCGGAGACTGGTGGGGAGTCAACGCGCTACAGTGTTGGATCGGAGCTCTAGCGGAGGTGCTGATCCAGATGACGGTTGCCGACCTGTTCTTCGTGCACCAGCGCGGTCTCATGAACACGATCTACATTTGGGCCTACAACGTCGGCTCTAACCTGGCGGTCGTGGCGTCCGGCTTCATCACTGATGGTCAGGGCTGGCGGTGGGTGTGGTGGTGGTGTGCGATCTTTTTCGGAGTGCAACTGCTTATGTTTTTCTTTGGGTTCGAGGAGACCAAATTCTCAAAGCCGCCATCCGTGATAGAAGGCCGCAGTGGAAGTGTCCCCGAGGTCGCTCAACTTGATGAGAAGAAGAGAGACGAGAAGGAAGCATCGGCGACTCCTGTGACACCAAAATCGGACCTTGAAGCCGCCGACGAGGAACCTGCTCGTAACCTCAGTGTCATTCAGATCGACCCCAATATCCCGCGCAAGTCTTATTGGCAAAAGCTCTCACTGACCCAGACCACACCTGGCCCCTGGCTTCATTTCCTTCGGCATGCGTACCAACCATTCATGATTTTGGTCTCAATCCCGGGAGTGGCTTTCAGCTCTTTGACATACGCCATCCTACTGGCCTTCAGCACAGTCATGACAACAGCTCTGAGCACATACATGCTCGAGCCGCCGTACGAATTCTCCGCTTCGCAAATTGGTCTGATGAGTTTGGCTCCTTTCATCGGCCAAACGCTTGGATCCATCATCGTTGGTCCGTTGAGCGACTACGTCGCTGTTCGCCTCTCGAAGCGAAACAATGGCATCTACGAGCCGGAGTTCCGTTTCTACTGCTTCTTGCCCTTCATACCCTTCCAGTGCGCCGGAGCATGGTATTTCGCCTACGCCCTGGCAGATGGCAGACATTGGTCTCACGTGGCTGTTGCCTACGGTATCTGCAACTTCGGCATGGCGCCGCTGATGAGCATATCTCTGACGTATATGCTGGACGCTTATAATGGTAAGTTCAGCGGCACTATGCCACGTTCTCAGAGGTGGAATATACTGACTTGATTGCAGAAATTGTCGGCGACTCGCTCACCGCGCTCACTTTCTTGCGAAACCTCTTCAGCACGATCTTCGTCTTTGCTATGCCGGCTTGGGTTGCGGCGGTGGGCATTCCGAATGTGTTCAACACGATTTGCGCTATTGGATTGTTCATCTTGTCGTGGGCTGGTATCTTCATCTGGAAGGGTAAAATGTTCAGGCATCGGACTGCGAAAGTGTATTGCTATTATGCTGCGAGGCAGTT
>Ga0265797_10003446_pt1 | contig 25244 bp, 20 predicted proteins | sample P2T30metagenome_FD_192433 | JGI IMG/M metagenome (GOLD analysis project Ga0265797, IMG submission 192433) | Plant litter microbial communities from East Loma Ridge, Irvine, California - P2 T30 | ecosystem: Environmental > Terrestrial > Plant litter > Unclassified | place: USA: California... | reverse complement strand
GTGCTGACGAAAAAACAGAAGCGACAAAAAGGATTGCGCTTAATGCTATTCCTGATCAGCTGATCAATAATATTGCTTTTCTGGATCACGTTTCACCGTCCTATTCGCCTGCGGAAAAGTCGCTGATTTCAGTCTCTGTCAGAACATCCAGGACTGGTCAAGCGGAAAATATAGAAGAAACAGTCAGGAAAGAACTTTTACAGTGGTATCCCCGGTCACAGGCATGGCAGTTATTAGCTACATATGCTATTCCTTACGCACTGCCAGACAATAGAACCGTTACAAACGATAGGCATGCTGGTCAAATGAAAATTGCCGGCAAGTATTACGTTTGCGGTGATTATCTGCTGAACGGCTCGATTAATGGAGCCATGAAAAGTGCATCCATTGTTGCGGATCAAATCCTCAAAAACAGATAGAAACCGGATTGATTGACTTCGTCCCTGCCCGAAAATTATAAAACCGATAACGATGCTGTACAATCTTATTCATGAACTCGTCACGCTGGTAAAAACATACGAAAACAGCGCTGAAAATCCAGGTGAAGATCTTGGTTCCTTTCGAAGCTGGCTTAATAAATATCTGGAAAATGGTGAGCGTCTGCAAGAACCTGAATGGGAAGGGAAAATAAACGGACGTTCACCTGACAGCATTATCAATACCTCACTGGTGCATCTGTACCGTTATGCAAAAATGCATGCAAAGACCGCCATTGCCGATACTGCGTTTTCCACACCGGATGAGTTTATTTACCTGATTAATCTGGCATCGGTTGGCAGCATGAGTAAAACCTCACTCATCCGACAGAATATTCATGACAAGCCAGCCGGTATTTTAATCATCAACAGGCTGCTTACAAAAGGTCTGGTTGCGCAGGAATACAGCGACAGCGATAAAAGGAGCAGAATGATTCATATTACTCCGAAAGGAACGCAATACCTGAAAGAAAGTATGGACAATATAAAGAAAGCTTCTGCAAATGTTACCGAACCTTTATCCTATAAAGAAAAAATAGAATTAATAGCCTTATTGCTTAAACTGGAAAATTTTCACGCAGCCCAATTCAATGTAAAGTAACTAGCAGAGCCCAATTAACTGAATAAATGGGCTATGAGCTTTGAGTCGGATTTAGGGTACATTTTCTTTAATAAAATGTCAGATTGGTGTTGGCATTAATCCTCTGAAATCAAATAAATACCTTCTTCAGCAATCTTAATTTTACCTTGTTTGTACAATCCGCCGATGGATTTTTTAAATACTTTTTTACTGACTCCAAATGTTTTGTATATATCTTCAGGAGAACTCCCGTCCGACAAATTAAGGAAACCGCCGGCTTTTTTTAATTCATCCAGAATATTTTGAATACTTGGTTCAATTTGCTCTAAACTGGCTTTCTGAAGGGAAATATCGAGTTTATTTTCAGGCCTTATTTTTTTGACATAACCCTTTAAAGAATCTCCGATTTTAAGGTCTTTGAATACTTCATTACCATAAATCAGGCCTTTGTGATATTGATTGACAATCACATTATATCCCAAATCTGTTTTTAGCCAGACAAGCAAATCTACTTCATCACCTTCTTTAACCGTCAGTCTGTCATTTTCCAGGAAACGATCAATTTTAGTAGAGGCGATCAGGCGGGATGATTTTTGATCCAGATAAAGAAATACGACATGCCAGTCACCGATTTCCATCGGAACGCTTTGTTCACGAAACGGAACGAAAAGGTCTTTGATCAGTCCCCAATCCATAAAGGCGCCATGTTCTGAAACATCTTTCACTTCCAGAAATGCAAATTCATTACGGATAATTTTCGGCGTTTCAGTTGTAGCCACAGGCCGGTCTTCGGAATCAAGGTAAACAAATACCCTGATATTGTCTCCCACCTGCATCTCGTCGGTAAGGTATTGGTTTGGCAAAAGGACTTCTTCTCCTTCCACATCACTCAAAAACATTCCTACACTGGTAACCCTCTCAATGGTCAGGTTGTTGTATTTCCCTATAAAAAGCATTATCTATTCTGCTATGTTGTGCTGCAAAGGTAGTAGTTTAAGGCGTAGAATCATTGTTCTTCACCACCATCTCCTGTATCCTGACTTCTTTCCTTTTCTTTTGAGCGGTTTAACCGGTATGAGAATGTGACGATAAACTGCCTTGCTCTCCATTGAAATTCAGATTGAGAGTAATAACCAGCGTTCTCTACAATTCGGCGCTGTTTTCTCGAATTCATTAAATCCCGTACACTTGCTGTAATGGTACCTTTTCCTTTTAGAATATCCCGCGAAAGACCAAGGTCAATGGAATACTGTGACAGATCTTTTCCCTGCGTTGTTTTTCGTGGTGCACGGTAATTCAGTGATGATTGAAAGTCGATGTTTTTTAGCAATGTAACACGGGAAGAAATCCGGCTGGTCCAGGTATAGGTATCGCTTTTTAAAAGCCGGTCATTATAAAACCCTTCATTGACGGCACGAAAAATGTTGGCATTGGCAGTCCATTTCCACCAGGCAAAAGGATCATAAGTTAAGTTAAATTCAAAACCATATGAGTCTCCGGTTGATAAGTTGATTGGTGTGATTCTGGTAAAACCTACGGAATCAACTGTAGTAATATTTTCAACCACGCCGAGCCTGTGGCGGTAGTAGATGCTGGAAAGCAAAGAGCCTTTCTCCATATTCAGCAAATGGCCGGCTTCAAAGGAATGTGTGAATTCGGGGTTTAGTAATGGATTTCCAGCTCTGAATACCCGTGAATCGCTGAAACTGGAAAATGGCAGCAGGTCCCTGAAATTGGGCCTGCTCAAACGGTAGCTGTAACTAAGCTGTAACGTCTGATCTTCCTGAAGTTTGTAAGACAGGTGAAGACTGGGGAAAAGGTTGAAGTATTTTCGGTGGTTTACCTGATTGGTTTTTTTTAATTCGGTCAGAATATCGGAGTACTCTCCACGTACACCAGCCTGAACGAAAACTTTACCAAACTGATTGCTTGCCATGAGGTAAGCAGCATGTATTTTTTCATTGTATGCCAGCCTGTTATCAAAGTCGGACAGGATGTTCCAGTTCATTGCAGCGTTTTGCTGGTGAACGGAAAAGTCATTGTCCAGCATCCGCACCGAACTTTTCAGACCCGTTTCAATTTTTCCGTCTTTACCGATCGGATGAATATAATCTAACTGGAAAAGCAGGTTTTTTTCATCTTCGGTATTGTAGGAACGCTGTCTTAAAGCCACTGCCTCGCCTGATGTGCTCTGATCGTATTTGGAAGATTCCGTCTCATCACTGAAAATATATTTGGCATCAATGCTCAGACTCCGTCCTTTTTTCTCAAACGTTTTGAGGTAGTTTAACGCTGCTTCAACATTTGTTCTGGGCTCAGTTTCACGTTCATTTCTTATAACGGTTTGCGTGAGATTATTCTGAAAATCGAAGTCGCGGTATTGCAGTTCGGATCGGTTGGTATTTTGTGAATTACGGTAAGACAATGTTCCTGTTAACGTGTTGTTTTTATTCAGGAAGTAATCCATTCCGACCATAAAGTTATTCGAATAGCCACTCCGGCTTCTGGTCGTTCTCTGTTCGTATACAAAGCTGGTATCAGCACTGTTGTATTCCTGTCTTGAAGTCCCGCTTCCCGGCCCTTCGCGATACATATTGCCATAGCTGGCAATCAGATTAACTTTCTTTTTTCGATAATTAATATTGAATGATCCGCCGAAGTTGGCCGGGTAACCTGCAGTAGCCGTAAATGAGCCATTTATGCCATAGCGGATATTTTTTTTCATTACAATATTCAAAATACCTACTTCGCCTTCCGCGTCATATCGGGACGAAGGATTGGTAATGATTTCTATACTTTCAATCAGATCACCCGGAATTTGTCTGAGTGCTTCGGCAGGATTCATACCTACCATTCCTGATTGTTTTCCGTCAATAAGAATCCGGACATTGCCACTTCCTCTCAACGCGACATTTCCTTCCACGTCGACGGTCACGGATGGCATGTTATTGAGAATATCTGAGGCATTACTTCCAATGTTGCTCAGGTCTTTTCCCACATTGAATACGCGTTTGTCCAGCTGAAGTTCCATCTGGCTTTTCTCACCCTTCACAACCAGTTCTTTTAAAACCTTTGTATTGGATTTCATGGTAATCGTACCGAGATTAAGATTGCCTGAAACGACATTTACATTGGGAACAATTTTATCATCCAGGCCCAGATAAGTTACTTTAAGAAAATAATTGCCGGCCTTTGCCGGAAACCGGAATTTGCCGGTTTCATCTGTTGCAATCCCACCTGTAAGTACTGAGTCTTTTGTTGTGTAAAGTGCAACATTTGCAAACAGAACAGGATTTTTATCCGAATCTTCCAGTTTTCCGGAAATGATAAAACCTGATTCCTCTTGTGCAAAAACTACGTTAAAACAGGTACTAATTAAACAGAATGCAAGAAAAAAAACTTTCATAACGAGGAAATTAAGTATGCTCCGTTTAGATTCGGGCAGTTAGGAATGATGAACCGTAAGTAAGTTGGACCTGAAAGAAGCAGGAGGGTTTAATAAGATTTATATCTTAATCTGAATTAAGATATAAAATACTGTACCACAGGTATTTGTATAGTGGCTAGGAGAGGATTTAAATTATAGAAGAACATTTGTTGATGGGAAAGGGATCAACGAGCTGTATCGAGCAAATGCCAGCAGACTGCTTTTTAGAAAATTAAAGCGGCTATAAAAAATGGGATAAAGGATTACTGCTGTAATACTTTATCCCCGGATAATGTAAAAATGGATATAAGCAGTAGCTACTGCAACTTGTTGCTTAATGTCTTTAATTTAAGGTAATATTGATTTATTGGCAGGTGAGATCATAACGAGTTTACATTTGTATAGTTGTTTTCAGCTAATTGTTGAGCCTGGAAAAGTGTTTCCGTTGTTCCGATATCAATCCAATAGTCATTTTCTATCGAACTATTAATGAGACGAAGATTTTCGCTTATGGCAGACTGTATAAATTCCCACCCCTCTGTCCGACCTGAATCCGGAATTAAGGTTAATGCTCTTTTATTAAAAATATAAATTCCGGTGTTTATCTGAAATGTAAGTACCGGCTTTTCAGTAAGACTTTCAATCTCTCCATTTATTCCGATGTCCACTACTCCCCAGGGGATCGATGTTTTGTTCTTTTGAGTTAGAATAGCCATATCAGCCTCCCGGGAGAAAAAGTCGAAGAGAAACTTTGTTAAATTGAAATTGGTAAAAATATCCCCGTTTAAAATCAAAAAATTCTCATGCTCCCAATCTGTTTTCAAAGATAGGGGCCCAATACTTCCCATCGGTAAAGATTCTTCAATGTATTGAATATGAATGTTCAGGTTTCTGTTCTTAAGATCATCTTTAATCTGATGAGAAAGATATCCTACGGAAATAAAAATATTTGAGATACCAAATGAAATAAGATGTTCAATTAAATGAACAATCACGGGTTTTCCACAAAGTTCAATCAGTGGTTTAGGTTTGTTTTCGGTTAGTGAATTTAAACGGGATCCTCTTCCTCCCGCCATAATGACAACATTTAAATTGTACCAAGAAGGATCATTGAAACAGATTGTTTTCATAATTAAGAGGATTTAACTGAAATTATGCGTTTATAATATAGTAAAAGATTCAACAGCTTCACAAACACGCTCTAATTGTTTTTCGGTAATTGACGTAGAACAGGGCAGCATTACGCCGTTATCTGATATATACCGGGAATGATCAGCAAGTTGAATATAAGTGTCATTTTTGAATACCGGTAATTGATTTAATGGTAACCAGGCTGGTCTGGATTCAATATTATTTTTTGCCAGATGGGTTATTAACTCTCTGCTTCTTTCAGTCAGGAAAATAAAGTGCCAATAATTAGATTTTGTATGTGATGAAATTCTTTGAACTTCAGATTGTGACAATTTAAGGTTCTTAATATAGGATAAGCTTATTTTTTCTTTGGCGAGAATAAAACCATCCAGCTGTTCCATTTGTGCAGCGCCAATTGCAGCCAATGGATTTACCAGTCTGTAATTGTACCCAAGATCATAATGGTGGTACTCTATTCCGGCACTTTTAGCCTGTGAAATAAGTGAACGGGCTTTTTTGGCAAGGTCATCTCTATTTGTAAGTATTGCACCGCCCCCGCCAGTTGTAATTATTTTATTACTGTTAAAACTAAGTGTTCCCGTTAATCCAAATGTGCCGGAATGTTTTCCTTGCTGAAATGTTCCCAGCGAGCAGGCTGCATCCTCAATGATATCGACATGATATTCTTTTCCCAGATCCAGTAAAGCCTGCATATCACACATATTGCCCAGTAAATGAACCGTTATAATTGCTTTAATTCGGCGGTTGTTTTGTTTGCTGTAACAATTTTCTCCTTTTAAATATGTCTCATTAAGAAGGAAATTTTTAAGCAGATGCAGATCAAGCACCCATGTCTGCCGATCTACATCCAGAAGAATGGGATCTGCCTTTAAATATTTAACTGCATTAGCAGTTGCAACAAATGTCAGGTTAGGAACAATAACCAGATCATTTGTTTCTAGGCCAGCAAGAATAAGAGAAATCTGAAGTGCTGTTGTACCACTGCTAATTCCAACTGCATGTTTTGAACCGGTAAATTCGGCTAATTGTTTTTCAAATAAATTAAGAAAATGCCCTCCGGAAAGCCAATTGGAATCAATAGCTTGTGACGTATATTTTTTTTCATTACCGCCCAGATTTGGTTCGCATAGGGGAATGGGATCGTCTATAATGGGACTAGATATTTCCATATTTTGTACTGAATGGCTGGCTGATAATGTCGTTTTGTATAAGTGATGCAATTTCTCTGATTCCTTCCGGAACCGTTTTTGAAATTTTGAAACCTAAGACATCTCTGATTTTGTCACAGTTTACCTTATAATCCCTTGGATCCGTAACAACCGGATGATAGTTCACTTTTAAGGAGGGAATAACTTTTTGGATTTCCTCCATCAACATTTTTTTTGTGTAATTCTGAGTAGTGTCACCTACATTGAATGCCTGGTTTGCTGTGATAAGCTTGTCGGTGATCAACGCAGTTTTTACTGAATTTGCTAAGTCTGATACGTGACAATAAGGTCTCCAGAAATTTTCTCCATAAATCAGCAAAGGTTTATTCAGTGCTGCATCACGGGTAAATTCATTAACTGTAAGGTCAAATCTTAATCTTGGAGAAACACCGTAAACTGTCGAGAAACGTAAAATAACTCTGGTAATATTTGAATCTTTTAATCCTAGCAGATAATTTTCAAAATTAACTTTTGTCTCGGAATAAAGGGATATTGGATTGAGCTCTCCGGTTTCATCCAGTAATTTGGTTGAGTCAGCCATCTTACCATAATTACTACAAGTCGAAGCAAATACAAATTTTTTAATTTTTGCCTCTTCACATAATTCATAAAGCTTAACTGATGCTTCCCAGTTCACTTTTAAGGTCAGTTCAGGATATTTCTTGCAGGGTGGTTCTCCTACTATTGCTGCCAAGTGGCATACGTAATCTATTCCTTTAAGCGCGTTTTTTACTTCAATTCTATTAAGTAAGTCACCTTTAATAAATGTGAAATTTGGGTTGCTCCAAAAGTTAAGAAGTGCTTCGCCACCAAATGATAAATTATCAAATACAACAACTTTAAAACCATCATAAAGTAAATTTCTGACTAACTCAGATCCAATGTAGCCGGCTCCGCCTGTAACCAGAACTCTCTTATTATAAATGTTATCCATTGAATTTTTTATTTGTATTTAAAAAGGATTTAGTTAATTCATCTACGATTATATCAGGAGACCACTCATCAATGATTTTTTTTCCGTTTGTTCCCCACTTCTTAAAGCGTTCCGTATTATTCATCAAAAGCAGTATTTTTTCTAAAAGATCATTTTCGTCATAAGGATTAAACTGAAAGCCGTTGTAATCATCGATTACCAAGTCAGCTGCGCTTCCGCATCTGTCTGAAACTAAAACTGGCATGGAGTAAACCATTGCTTCATTTGTTATAAAGCCAAACGGTTCAAACATACTCGGCAGAACAGCAACATCTGCCAGAGTATACCTAATAGGTACTTCATACCATTCACAAGGTTCCATGAAACAGACTGACGAAATGTTTATGTCAGATATCAATTGAGTTAACTGCGTTTTTTGCTCTCCTTCACCACTTAATATTAATCCCCAATCATTACCTTTTGCTGATATTTTTTTTGCCCTATCGAATGACCTGATAAGCATATCCAGATTTTTTCTTTCAACAAATCTTCCTGCATATACAAAATTGTACATAGGAAGGCCCAACTGCTGCTTTCTTTTGGAACGCAAAACAAATTCTTCATCAAAAATTTTTAGTAGTGCATCATTATCAACGCCTACATTTTTAGTGCTTAATATTTTAGAAGATGGAACATTTAATTTGAGAGCATATTCAGCAGCTTTTGTACCAAGACAAACGAGCCCGTCACAGTTTTTTAAAAATATCTTTTTTACACTTTCTTTCCACCATACTCGTTTTCTGCTAATCTCGTTACTTTCAAAGTCAATAATTAAGCGTGTACCTGTTATTTTACAATAGATTAAAACAAACCAGTAGGCCAAATCGTAATATCCATTCAGATAAATAATATCTGGTTTATATGTCTTTACTTCTGAAAGTAAGCTCAGAATTTTCTCTACTGTCCGAATGTCTTCAATAGCTTTATCAGGAAATAAGACTGTATAAGGATATTTATGGACGCTTAGATCGGTTTTTAGCGCTAAACGGCTTCTTTCGCTATACGCAAGCTGAAGCACGAAAAAGTCGATTCCTTTACTAAATAACTTATCATGAAGACCACAAAAAATTCTTGCTTTATAATGCGACCATAAAATATTATGAATTGCTAAAATTTTCATGCTGAGAGTTACGATTGCATATTAATACGATATCTTCCATGATATATCCTGTGAGACAGAACTTGTCCTGATCAAATAGTATTTTTCGGAAGTACCAAAGTGGATATGAAGAAGTCTACTATATTTCTGATATCAGAAATATAGTAGACTTCTTAAAAGAAAAATCAGTATGTTTTTATCTGGTCCTGCGATAGAACGTGTTCCTTTAAATTGACGAATCTGCATTATTGGAGAGTAGAGTTTGCAGTCGCAATGTAACCAAAATAATATTATATGTATTAATTATTAAAATTTGAATTAGACCAGATACACAAATAATTACATAATAAGTTAATTATAGCTACTGCAGCGTGTTGCTCAGTCTTTTCAATTCGATTTCAGCAGCTTTGGCAGCATAGTTAATATTGATCATGCGATAGCCTGCGTCCTCAAAACTTCTCTGTGCTTCACGAACATCGATGATTGTAGCCTGAATTAACTGGAAACGCTGCAATGTTAAATCCAGAAGCTGTTTACTCAGGTTGTAATTTTGTTTTTGAATTTCCAGCTGCTGCAATGAACTTGCATAAGTCTGGAACATTTTTACAACACCTGCATTGTAATCTCTTACCACGGAGTTTCGCTGAATTTCTGCATTGGTGGTGTTAATTTCCGCTACTCTCTGCTGGCGTTTGAAAATGCCTCCGTTGTAAATTGGAAGCGCTACTGAAATGCTTGCATTCGGTCCTACGGTACGGTTAAGCAGGGTAAGTCCGGCACCACTCTGGTTTCTCGAAAAGTTGTAAGCAGTGTTCAGCCTAATACTGGGATATCTCTGTGCTGCGGTTTCTCTTACAATCAGTTCATTAATTCTGATCTGAGAGTCAGCTGCTTTTACATCAGCATTTGCAGTGATTCGTTCGAGGATCGGATTAATCTGTAACGTCTGGTCAACCGTGATTGTATCCCGGATGGCAAGGTTTGATTTTATGTCCAGTGTCAACAACCGCAGAAGTTCTGTTTTTGCTACCTGAGCTACCATCTGTTGATCCTGTAATGTTTGTGCAAGCGTATTCAGGTCAATCTGAGCCTGAAAAATATCTGCATTATTAGCCATTCCGGCTGCCTTCCTGACCTGTAGAATATCCAGACGCTGCTGCGATGCTATGATGGAAGTGCGCAGTGTATTCACATAGCTCTGCTGCCGTACCACATCGTAATAGCTGGTCATCACCTGCGCTATTGTATTTTGTATCTGTGAATTGAGTAATTCTATGCTTTGTTTTTCCAGCTCAGCCAGTCTTTTTTTTGTTGAGACCACCCGATTACCATTGTACAGTAAAATCCCGGCCGATATGTTGGCCTGGGTATTATTTCCAACCGCACCTTTCCGGCTAATCTCAACGCCGGTATTGAGCTTCTGGTTTACATCCGTTATCTGCTCTGTATTGGAAAGTGTAGCTGCAACAAGCGGTAAACCACCTGCTACTCCGTAGTTGTTCAGAATAGCATTGGCATCCACATTGTTTTTAGCAATTTGTATCTCATAACTATTTTTCAATGCAATCGCAATCGCTTCGTCCAGTGTTATTGTCAGACTATCGGCGGCCTGCTGACTAAACGCATTGCCGGTAACCAGCATCAACAAGATTATAATTTTAGACTTGTACTTTAAAATTGTGAGCGGGTTCATGCAAAAACCTGTAGTTGAGAAATTTAGAAATAGATATATTCAGTAACAGCAAACAGCTTAAACAGCCATTTCTTCCGCCATCTTTTGTTCCTGCGTTTTTTTATTCAGCTTGGGTGAAATAAATGTATAAACGGCTGGTATAACAAACAGTGTCAGGATCAATGAAAACGTCAGACCGCCTACAATTACCACCCCGAGCGGTACACGGCTCGTAGCCGCAGCCCCCAGGCTCAATGCAATAGGAAGTGCCCCGAAAGCAGTTGCCAGACTGGTCATTAGAATAGGGCGTAGACGCTGCGTGGCAGATTCTACTACTGCTTCCATTCTATGCATACCATCATGTTCCCGTTTCTGGTTGGCAAATTCTACAATCAGGATACCATTTTTGGTTACAAGCCCGATCAGCATGATCATCCCGATCTGGGAGAAAATATTGATGGTCAGGTTAAAAATGTAAAGACTCAGCAACGCTCCAGCAAGTGCAAGCGGTACGGTAATCATGATGATGAAAGGATCGGTAAAACTTTCAAATTGTCCTGCTAAAACCAAATAAACCAAAAGCAAAGCAAGACCAAAAGCAAAACTTGTATTGGAAGAACTTTCCTGGTAGTCACGGGAAGGACCGGTTAAGGAAGTCTGGAAAGTTTCGTCCAGTAACCTGGATGCTATTTGCTGCATGGCTGCAACACCGTCGCCAACTGTTTTTCCCTCAACCAGGGATGCAGAAATGGTGGCGCTTTTATAACGGTTGTAATGATAGATTGTCGGAGGCCCACTTTCTTCAACCATGTTTACAACGGCAGTTAAAGGGATATTCTCACCGCGATTATTTCGTACATATAGCTTTTCAATGTCCGCCGGCTTATTTCTTTCCGAACGTTCCACCTGGCCGATAACCTGGTATTGCTGTCCGTTCATGATGAAATATGCAAGGCGCCTTCCGCTGAATGCAGACTGTATGGTGGCAGCTACGTCGCTGGTAGACAAGCCCAGGTCTTTTGCTTTCAGACGATCGATTGTCAGACGTATTTCCGGTTTATTGAATTTTAAATTTGCATCAACATTCTGGAATGTAGGATCTTTCCTGGCTTCTTCAAGAAATTTAGGGAGTACTTCAGTTAGTTTTGCAAAATCAAGATTTTGAAGTACAAACTGAACCGGTAATGCGCCCCTTGATCCGATACCCACAGCAATGGTTTGTTCCTGAGTAGCGAAAATACGTGCATCATTGAATTGCGGCAGTTTTTTGCTGAGCTCCATAGCTATGTCGTTCTGACTTCTTCTTCTCTGATCAGAAGGTACCAGCCCAATTCTTCCCATTCCGCTGTTAACGCCGGATCCACCCATACCGGGTGTAGACGAAAATGTAAATGCTTTTTCCGGAATGGAGTCGTTTAGGTAATCCACTACTTCATTGGAAATCCGTTGCATTTGATCAAAGCTGGTACCCTCAGGAGCAGTCATCGTAAGCCTTATACTGTTACGGTCTTCCATAGGAGCCAATTCACTCTGAAGGTTGGTATAGGTAAACCAGATCAGCACACCGCAGGCAACGACCAGCACCCAGGCTGCCCACCTGATGTTCATGAAGCCTTTCAGCATCCTGTTGTAACCGCTTTCCATTCCTGTGAAAAATGGTTCTGTCTTATTATAAAACCAGCCATGTCCTGAATTCTTCCGGTTAAGGAAAACGTTCAGAACGGGTGTGATGGTTAAAGAAACGAAGGCAGAAATTAATACGGCAGAGGCAACGACGATACCAAATTCCCTGAATAAGCTTCCGACAAAACCTTCCAGGAAAATCACCGGCAAAAATACTACAGCGAGTGTAAGCGATGTTGAAATTACGGCAAAGAAGATCTCTTTACTACCTTCCAGAGCAGCCTGCCGGATCGGAAGTCCTTCTTCCAGTTTCCGGAAAATATTTTCTGTAACTACAATACCGTCATCCACTACCAGTCCGGTTGCAAGAACTATCCCCAAAAGCGTCAGGATGTTAATCGAAAATCCGCAGATATACATCACGAAGAACGTCGCAACGAGCGAGATCGGAATATCGATCAAAGGGCGGACAGCAACCAGGAAATTCCTGAAAAAGAAAAGAATAACAATTACAACAAGCCCGAATGAGATCAAAAGTGTTTCTTCAACTTCTTCAATGGACTGACGTACCAGTCTCGTATTATCAATCAGTACACTAAACTTAATGTCGGATTTATTCGATTTCTGGATTTCGGCAAGACGTTTATTAAATTCCTCCGATATGTTCACATAGTTTGCACCAGGCTGCGGAATAACAGCAAGCCCCACGGCCAGAACGCCGTTGTATTTCCAGCTCTGTTCCTCATTTTCCGGTCCGAGTTCAACTTTGGCTACATTGGAAAGACGAACAATGCCGGTGCTATCGTCCTTGATTACAAGATCATTAAATTCCTTTTCGGTCGTAAGCCGGCCCATGGTGCGAATCGTAAGTTCTGTATTATCACCATAAATTTTACCGGCAGGAAGCTCCACATTTTCAGCACTTAATGTATTGCTTATATCATTAAAAGAGATATTGTAAGCGCTCATCCGGTCGGCATCCAGCCAGATGCGCATTGCATAACGCTTCTGACCAAAAATATTGATCGCGCTTACGCCGTCAATCGTCTGCAGACTTTGCTGTAAAACGTTTTCAGCGTATTCGCTCAGTTCCAGAATACCTTTTGAAGGACTCTGAACAGCAAGAAGTAAGATAAAATCACTATTTGCATCCGCTTTACTTACAACGGGAGGTGCATCAATATCCTGCGGAAGGTTCCGCTGCGCCTGGCTTACTTTATCGCGCACGTCATTGGCCGCGGCTTCAAGGTCAGCTTCAAGGTTAAATTCAACCGTAATGTTGCTGGTTCCAACCTGGCTTGACGAATTGATCGTTTTGATACCCGGAATACCGTTGATACTCTTTTCCAGGGGCTCGGTGATCTGGCTTTCAATGATATCGGCGTTGGCACCCACGTAGCTCGTACGAACGTTTACGATGGGAGGGTCAATGGCGGGATAATCCCGGAGAGACAAAAAGTTATAACCCACTACACCGAAAAGGATGATAAGCAGGTTCATTACAACGGCCAGTACAGGCCGGTTAAGGGATAATTCCGAAATATTCATAATGCTGGTTTCAATAGAAAGGTCACTCCTGTGCCGACTCCTTGGTTACAACTTGCAAGCTTCTCACACTTCTCACTTTTACAGGAGCATCAGGACGGGTAAATAAAACACCTGAAACCACAACCGAATCACCTACGCTGAGGCCTTTGGTAACTTCCACATACTCTTCTTGCCTGGCACCGGTTTCTATCGTTACATAAACAGCTTTGCCACCTTTTACTGTGACGATTTTCTTACTTTTCGATTCCGGGATAATACTGTTGGCAGGTACAAGAATACTGTTTTTCTCAGCGCCCGCATTTAAATAAACTTTTACAAATGAACCCGGACTTAATGCAGCGCCGCTCAAAGCTGCCCGTACGGTGATGTTCCTGGTACTTTGATTTACCTGCGGCTCTGTGGCAATAATTCTTGCATACTGCATCTTGTTTGCGCTTTGATCAACCAATACCTGCACCGTACTTCCTTTCTGCACATATTTCTGGTAAACTTCAGGAATGGTAAAATCGATCCGAAGCTGAGAGAGCTGCTGCATGGTAGCGATGACGCTTGTAGGCGTTACAAAGGAACCGGCGCTCACCTTTCTTAACCCGATGGTACCCGTAAATGGCGCACGCACGATCGTTTTGGCAATCAATGCCTGGGTATATTGCATGTCGGCTTTTAAAACATTCACAGAGTTAACGACCGCGTCATAATCAGCCTGGTTAATTCCATTGACGGCCACCAGTTGCTGCAGCCGTTTCTCATTTGCCTCAGACAGTTCGAGCTGTACTTTGGACCTGTTTAGCTGTGCTTCCAGATCCGCACTGTTAATTCTGGCAATTACAGTTCCTTTGGTTACGGTTTTACCTTCGGGAACATTCAGAAAAGTCAGCAGACCGCTTACTTCCGGGCGTAATTCTGCAAATTCGTTGGCAACAACAGTTCCGTTTACTTCCACCTGGTTTCCGATCTTTTCGGCTTTGGCAATAATTACGTCAACGGATGTTGGTCCACCTCCTGATTTTTTCTCAAAGGTGTCTTTTTTTTCTTTACATGATATTGAAAAGAGAAGTGTACCCGTAATGAAAACAGATGATATATAAGAAGTTAGGTTAATTCTGCCTGCGCAGGCAGACCAGGGAAAAATTGGGTTCATACGGGATATAGTCGTTTCCAGAGCTTGTTGGGTATAGGGGCTTAATTAGGTAATTTTCTGCTAGGTTTTAAGCAGATTGCAAAATTATATAATTAATCAGACCGATTTGACCTTTGGTGTCAGGAATAGTTTAATGTTTATTAAAAAAAGTTTATTTAATCAAAATTAGTTTTGAATATCTTCCGCGATAACCTTTAACAGGGTATCACATTTGAGTTCGGTCTCCGCCCATTCCTGTTCCGGAACCGAATCTTCTGTGATGCCGGCTCCTGCAAAAAACGTTGCGATTCTGTCTTTTAATCTTACCGTTCTGAGATTTACAAATATATTTGATTCTCCATCCACCTGGACAGGCCCCAGAAAACCACTGTAAAAAGACCGGTCATATCCTTCCACTTCACCTATAAATTTCAAACTTGGTATTTTAGGCTCCCCGCAGATCGCCGACGTTGGATGAAGTAGTTTGAGCATTGTGGTAGGCAGTTCAGGGAAATTAAGTGCGACTGTATCTACGTCAAACTCCGTCCGCAGATGATAAACATTGCCTGCCAGGATGGTTTTCGGACCCGTCTCGGAATATTCTCTTAAACGGATTTTCTTAAAACATTCAACAATATAGCGACTTACCAGCGCATGTTCCTCAATTTCTTTTTGCCCCCATCTCACATCGTATTTAGGAATCAGGCCGCCTTCACTGTTTCCAGCCTTTTGTGTTCCAGCCAGGGACATAGTACGAAAAGTACCATTAGCCTTTTGTTCCACCAGTGTTTCAGGGCTTGCCCCGAGCCACAATTCGTTTTGAACAGGCAGATTTACCAATGAGACAAAAGCATGCGGATACACCTTTTCCAGTTTTGAGAATGCCTTTGCCGGTTGAAATTCTTCCTGATACCGGATCTCTTTTGTCCTTGAAAGTACTACTTTCTTAAACGCGTTCTGCTTTATCGCAGAAACTGCAAGTTCAACGGTTTGTTTGAATCTGGCTTTTGAGTTTTCATCAGTCAGCACGGTGCCGGAAAGTAAACCTTTTTCCGGTTTGGTTCCGGCTGAAGACTTTTGTAATGACGTGGATAATGAAACCAGTTTTTTTACATCAGGATGCTCTTCACCCAGCCGGTTATCCGTATGTATGACCTGGTTGTTTTCATTAAAAGTTATGATAATGTCTCCTTCCAGATAGTGGACAGGTTCATTTTCTTTCCATTTAAAGCAGTCGATCAGAAAACCGCCGGGAAGTTTTTCCAGGTCCGGCTGTATTTTGGTTACCCCATCCTGAACGGAAATAAGGAATTTAATTTCACTGGTATGCGGCAGTCTCCATAATGCAGAAGGGAAACCGAGTATTCTTGATGCTTCCCATAGATCTTCCGCCTGTAATCCTTCAAATACTGATGTTTTGGATCCTGTTTGAATTGAAACCATTTTAGTTTGTTGTAATCTGTAATGTAACTATTATTTAACTAAAATTTTCGCAAAATAATTCTAGCGATCTGCATCTACAATAGCTACAGTTAGCCTGCTGATGCAAACCAGTTTATTTTCGGCATTGGTAATTTTGATTTCCCAAACCTGAGTCGATCGTCCTACATGAATTGGTGTTACTTTTCCGTAAACAAATCCATCTTTTACAGAACGAATATGATTGGCATTAATTTCCAATCCAACCACATGTTGTTTTTGGGGATCCTTTAAACATAGGTATGATGCAATACTTCCCAGCGTCTCAGCCAAAACAACCGATGCTCCGCCATGCAGTATCCCGAATGGCTGATGCGTTCTGCTGTCAACCGGCATGCGTGCGATCAGGTAATCGCTGCCTATTTCCGTGAACTCAATTCCCAAATGACCTGCAAGCGTTTTACTGCTCATGGATTGAAGACTGTCCAGTGTGACCGAAGTTGTAAACATATCTAAAAATTGTATAAATTTGTAACGGCTATATTAATCAAAAACAAGGTATTTGCAAAAATAATATTTAAATAATACAATTATTTTGAAAAGAAAGTCTATCTATCTGATCCGTCATGGCGAGACGGATCTCAATCGTAAAGGTGTTGTCCAGGGAAGTGGTGTTAATTCTCCTCTCAATGAATTTGGTGAAGCGCAGGCAACTGCCTTCTTCAATGCTTATCAGCATGTACCTTTTGACAAAATTTATACCTCTGATTTACTGCGCACGCATCAGACTGTGCGGGGTTTTATTAAACAGGGTATACCTCACGAGAGCTACTCAGGACTGAATGAAATTTCCTGGGGGATCAGAGAAGGTAAGGAGCCAAACATTGGTGACGGCAATTACTACAGGGAGCTTGTTGCTGCCTGGAAAAACGGCCATGTGGATCTTGCATCTGAGGAAGGAGAAAGCCCGGTTCAGGTACGTGAACGTCAGATCCCGGTGATCGAGAAAATTCTGTCCCGGCCTCATGAAAGAAATATTCTGGTAGCCATGCACGGTCGTGCTATGCGGGTTTTGCTGACGGTTCTCTTCAAACAGCCGCTTGTGAGGATGGATGAATACGAGCATAGTAACCTTTGTTTATACAAAATCAACTATTCATACGAAACACAGGAATTCGAATTGGAACTGTCGAATGATATAACCCATCTGCTTTCACTCGAAATTCCTCAAACCTTTTAACGAACCGCTTGTGTAGGGGCGGTTCCTTTGGTGTATTTCTGAAGTTAACTGCATGCCGCTTTCCTACTTTTGTGGCCTGTCCGCAGTACAATCTGCGGAAATCCTGAATACATGTCCAAAAGACGAATTTACTGGACCTTACAGATTGTTGGCTGGACGCTGCTCATCATGCTTGAGTTTGTTCCGTATACACTGGAATATGGTTTCGAGTCGGGCGTGTTATACTCTGCGCTTGCCAATGTTTTTCTGGGCATTTTTCTTACGCATGTTTACAGACTTGTCATACAGCGATGGAACTGGTCTTCGCTTCCGCTCCCCCGGCTTGCACTGCGTGTGATTGGTTCTGTGCTGTTGCTTGGGTTAATTATGGCACTTGTCAACCAGCCGTTGGATCGTCACTATCTGGCAGAGAACCTTATTAATCAGCCATTTGTATTTTGGGGTTATTATGCAACCTGGTGCAAAAATCTGTTTGCGTGGATTCTGTCTTATACCGTATACCATTACGTAGAGCAGACGAGGCTGGCAGGTTATGAAAAAATCATGCTGCGCATGTCCATGCGGGAGGCAGAGGCAAAAGTGCTTCGGTCGCAGCTGAATCCCCATTTTACTTTCAATGCGCTGAACAGTATCAGGGCTTTGGTATATGAAGATCCTGCAAAGGCACAAGTTAGTATTACGCAGTTATCCAATATTTTACGAAATTCGCTTCTGGCAGACCGTCGGAAAACGGTAGATTTACAGGAAGAACTTAAAACGGTAGAAGATTACCTGGAATTGGAAAAAGTTCGTTATGAAGAGCGGTTACGCTACTCCATTACAGCGAATCCCCAGGCTATATACTGGCAGGTACCGCCTATGATGCTGCAGACACTGGTGGAAAACGGGATTAAGCATGGTGTATCCAAGGAAATGGGCGGTGGTTTTGTTGACTTAACCGCCGATATCGTTGACGAGGTACTTTTTATTACAATAAAGAATTCAGGTAGTTTGGTTTCGACAGAATCGACGACTTCTGAATCGGGTGGGGTTGGATTGAAAAATACGGCAGAACGTCTTTCCATTCTGTATGGAAAAGGTGCTTCGTTTCGTATCTTTCAGGAGGCGGATAAAATTGTTTGTTCGGAAGTAAGAATACCAACACTTTCAGATAATACGCTGATGACAGAGTGATAAAGCCATTCTGATCCGAAGCAAAAAACGAGTTTATTAATGTTAACCTTAAAATCCAGCCATGAGAACCCTTATCGTAGACGACGAACGCCTAGCCCGCAATGAGCTGAAAAGACTTCTGGAACCTTATACGAAGATTGAAATTGTAGGGGAGGCAGCCAATGCAGAAGAGGCACTGGTGATGATCGATGAACTGCAGCCAGAGCTTCTTTTTCTGGATATTCAAATGCCGGGCAAAAACGGATTTGAACTGTTGTCATCCATTGAAGGAAAAAGTCCGGAGGTGATTTTTACTACCGCTTATGATGAGTATGCGATCAAAGCTTTTGAATTTAATGCGCTTGATTATTTACTCAAACCGATTGATAGTGAGCGCTTAAAAGATACCATTCATCGGATTGAGGAGAACCAGTCGCAACCGGAAATTTCACACGCAGCCCATGAGCGAACCGAAAAAATACTGGGAGAAGCAGATCAGGTTTTTGTGAAGGACGGAGAAAAATGCTGGTTTGTTAAACTGGGTAAAATACGTTTGTTCGAATCAATGGGTAACTATGTCCGTCTGCATTTTGACGATCAGAAACCTTTGGTTTTAAAATCGCTGAATAATCTTGAGGAACGTCTTGACCCGAACACCTATTTCCGGGCAAACCGTAAACATATTATTAATCTGCATTGGATCGAAAAAATAGAACCCTGGTTTAGCGGCGGATTGCTGGTTACCTTACAAGGCGGAGATAAAATTGAAATTTCCCGCCGGCAGGCCATACGATTCAAAGAATTAATGAGTTTATAAAACATTCATTCAGAAACATTTCAATTAATGCGTTTTTCTAATTTGATTCTTCCAGCGTTTCTGGCGGTGGTACTGGCCTGTAATTCGTCTTCAAAAAAAGAAGATCAAAAGATTACGCCGGGACTGAAAAATGGTAAAATCAGCAAGCTGACATTTGGAAACTGCGATACAGTGCGTAACAGCGGTGTTTCGCTGCATATCAAAATGTGGATGCCGGCAGATTCCGGAAAAGCAGAAATAAATATCAGCCGTCAGCTTGATACAAAAGTTATTCAGCGGATCGATTCCTATGCCGACATGTCCAATTCGGAGATGAATCCCGGCAGTCAAAAAAGTCCGAAAGCGGCATATGACGTATTTGCCAAAAATTACTATGATTTCAAAAAAGATTTTCCGGAAGCTCCGGGCTGCTGGGAAGTAGACCTGAAAGGCGACACAACAATGGTCACTTCAAAAGTACTACTCTACCAGCTTGATCATTATTCTTTTACAGGAGGCGCACATCCGAATAGTTTCAGATCATTCCATATTTTTGATGCACTGACGGGTGAAGAGAAACAGGCAAAGGCTTTTGTCGCTGACAGTGTTGCTTTACTTAAAAAAGTAGAAACTGCTTTCCGGAAACTCGAAAAACTAGAAGAAAAAGACAACCTGGAAGAAAAAGGATATTTTTTATCAAATCATAAATTCTTCATTCCGGCAAACTATACCTTTACACGGCAGGGCATTTTATTTTACTATAATCCGTACGAAATAGCAGCCTATGCAAGAGGTGCAATTGAGTTTACGATTCCCTATTCCGAGTTAGAAGGTATTGTGAAGAAGGAACTGATTTTCTGATTTTTTCCACGCAGAGTAATAGAGGTTGAATGCAAAGTTTTAAATGTTATTCGCAATTCTGTGAATTCCATTTTTCAAAAGGGTTGTGTTGAAGTTAATAAGTAGGCCAATTTTATCTCTCCATACCATTTTCTTTTTTATCTCTGCGCTCATCCTCTTTATCTCTGCGTGGAATCTTTTAATAGCGGCTCACATATCTCCCTGATCCACAAAACTATAAAATGCATGATCTGTGAAGATCAAATGCTCCAGAACAGGAATATCCAGGATACGTCCTGCTTCGATCATGGCTTTTGTAAGAATTTTGTCCTGATGACTGGCTTTGAGCTGACCTGAGGGGTGGTTGTGCACCAGGATCACAGAGCTGGCCAGATGTTCAAGTGCCAGTTTGAAAATTACTTTGATATCAGCAACAGTTCCGTCAACACCACCAATACTAATTCGTGCGGGTTTCATCACCTCGTTCGCCCGGTTTAAAAGAAGAATCCAGAATTCTTCATGCTGTAGATCCATAAGGTAGGGCTTCATGACTTCATAAACATCATGGGGTCCGGATATTTTCCTTCTTTGTTCAGGTAATGCATCGCTGCGCCTTCTCCCCAATTCCAGCGCGGCAACAATGGTAATGGCCTTTGCCTCGCCGATTCCTTTATTTTTCATCAGTTCTTTGATGCTCTGCCTTGCCAGATTGTTGATGTTATTTCCAACGGAACTCATCATTGCCTTGGCTACGTCGACCGCAGTAAGTGAAACAGTACCTGAACCAATTAAAATAGCTATCAGCTCTGCATCGGATAAAGCCGATCTGCCTTTCATTAATAATTTTTCCCGTGGCCTGTCTGCCTCTGCCCAGCTGAGAATATTTCTGTTGTTTTCGGGATATTTATTTTCTGCCATGAAGCGTAAGATTTAACTTACCCTATGACGATTGGTGTGGGAAATAGTAATGTTATTACTGTCCAAGTTCGCTCAGTGCTGCTCTTGCCTTATTGTCAATGCTGTTTTTGTATTCGTATTTTTTGTATGTCATCGCTGTTTTGAAACTGTTAACAGCTTTGTCCTTTTGCTTCCTGTCTCTGAATATATAACCAAGCTGTAAAGCCGAGCTTGCCCCAAAGCCGATTGATGTGTTTTTAGTCAGATAAACAGCTCTTTCAAAATAAGGTATGCAGTCTTCAATATTTTCTGATTTTTGCAGGACTCTTCCTTTACGATAGTTGAATTCGGCCTTATCCGTATTGTTGGCAAATGATTTTTCTGTTACGGATTTCAGTTCCTCCAGAGCTTTATCCAGATATCCGCCGTCTGTAGCATACCTGGACCGGTAAAGAACCTTTTGCTGAACCGGTATTTTTCCGGACAAAAATTCTGCTGCCGTACGCTGGGCCAGCTTGTCCGCTTCTATTATTTCGCTTCCTGTATTTTCAATTTTCCTGATAAAAGGTACTGCTTCTTCGTCACGGTTAGCCAGCCAGCGGCACATGAATAGTTTCAGATTGCTGTCCTTAATATAATTGAAGCCTTTATAATTTTTTTGAAATAATGTATACCAGGAAAACGCGGTATCATAACGGCCCTGTTGTAAAGCAATTTCGCCCTTTAGGTAGTTTAGAAAAGGAAAAGGAATATAGGCATTTCCTTGTGGAGCTTCATTGAGGTACCAGGATGCTTCCCGGCTGTTTCCTTCCTTTATTAAAATGGTAGTGGCGAAAAAATGCAGGAGCAGGTTATCTGGCTGCTCTTTGGGGAGCTGTTTTATTTTGGTGCGCTGCGCATCCGACAATTGGAGGGTGTAAGCATGCAGAAGCAAATCAATGAGCTGGGCTTCCTGCTGAAAAAATGGTTCTTTACGTATTACTGTTTCTATTTCCTGAACGCCAATTGAAATGTTGCCTTTAAGGCCTAAAATTCGGGTAACCCAGGTATAATTTTCAGGAACAGATCCTATTAAAACATGCAGCAGTCCGAGTGACTTTAAGGTAGGAAGAAATGCAGGAAATTTTTTATGGTTTTCATCAAGAAGCCGGTATGCTTTAATAATATCCCAGGCTCCACTCACTTCGTTGCCGAACTTCATTTTAGCAAATGCCCAGTGCATACGGATTTCAGCCTGAAAAAACCTTTTGTAAGGAGAATTGCCAGGAAGGTTATCGATTATAGCAAGGCGTTGCTCTTCTTTTTCAGACAGTTTTTTATAGGCAGCTTTATCCTCGGAAATAAGCAGGTAGTGCAGATCCGCATAGTTATCCAGATAGGGTATGAGGGCATTGGCTGTATTTAAATTTCTTTCTTCCTCAATTAAAGCCCGTGCCGATTGTAACCTCAGCTTCTGTATTTCAAAATAGGCACGCTGCAGCCTGGGTGTAAATTTTACTTCATATGTTTTTGTCTGAATTGCAAAAGCAGAACTTGCTGAAAGAATCAGGAGGGAAAGTATCAGGGATTGATTAAAGCTGTTTTTTATTTTAAAAATGAATGGCATCAATTTTTTTCTAACTAATATTTACATCAGCTTACAACGATCAAACAAAAAAAGGTTGCCGATGAAGACAACCTTTCAATCTAATATTCTTTATAACTATCGGCGTTGGTGAACCGGCTCAACACTTTCAACATCAGCAAGGATACGACCGCAGTGTTCGCAAACGATTAATTTTTTGCGTTCACGGATATCAGCCTGTCTTTGTGGCGGAACAATGCTGAAACATCCTCCGCAGGCACCGCGGGAAACGTGTACCACAGCCAGTCCGTTCATGGAGTTGTCACGTATTTTCTGATACGATTTCAACAAACGGTCTTCCACTTTTTTGATATGTTTTTCGCGTTCTGCAAGAAGTTCTTTCTCTTCTGATTCGCTTTCGTTGGTAATAACCGAAAGTTCACCTTTTTTCGCTTTAAGATCTTCGTTTCTTTCGTTCAAGGTTGATTCCGCACGGTTAGCGTCATCTTCGATCAAACGGATACGTGCTTTGGCTTCATTGATTTTCTTATCAGCCAGCTGCATATCAAGTTCCTGCAGTTCAATTTCTTTTGTGATGGCATCATATTCGCGGTTATTGCGAACATTCATTTGCTGATCTTTATACTTTTTGATCAGTTTTTCTCCGTCCTTCTGAGCATTTTTGAAACTGTCAATTTCAGAGTTTAAATTGGCGATTTCGCTTTTGAATTTTCCTAAACGCGTCTCAAAACCTGCAATTTCGTCTTCCAGATCTCTAACTTCTTCGGGAAGATCGCCACGCGTTTTCAGAATTTCGTCAAGGCTTGAATCAATTTCCTGTAATTTCAGGAGAGCGTCTAATTTTTGTGCGATTGTATTTTCCATGTATGTCTTTAATGGACTTGTTTCAATGCGTAATATGGTGAGAGATAACTGAACGGATGTTTTTACAAACTAATTAAGTATTCAGCAAAATTTCTTTCAAACAAAATATTTAACCGGATTTGTATTGACGTCCGACAAACAGAGTGCGAAATTACTAAAATTTCCTGACAAATAATTATATAGTAAATTTTTAGTAAACACTTCGCTTTCATAATGACCGATATCACAGATCATAATGGCATTTTCCGCATCAAAAAATTCGTGGTATTTATAGTCTGCCGTAACAAATGCATCTGCCTGAACTCGCCTTGCATCACTTAACAGGAAACTTCCGGCTCCGCCGCACACGGCTACTTTTTTAATCATCGTATTTGCAGATGGTGTGTATTTTATTACGCCGGTATTCATTTGTTTTTTCAGCATCCTTAAAAAATCATTTGCCGGCATTGCTTCAGGTAGTTCACCAACTGCTCCGGCACCAACTTCCTGGTTGTCGTTTTCTAGAATATGCAGATAATAAGCGACCTCTTCATATGGATGAAACTGACGAAGCGCCGAAACGACTTTATTTTGCAGGTGCGACGGAAACATTACTTCTATCCGGTGTTCGTTTACCTCTTCCAGTTTTCCCTTACTGCCAATAACCGGATTCGCCGATTCTGAAGGTAGAAAAGTTCCCGTACCTTCTGTCCGGAAACTGCAACGGCTGTACTGACCTATTTCTCCTGCGCCAGCCTCGAATAAGGCGTTAAGGATTATCTGAGAATGTGTAAGCGGAGTAAAAAATGTCAGTTTTTTTAAGATATGATTTTTAGGCGCAAGAATTTTAAGATTTTGCAATCCCAGTCTTTGTCCGATCATGTGGTTTACACCCGGCTGGACATGGTCCAGGTTGGTATGGGTTGCATAGATGGCAATGTCATTCTTAATCGCTTTGATGACTGTCCGCTCTACATACTTACTTCCATTGAGTTTTTTCAGACCTTTAAAAATAATGGGATGGTGTGCCACGATCAGATTGCAATTTCTGGTACGTGCTTCTTCAACCACCTCTTCGGTCACATCAAGTGAAATCAATATTCCTGTAACTTCTGTGGCAGCATTACCAACAAGCAGTCCTGCATTATCATAACTTTCCTGATAGGAAAGTGGAGCAAGTTTTTCCAGTTCCCTGGTAATATCTTTTATTTGAGGCATTTTTTTTAATATTTACAACTATTTCATAATCAGAATCTTTGAAGGATTAGCTGATTTTATTTACAAATAAATAACTATTTAGATGCTAAAAGTATTGCAATGGAAAAATAAAATACTAGTTTTGCAGCACGTTAGACCATAACGATGGCCGCAACGAAGTCCTGGTTTGGTAGTTCAGTTGGTTAGAATACATGCCTGTCACGCATGGGGTCGCGGGTTCGAGTCCCGTCCAGACCGCCAGATTATAAGTCATAAATAGTTAAAAGCTTGCAAATCATAAGTTTGCAAGCTTTTTTGTTTGCTTCCTACCACTCAGATCATTCAATTTTAATCAATTCTTAGGGAACAGATTCGGTTACACGAACTCTAGCGGACA
>Ga0265797_10003445_pt1 | contig 25245 bp, 29 predicted proteins | sample P2T30metagenome_FD_192433 | JGI IMG/M metagenome (GOLD analysis project Ga0265797, IMG submission 192433) | Plant litter microbial communities from East Loma Ridge, Irvine, California - P2 T30 | ecosystem: Environmental > Terrestrial > Plant litter > Unclassified | place: USA: California... | reverse complement strand
GTGAACGGCGCGTGCAGGGATGGCGGAGGGTTGCAGTACAATAGCTGGTGCTGATGGCTGATGGCGGGCGCGTGTTTGTTCACTTGAAAGCCAGCCCCAGCCGTGATGCGCAACATCATTTACCCTGACCCCAGAGAAGGAGGGAAGCTGCGACGAACAACGGCTCGGGCCTTCACATCGTCTTCTCTCCGATTGGCGGCGCAAAACGTCAACCTCGATCCTCAGGCATAAACACTTCTTTGACGAGATAGGGCGTGAATCAATGTCATGCGATAAGCCTTTTCGCGCCCAAATAAATCACAATTATGTCGCGATGATGTCGAGACCACCCTCCGAAGGATATTCATAATACATACAGCATGATCGAACTCGGCTTACAACGCATCAGCCGGCTGCTGTCCCAAACTCACCTCCCATGGCGTGCCATCCACGTGGCCGGCACCAATGGCAAAGGCTCCATATGCGTCTACATCTCCGGGATGCTAGAAGCATATAACAACTCTAGCTTCCGTAAGCTGAGTAAGAGACCCGCTATCCGGCATGGCCGCTTCACAAGCCCGCACCTCGTCGACAGATGGGATTGCATCTCCATCAACCAGAAGACTGTCTCGTCTGCGTTGTTCCACGAGATTGAGAAAAAAGTCCTCTTACGGAATGCCACCGAAGACATCAACGCCAGCGAGTTCGAGCTACTCACAGCCACCGCCTTCGAGATTTTCACACATGAGAAAGTCGACATTGGCGTGATAGAGGTGGGCATGGGTGGTAGGCTCGACGCCACCAACATCCTCGGAGTGCCTGTCGATGCAGACCATACGTCTGGAGAATCGATTACCAGAGCACTCCCTCTGGCTACAGCGATAGCGAAGATTGGTCTCGACCACCAATCATTTCTCGGCACGACTCTGCAAGCAATTGCATCTGAGAAAGCCGGCATTCTTAAACCTACGGTGCCGCTAGTCTACGACTCTTCGAACCCCCCAGAAGTACACGACACATTCCAGGAACTCGCCGCAAAAGTCGGCGCCCCAACTCCAAACCCAAAAGACCTCATTCTATCAACGCCCGAATCCGCAGAGGCGCTAGCCCAAACCCTCCCTTCATCCGACATAGCAACTCCAAACACCACAGACCACAAAGCAACAAGCAACAACACACCCGCCCATACCCGCCACAACACCTCCGTCGCCCTCCAAGCGACCCTCCTTGCCCTCGCCCAACTATCACCAGACTTCTCCCCCTCCTCCCTTGCAAAAGCCCCCGACCTCCTCCCCACCCTCCTCTCCGTCCCCTCCCAAACCACCTTCCCCGGCCGTCTGCAATCCCTCTCCATAGCCTCTCTCACCGGCCGAACGCAACCAATCCTTCTCGACGGGGCCCACAACGCGCAGTCTGCCGCCGTGCTCGCCGAAGCCGTTGCCAGACTGCGGTCCGCAGATGACAGCAGCGGAGGCAAAGTGACCTGGCTGCTAGCGGCTTCGGACTCGAAGGATATCCACGAGCTGCTGCGCCCGCTGTTGAAGGCAGGTGATGAGTTCTGCGCGGTGGAGTTCGGGGCTGTGGATGGGATGCCGTGGGTGAAAGCTATGGCGTCTGGGAAGGTTGCTGAGGCTGCGAGGGCGGTGTTGAGGGAGAAGGGAGATGTTGCTGTTGCTGTTGGTGGTGAAAGTGGGCATGATGATAGGGCTTTTGGACGAGATGTCGTGGCAGGTTTGAAACGGGCGAGCGAAGTCACGGACGGGGGAGCGATGGTTGTGGCGGGGAGTTTGTATTTGGTTGGTAGCGTGTTGAGGGCGTTGCGGGAGAGTGAGGCGTGAACATCGAAATGCTGAAGCATAATGTTTTACTGTACAATAAGATTTATTTTTCCACTACAGATACACGCAAGACTCGTAAGTCTTGCCCACTTAGCTGCGCAAGCTTTCTACCCGCGGTAGCACTCTCTCCAAGTACTTTATTGCTGCAACCCACTTGAGCTGCTGTTCGATGCTCTGAGGTTGGGGCAACAGGCTCCTCCAGTCTGCGATCTCGTGCAGACGCTTTCCGATTAGATCTTCGCCAATAGATGGTGACGAGGGAGTGAGCTGGATGTTGCATTCGGTGATGACGCCGAAGCGGGCTGTGAACTCGATGAGAGGAATGTCGAGGTCGGCGGCATTCGCATGTGAGTTGAAGGTGAACTGTGGAGTTTGGAGATACGTCCATTCAAGAGACTATGATAAGCGTTAGAGAGTGCGTCCGCAAAATAGAGTGACCAGCATAACATCTAGAAAACTCACCTTCAACTCATCCATTCCTTTCTTCACGCCCTCGACTTCAGCCCAGCTTTCGCCGACTTCCACCAACCCACCCTCAGGCTCGCCATACATTTCCGCAAAATGCTTTCGCACCGCAGCCTCGAAGCGCTCGTTCTCGAGTAAAATGTTCCCCACAGGCGAACTCACGCTCTCAACGCCCTTGGCCGTGATAAAGCTCTTAGCAGGCGAATGCAAATAATGCGGAATCACATTCAAGTTCGGACTGCTCAGCAAGCAAGTACCGTGGTGCAACGCCCTCGCTCGCGTGAGCTTATACGCAGAGCCAGAGACTTTCAGAGCTTGTGGTGAGGAAGTCTGGTAGGGCGTGGCGTGCGTGTCGTCTGGATCGGGTAGATCGGAGTCTCGCTTCTGGCCCTGGTCCAGCACGACGTCGTGGCGCTCGTTGACGCGGGCTCGGGCTATGCCGTTGCTGCGTAGGGCGCGGACGACCATTTCGGCGTGCTTGTCGCGGGTGAAGATGGACGAAGGGCAGACGACGGTCCAGTTCACGTTGCCTTCGTCGTGGAAGACGGTGCCGCCGCCGCTACGTCGACGGACGATGTCGACTGGGGCGTCGAGGCCGGTTTCTGGGAGGGAGTTGCCATTTCCATTTCGGTTTCGGGGAGTGGCGTTGAGGAGGGCGAGGTTCACTTCTAGCCAAGGGTTTTGGTTGCGGCCGATGATGATGCTGGGGCGGTTTTTGTACAAGAAGAGGACTGCCGAGTCTGGTGGCGAGGTCTGGAGAAGGTGGTGTTCGATTGATAGGTTGAGGTAGGGGTCGTTGGAGGTTGAGGCATAAGCTTTGATGGGAGATGGAGAGATGTCAGATGAGGAGGAGGAGGAGGAGGTTGCTGGTGTAGATAGCCATCTCTTCGTCGACAGTCGGGCCAGAGGCGAAGTGGCTGCGAGCACAGCTCTGCATGTTGGAATGCGGGATATCATCGAGCCATATGGAGTACTGAAGGAGCTTGCTGTAAGTAATAAATAATGCCAGAGCTCAGATAGACTAGGCCACTTGCACTCAGCGGCGATGGCGATCCGATGCGCGGCCGTTGGAGATGCAACTCTGCCCTACGCTGGAGACGTTCTAGAATTTGTGAAACATGAGATCACAGGCGTGGGAAGAGCGCTTCGTGTATTGTAATACTGGTATTATTCTCCAGTAGCTATCAAGATATAATAAAAAAGTATAAGCAATTGCAAATCGAGCTCGCTAGACCTTGTACATGCTTTTTGGGCGCCCAACACCAATACCTACACCTCATGCGTGGCGGCCAGCGAGCGTGCCCCTGTCAGCGCCATCCGCGTTCCTGCGCAAGCGTCGAAACATCTCCACCAACGACACATCCACGGTAACCACCTCGCCCGGCACTCCTGATTTCAGCCAAGGCACCATCTGCAACATGCATACCCTCGCCTCGACGACTCCGACGTGATCATCACCCCAAACACATTCGCTCCTCTGCCGCACTCCCCTGGCCTGCCTCCGCCCGCACAATGCGACATGGCCTCCGACACGGCAAGTGCGACTACGCCCTCTGAAACAAGACCTCCCATGCCCGCCGCCGATGTCGTCGCATACGTCCGAAAAGAGCTGGACATTGACGATGAGCATCTGGCCCGCGTCATCACCGCCAACAGCGGCGACATCCCTCGTGATGCCCACTCCGGCGTCACCCTCGACCTCAGCCACAAGAATATACGAGAGTTGCCTGTCGAAGTCATTGCTTTGATCAAAGACAAAGTGGAACGATTGGCTCTATCACACAATCCTCAAATCGCCGTGCCCACTCAAATCATCCAATGCGACCGACTACGATATCTGAACCTACGATGGAACGGCCTGAAGCACTTTCCAGAAGCTATCTTACAGCTGTCAAAGCTGGAGATCCTGGATATCAGCAAGAATCGTATCGTTGCGATTCCGGAGGGCATCAAGCGGATGTCTTCGCTCAAGTTTCTAGCCGTAGCGAGGAACAGGATCACACGATTGCCTTTATCACTCGGAGAAATGGCTAGCTTGAGCAAGCTCAAGTTCGACGAGAATCCTATCGAATTCCCGCCGCCGGAGGCATTGAAATTGCAAAAAGAAAAGGCCGGAACACTGGAGACGGAGAAAGAGAAGGACATCTGCGCACAAGTAAAGCGATACCTGAAACAAGCTGCGTTGAGGGAGAGACTGATGAGCCATTCGGACCACGAGACGAGGTAATAATGGAAGACTTACGTATGAGGTACTGGGACTGACAAAAGACAGTGAAAGTAATGTTGAAACTCCACGTCCGCCGAAGCGTGGCATGGGTATGGGCGGTCGATTCCCTGTCCGGCCTAGCATAAGTGGCATCGAGAATATCACAGACATCAGGAACGAATCGCCCTCGGACAACGCACCACCCATCCCAAAACGATCACACGCTCGTGTATCGTCAGGGACACTTGGACTTCAATTGCAGCGACCTGGCGTAGCGCCACTTCTAAATGGTGAAGCAAGCCGCAGCCGTAGTGACACCGTTTCGAGTCTCAGCAGTATTCGCACACGACGACAAGGCTATGTCCCGAGCAAAAGAACCGTCAGCAGTAACAACACCAGCACAGATTTGGGTGCAGTCAACGAAGTCGCAGGCCAAGGCTCCACTCGATCAAGCCTGGCTACAATCAAGGCTCCGCATTCCCGCACCACCAGTATTGCTTCGACGTACAATGGGTACCTGGCTCCTAACGGAAACGGAGATATATCTTCGGGCGCTCCTAGTCCGGTCGATGGACCAGTTGATCGTTACACTCACGATCGCGGCATGGGGAGTGTTGTGCAGCATCCAAATATGAAGGTGCTGAAATCGCGGCCTATCGTGGCGTCGAGACGGCTTCTGTTCACATTGCTGGAGCTTCAACGACCGCTCGTGCGTATTACTCAAGGCCTGAAAGACGGTACACCCAAAAGAACGATGCTAGAACGACAACTTTTTAGCGCCAATGCGCACGTTGAAGAGCTGGATCGCTTATTGAACCGCCTAGATGGCGGCCTCGATGACACGCCTAGGCGCGAGGCTGCTGCTGCAAGGAATATCGCGATTGCGTGCGATAATAGCATGAGAGCTTATGGCATTGTGGTGAAAGAGCTCAAGGGATTCGTGCAAAAGATTGTTCACGTCCTCGATCCGGTCTTGATCCGTTGCTTGATGTTCCAGATCAACGCGGCAATCATCGAGGCAAGAAACGTTTGCAAATCCCTTGGCTTCAACGTCGTGCCACCGACAAACAGTGAGCCACCGCGCGCGTCTCGTGCATGGAGCAGCAGGACTGTAACTCCGACACAACCGAAGCCCGTCACAAACCGACGCTTGAGAGGCCCGACCATTCTACGAAGCATCAGCAGTAACGCCGCTCTCCGTGCAATGCCACCTCCCGTTCCATTGAACACTGGCAGCCGCACAAACACAATGACATCGATGGGACCAGTGGGGCCAGTGATGCCACGCCCCGGCGATTCGTTCAATAGTGCCCAGAGCTCAGCTGCACCATCCAGGAGCAACACAATGCGTAGTATCCACCCTGACGAAGGAGACGAGACCGAGCAATTCGAGAGGATCTTCGTGAAACTTCGCACTGCCTGCGATGTTGCCAATCATGCTCTTCCCCACTGCCACACAGAGGTCACTGTCCACAAAGACAATGCCGAGACCGCTGGCAAGGCACGCGATGCACATTACTGGTCGCTAGCACTTTCCAAGTGTAACGCTGTGATCCGTGCAAACCAGGCACTATCAAGCCGTCTAAAGCAAGTCAAGCTCAAAGATCCTGGTGTCAGAAATCAGCGCGAGTTCTGGCAGCTTTGTGACGCTTTCGTACAGGTGTGTAATATCCCCATCTTTCTCATGATTTCGACTTGTGAACTGACCTAAAACTTCCCCACAGACCTGGGCCGAACTCGCCACCGAAGTGAAAGACATCGGCCAACAGCGCATCGACATCACGACGATTAAGATGGTCATGAAACCCGTCCAGCGCGCCGTCAAAGACGTCAGCAAATCCATCTCCGACTCGCCCCTCTACCACGCCGCCCTGCGTCCCGCAAACAACAACAGCGCCAACACCAGCTTCGGCCTCGCTTCACCACAATCTCTCGCGCCGCCATTCCAAGGAGGATACCAAGGCAACTTCACAGCAGCAGGCCTCAACACCGCTCTCGCACAAGCAATGCCTCTGAATCTAGGTCCGCCAACAAGCGTCCCAGCAACACCACTAACAGCAGCTCTTGGTCCAGCGGCACAAGCTACCCTTTCGCAGTCGCAAGGGCAAGGCGAGTACTTCTCCTCGCACAGCGCTGCAGGAAGCGCAGTGGGTGTGCGAGGCATGCACGAGAGACTCGACACGATGATCCAACATCCTCCAGGTCCTGGAGCTGCTTACAACCAGTATGGCCAGCAACTCTCGCAGCAGAGCAATAACAATATCAGCGGCAGCAACGGTAACAACAACTACGCGGGTTTCCCGCACACAGCGAGGAGAGTGGACATGAATCGTTGAGAATAACAGAAAAGAGAAGTCACAATGCTTGAGAATTGCCAACAAGCGAGCGAGCGAGCGGATAGACAAAACCGACGTTAGATAATCTCGTTTCGCATACTTGATTACTTTTTCCCTGGAGGAAGCAGAAAGAAACCAGGAATATATTTCCCAGAACGATACCAATGATTGATTTGCATTTTTGTTCTGAAAGGAAAATCATCGAGGCTAGAAGAATGTGGTTATCATTTGCAATATTTTTCTGTTTGTCTTTGGCGATTTGCAGGCGCTGGCGTTGCATTGGTTCTATCGTGAGGCATTGGGACATGATGACGTTCGTTCCCTTGATGGTTGGTTTTTTTCGTCGAGGAGTAGCAAGCATGGCTGGGCGCGAATTTTGTATGATAAGAGTGAAGGCTCAGATGTATTATGAAATGGTGCATACGATATCTAGAAATGACCAAGGACGTCGAGACTCAGATATGTGTGCTTGAGAAAAGAAGTTTCTGCATCGTGAAGGCGCGATGGTCCAAGTCGTGCCTTCCTCATTCAACAACAGGCAAGGCGATACAACGGTCGTCGAAAAACGATCAAGACTGAATGAATGACTGTGGACAAGGGACGTTGGAAATCACGTAGAGGGAACAAAAATTTGACACATAAGACATGAATTTTTCATGACAATCAAAGAAGCCGCTTGACAAGCTGCCACATGCATTTAAGCTATAGCTGCGGAATCTAGTCATCCCAGATGAAGTTTCTTCCCCTCGCCACGACACGTCGTCCTTGTCGTCTATGCCATGACGGGATCCAGCTTGCCAGAGAACATTCCTTGCCTTGTCGAGACACTTGGAGGCAGAGACTAATCGCGATACGCTTAGTCGAAGAGACCGAAGCCCATGTCGTCGTCGGACTCCTCCTTCTCTGTTGAATGATATCGTCAGCGATCGCGATCTTGTATTCGTCTTTTCTTCATTGCGATTCGACTTACCCTCCTCAGCCTTCTCCTCAGCAGGGGCGTCAGCGGCGGCAGCGGCACCGCCAGCGGCAGCACCACCAGCAGCGGGGGCGGCGGCACCACCAGAGCCGACGTTAAGGAGGAGGTCCTTGACGTCCTTGCCCTCGAGGGCCTTGGCGAAGAGAGAGGTCCAGATGGGCTCAATCTCAGGAACCTTGGCGGCGGAGATCAGAGCCTGGAGCTTGTCGGCCTGTACGCGAAAATTGTGTGAGTGAGATGTGCTATGCGATAATGATAATGCGACCGTCATGCGCAAGCGAGCAGTGTATGTTTATTCCATGTGGTCATCCTCTTCCTTTTTCTTCTTTTTTCTCATCTGCTCGCAATGCGCACGAGGCCAGCGTGGGTTGGACGTACAGTGATCTCGAGACCCTCATCGGCCAGGATGAGGGCGGCGTAGGAGGAAGCGAGCTCGGCGGCAGACATTATTGCTGATGTATGGAGGTTGGTGGGAAAGTGAGATGCCAAAGACGTTTCTTTACGTTAAGGACTTCTTCTCTGCGACGATGGATTTCGTGGTATTGAAAACTGCCGAATCGCGCCGCAAGAAGTGTGTGGCATGTCGAATTCGCGAACAGTACGGAAGGTTAAGCGAGCTTGAATTGCTTGGCTATCACGTGATCTTTGCTTCAGTCGCACCTGCCCTGCGACTGGGAAGCTGGGATTAATTATGCTGACAGCTGGGTAGAATTCAGTACAGCTATCTCGGGTGGGGCAGATCGCTGCTGCGTCATAGTTTAGACTTCGCGCGGAGCTCGTGGCGTTCGGTCTGGACGAACGACGAGACGGATCTCGTGACTGCCATTATCCCGAGCTCAGCTATCGTCTATCGTCTTGCGCATACAAAGACAAAACTCGACACTCTCACCTCACTTCAACACTATAGTCGCAACTCATACCCATCCGAAAGACACATATCACTCACCACCAGGACCTCACTCACACTCACCCACCCCAAGCATGACCGACTCGCCGCTTTACCGCTTCCCGCTCGATCCGCAAGAACAGCCCATCCTCGAGCGCATCCTCAACCTGCGCGACTCACTCAGCTTGCTCAAGCAGGATCGCAGCACATACGTCAAGTCGCAGGATGTCCTCCTCCTCTACAACAGCCTGATTGAGCAGGTCGAAGCCCTCAACCGATTGCGCGTCAACAAGCCCGACGAACAGAACCGCCTCGACTCTGCATTAGACGACTGCTTCCAGCTCATCAGTCTCTTCTTCCTCACAATTGGTCGCAATCATGAAGCGCCTGCCGTCTACTCAGCGGTCTCCACCGTAAAGCGTCTACTCGACCACCTGCAAGAAGCTGGCTTCTACAGCCCGAAGGATCTCGAGGGTATTGCTCAGCATATCGAGGAGTGGGAGACGTCGATAGGCCGGTCCAAGGACAAGCATTCGCCGCACTTGATCACACTGCTCGAGGCACGCATCAATATTTGCAAGGCGACCTTGGCGGAGCTCCGCGCTCACCTATCCCGGCTCGACCCGCAGATGCTGGATACGTATCAGAAGCTGGTCAGCATATTGAGGAGTCTGTCGGCTTGTAACACACGATCGAGGGTATGTTAGGATGTCAGTTTTAATGACAATGTGGCGTTGCGCTGACCGATGATTTTCATTACAGTTCCCCGTCAAGGATGTGAAAGAACTTGAGGCGCAGCTGCTAGCAATCCAACACGAGCTGCACGAAGATCGCGACCCACATGATGGCAAGAGCGCGGAAGAGGCGTACTCGGAAAGGTTAAACAATCTCAGTTTGACCGAGGGTGGCGTACAAGACGGAGAAGTTGTTGTCAAAGCACTGCTGGCAAGGTGTCTCCTCTGGTGCGAGGTGATCCAAGAAAAGTATGTTAGTTCAAACCCTCGCATGAACTCATGCTAATAACTTTCACAGGAAGGGCAAGATCGACGAGCGTTTCCAGGACACATACGACAAACTTGTCAAGCTGCGTAACAACCTCGAACAGATGAACCTCACTCAAGCCTGGTCACTTCGCGAGACAGACCTTTACAGCTTCCAGCGCCAACTCGATCGCGTTGACGAGTCACGTGTTGGTGGCAACTTCGTGGATGAACAGCGCCGTCCTGCAGACCTCCACGCCCAGCGTACGCTGCTCTACCTTTTGCGCAAGTCCTACGCCTTCATCTACCAATACATCGTCTCCTCGGAGCCTGTCAGCGAAGCACTGTTGCCTATCTACAACCAACTACTTACGCTGAAGCGCTGCTTGCAAGAAGTTAAGCGCAACGGCGGTGTGGACAGCCCGCGCGAACTCTACCCGTACTCGATGAAGCTTAACAGCATCGACAACATGAAGAAAGACGGCGCTTTCAGAGTCGGAAACGATATTCCAGAAGGCCAAGGCTCGGTCATTGCTCTGTTGGCCGAATGCTTCGATCTGGCGTACGAGCTCCGGACGGAAGCCGAGGAGAAAGATGCGACACCGCCTGCCGAAGAGACAAACGGCGTAGGATCCAAGGAGTAACTTCTGCCATTCCGAGCTACGATACATATGTTTTAATTTGGTTTGATGACAATGGCACGGGGGATATTGAAACGACTACGAGTGGCCCCGAAGGTCCTATTCGATATGCGCAAGGTGTTGTAGGCGTTGCAGTTGCTCTCGATTACTTCTTTGTGAGAGACGAATCTTCATTCTTGTCAAGTCGGTCTTTCCACGCGTTGGATTTCACACTGGTTCTTCTTTCTTTTCATGAGGTGTATTAAATGTACTAACATTATTCATACACGATCAAGTCGTCCAATTTAGTGTTTCATGAATCATCCCTCCAACTCCAGGAACCCCAAAGTCCTACCTACCAGGTCGCTGAATACAATCGCAGGTCACATCCCCATTTTCCTCGCACTTTTCTCACGGCAACACACTACCAAGATAAGGGTACAACCCCGGCAAGAAATGAAACAAACACCCCTTGACTAAAAACCACGGCACATACCATTCAATTCTCGTGCCCTCCCCCGCCGGCACCACGCTCACATTCCCTTTGACCTCCGCCCACGTCCCCGCTGGCGAGTCCGCTGCCTCGACCATCCCCGCGCCTAGATCCGCGAACGATAGGAACGTCTGCTGCCGCGTTGTGCTGAGGCGATGGCCTACGGGTGTATCGTGCACGAGGCCGCCGGGCTTGATGAATATCAGCTCGACGTTGGAGGGGGCGTGGGTGCGCAGGTGGGTTTCGGCGAGGCGCAGGTCGGCGTACATCCAGGAAGCTGCTGTGTGCATTACTGCGAGGAAAGGGGTGGGGAGGTCGGCTATAAGGTGCGGTTCGAGGGAGGCGGAGGAGAGGACGATGAGTTTTGGTGGGGTGGAGATGGTGTTGGATTTGGAGTGCTCGGGGTCATTCTGGTTGGTTTCGAGCGCGGCGAGGACGGCGCGCGATTGCTCTTGTGCGATGGTGCAGTATGGCACGTTGTCTTGGGCTGCGATGCAGAGGAAGACGGCGCGAGTGTTGCGGATGCAGGACGCCAGGAGGGCGATGTCGGTGAGCTGGCCTTCGTAGATCGAGGTGTTCGGGTGGGAGGCTACGGCTGGACGCATGGAGAGGAGCTTTTGCTTTGATCGGACGAAAGCGTTGATTTGGATCTTGTTTTGGGGGTTTCTGGAGCTCGATTGCAGGAGGTTGTCGAGGATGGAGCTGCCGGTTTGGCCTGTTGCTCCGAGGATGGCGTAGGCGGGCATTGTTGGAGGCTTGTTGGTCCTGGACTGAGCTTCTCGCCCCTGTGGATCGTTCCTGTGATGGCAGTCTATTGTCTTTTCAGCGTTCAAGGTACGCAGATTGTGAGAACGACGAAACACATGTCTTCAGGAGGACGAGATTAGTGTTCTTGTAACATGTCCTAACTACTACGACGATCTCAATGGCAAAACTTGGGTGCACTCCTCACGACCATTCCGGTACGCTACCTCCTATCGTTCGATAGCGTCTTTAGGTATGGTCGGATTTTGTCGGACAGTGCTTACCCGGGTTTGAAGGTTTGAAGGACGCGCCGTTTGGATTGTAGGTTTGAAGTGACGTCAACACATTCCCAGGTCACGTGCTTTTGCTCGTCTCAAAATCAAATTGAAGCTCTTGCTCGTTCATCCGGCCCCTCGGGTCTTCGGGTTGACGATCAATGATCTTCCAACCGGGATCCGGATCTGATGCCACGACCTTCCTGGGGATGAAACGTTGTGGACAGGAATCTTGATACCCATGCTCAAACGCGACAATCCGCGCATTATTCAGCCGAGGACTGAAGGATCTCTTGGCTATCAGGAAACGGCTGTTGGTCCTCCAGCTCTGACACCTTGGCAGCTGATGGGCAGCTGATACCTGTAAACTGCGAGGATAACCCCAAGAACCTCGTGCAAGAGACTGTCTGACTTTGTATTACTACCTTGAACATGCCTCAACGACGACGAGCGTAGGTAGACCATAACCCCCACTAGCCATAGCAATGGCAATCTCGTTCATCTCACTGGCTACCTCAATCCTACATCCACTCCTCCCGCTCTCCCTCTTCGTGCTATCAGGTACACATCAAACACCCATTACAATCCGGTCATATCTCCGCTGATCCGAAGGACATCCACAGGTGTCGCCATTGCCCTATCAGTCTGGGTCGTCCCTATAATGATCCTCCCCACGACTCCCTCTCGCACCATCACCGAACAGTTCGAAGAAGTGATCCGCCGCGGCTACATGTACCTACAATCCAGCTGCCGCTGTCTCGCGATCGCCCTCCTCGCCACCACCGTGCTCACTTATTACCACCCGAACGAAACTGTTGCGTTGAAGTGGAAGTGTTATGCAGCGGCTTTCGCCACACTCATACAAGCGGCGTGGTACGAAGTGGTTTTTGTGTTTCCGATCAACGATCGGGCGACTGCGATGGGAGAGAAGTTAGAGGGCGATGAATTGTGGTTATCGGATTCTGAGCATGCTAAGTTGCATGGTTTGATGAGGAGTTGGCGGCGGTGGCATTTGGGCAGGATCGTGGCGGCTTTTGTGCCAGGGTGTTTGACGTTGGCTGCTTTATTGTAATTCTAAAATTGAATCAGGATGACTGATCGTTTTGTATGGGCATTTACTATACCACTATTATATGTCTATCTCTATGTGTACACTTGTATTACTCTATATCGCTAAAGGCCTGCATGCATTGTTTCAATGCAGTTCCGATCAATTAGATCACCCTGCAAAGCTTTCCCGACTGCAAATCATAGTTCCAACCATCACTTCCAACACCAGAAAGCACAAAGAGACTCTCAGTCGGGTCATACCTCTGCTTGATCTGCACCAAGCGCTCATAGTTCGATCCATAAAAGTCGTGCTTGAACTCAGTGTTGTAAGGGTTGCCCTCATTCATATAGGCGCCTGAATCGGGTGCCCACTCGCGCCACAGGCTTTCCTTATTGTCTTCGACCCATTCAGCTGCACTCGAGAGTGCCGCGCTTGGTGTAACGTCTGCGCTCGGCGTCGCTGATGCACCTCCGACGAATAGGTGAAGGTATGCGGATTTCCAAGCCGAATGCAGAGCTCCGAAGCGATGTTCTGGGGTTTTGATGACTCCAGGACCTCCGCTCATGCCAACGGTCATGTAGGTACCAGACGTTGCGTTTTCCGCAGTGACAGCACGCTGCAGATATGTCTTGAGTTTGTCGTGAGGGAGGTCGACGTGTCGATGACCGAGCAGACGGCTTGATGAAACACCGCCACCGCCTGCGGTGTTGCTACCAGAGATGCCGCTGTAGAATGAAGTATAATTGTCGAGCTGCGATGCAGAGTAGGAGATGGTGATAGTCTCGTTGCTGCCGGCGTCATGCATCTGGCGTATCACGGGCTCTAGTAAACCGTCAAAGTCGCCCTGGGTCATGTTGAAAGCCCAGAGTGCTTGGGCAGCCACAGCACCGGTTGTAAGAGCTGGCGCGGAAGGGTTAAACGCTTTCCCGGTAGTACCAGAGGCTAGTGACATTGCGCCAGCCACGCCAGCATCCATCAAGCCAGGGAGAGCATTGAACAAGATAGTTGCCGCATCCCATGAGGCATTCACACCCTGTTCGTTCAGAGGCGCAAGTGAAATGCTACCCATCATCACACTCTCGGGAGCTGGGAAGTGGCGGATAACGTACTCGGTGACCACTCCATACTGACCCGCGCCGCCGCCGCGAATCGCCCAGAAAAGGTCACTGTTTTCGACTTCGTTGGCAATAAGAATGTCGCCCTGCGTAGTGACTACCCTCGCCTGTAAGACTTGCTGCGCAGCCAATCCGTGAGTACTCGCTAGCGGTCCATGCCCACCGCCCTGGATGTATCCGCCCAGACCGACGCTCGGGTCCTGTCCAGTAGTAACAACTCTACCCTGAGCCAGTGCAAAGTCGAGAACATTGCCCCAGCCATGTCCACTTCCAGCAATAATGACATCTTCGGTGTTGTTTCCATTTCCGGGAATTTTCCAGCTGGTCTCGCGCTCAAGCTGGCGGAAGTTGTGAGTCCAGATGGAGAGAGCAAATGCACCGCTAGATCTGTTGAATGTCAGCAATGGTTTTAAGATGTGCTCTTGGATAAGAACCCGACTTACCGGCCATTGAGATCATGTCCGGTGCCTTTAACCACAACTCGCACGTTTCTGTCGGCTGCCCACTTCATCGCTTGCGCAACCTGGCATTCATCCGTAGCGTTGAGAACATAAGAGGGAAGTCCACCAAGACGGCAACCCTGAGATTGCAAGAATCCATTCACTCCAGTGGGCAGACAGGAGTTGTTCGCAAACAGTGGTGCGCCGATCGACTCAGGTTGGTTCTGGTGGAAGATGCTTGAGGACCAGTTGGCTTGTACAGTTGAGCAGGAGTACGGCGATTCGAAGTCCGTGTTATTCCAGCAAGAAGAAGCAACCGGCGAAGTGGCAATGAGCCCACCGATCGACTTGTTCAAGGACAGCCATTCCGATTCCCTGGGCCAGGTAGAGTCCAATGGGTTGGCTTTGCAGGTTCCATTGCTCGGAAGAAGTGCTGCTGAGTAGGCAGCGCTTATACCTCCAAGGAGAAGTACTTTAGTGAAGATCATGGTGATGTTGGTGGTTGTGAGGAACTGAGATGTGGTCAAGTAGTGACAAACTGCTTACCTTAAGTACGCAGACAGCAGAGTCTAGTGCTTTGGCACTCGGGCGCACCATCGTCGTCATATCTGCCATACGCTTGCGTGTTCCCTTTGCATAGCCTTCGCAAAGCACAATTACCATGTACTTTAAGTATAGGGCTGCGTTTCGCGTATCCTATACGCGCCAAGCGCCACCGTATCGTATACGGTGACCCCTTGTGCAAAACCCGGTACCTGGGAACGGAATCGGGATGCTTTCGCCTCCTGTATAATCATTGATAGGCCATGGTATATGCCATTGCATTGGGGGAGTGTACCATCTCCCGCGTGCTGTCGACACCTTTGATCCTACTGTTGTTCTTTTCGAAGGTGCTCTGATTGTTCGCGGTCACACCAGACTTCTGCGGTGATTGAATCACGTGACCATGTGACCATAGTCTACATAGGGTTAGTGTTTTAGGTTTAACCTCAACCAATCTCCAACACAAAATGACCTACAAGAGTCGCTCGTCTTGCCTTTGTGTTGTATCCATCGATCACAACGACACGAGCCCATTCTCACAGGCCATGTATGTGCTCGTGGCGTCCACTCCACGAAGTTTAATGCTGCAACTGCGTTCGTTGGAAATCGGAGCTCCAATCCGATCGACCACTGGTCGAAAGTGAGAGTGAGATCTGGTCAACACATTATTACTAAGGCACACAACTGGATCATCATCATGAGTCGATGCTCAACATTCTAATCCACTATGCTATAGATTCCCATCTCAACAATCGGCACCTGAGCGCATGTATTGCAAGGGACGTTCGCATCGGCAATGAGAATCCCATTCTCGGCTACACGAAACCTTGTAAAGGTGGGGCATTGCATTGGCATCGGTCCACCACAACCGGCATGGCAGCATGGATGTTTAATGAGCTACACACGTACATGTAGTAGATCTGAATTCGCTCATTGAAGTACCCCTATACACGCATGATGTCGCAACGCATCGTCCCCCAAAAGACAAACGACAACGACGGCGAGGTCATCCGTCCGGCCTTCTCTGAAGTCCCGAACGGTCCACACATTACATACAACCTGCCTTTCGACAAAGCCTGCGCGAAGCACGTGGAAGCGACTTTCAATGCCGAGCGTGTGTACATACTGGCTTCTGGATCGCTGTGCAGGAACACGAAATATGTCGAGCAGCTGCGAACAGCTCTCGGCAGCCGAGTCGCAGGCTTGCGGGATGGAATGACGCCTCACACACTCTGGAACGAAGTCCTTGAGGTTACGGACGATTGCAGACGTCTTCGAGCCGATTTGATCGTGACGATTGGCGGAGGGAGTCTGACGGACGCGGCGAAGATTGTTACGTTGGTAAGTGGGCAGAAGCGCAGGAGGTCAGCATATAATTGCAGACGGCTGACCACATGAACGGAACTTTAGGCTCTGGCAAACAACGCGGACTCACTGGATACTCTCGCCCGGCTCACGACCGGTGAGATGATGCAGCCTGCGACGCGTGTGAATAAACCTTCCACCATACCCATTATCAGTATTCCCACCTCCCTAAGTGGCGGTGAATATTCCAATCTAGGTGGTGGCACCCATCCCAAAACCCACCAAAAACACCCCTTCATCGACGGTGCATGCGGTCCGTCTTCAGTAATTCTCTCACCGGAACTCACCAGCACAACTCCAAATGCAATTTGGCTTTCTACCGGCGTGCGAGCGGTAGACCACTGCGTCGAAGGCCTTTGCTCACTGACAAACACTACGCCTGCCAGCGATGCTACTTGTGAAGCAGGGTTGCGGCGACTGGTGCCGGGACTGCTGCGTTGCAAGCGTGATGCTAATGATCTCGACGCACGATTACAGTGCCAGCTTGGAGTTGTGGAAGCTGTGAAAGCTGTGTTTCAGCATGGTGTGCCGCTTGGTGCCAGCCATGGTATTGGCCATCAGCTAGGTCCGTTGGGAGTTGGACATGGAGAGACGAGTTGCATCCTGTTGCCGGCGGTGTGCAAATATAATGTCTCGGCGAATGCAGAGAGGCAGGCTCTAGCGAGTAACATTCTGTGGTCTGACGACGATGTATCAGCCTTACTGCGAGCGAGAGGCTTAGTCCAGGGCAAGGCAGATCTGGGAGATGCTCTAGACGCCATTGTTAGAGAGCTCGGTCTGCCGCGGACGCTGAAGGAAGTCAAGGTGGAAGGCGACGAGACTGTGCAGAAATTAGCGCAGAACTCACTCCAAGATCATTGGTGTGTGACAAATCCGCGGCCATTGAAGGAACGGGCGGAAGTTATGAAGATATTGGAGATGGTTCGTGGTTAGTTTGGCAGGTCTGAGGTATGGCTTGGCGTGGGTTCCAGAACTTCCACGCGTGACTGATATGCCATTGAGCTTGAATATACTTTATTCATACCTGCCTCTGATGCATACCGGCGATAGTTGCATATCTCCGTGAATAGTGCACTGGTGCTGTGAGGTGCATGAAAGCCAAGATTGACACGCTGCTTGGAGAAGTCCCTGGAGAAGTCCAAGAGCTACCTTTCTGACTTGGCTATTGTCACCATCACGTGGGTTTCAAGTAGGCTGTAATGGTGCAGCTTAGCACATACGACCATAGGTCAGTGAAAACTGGGCATCCCGTCCGCTCTGCCATACATAAGCACTGAACCGGGCGACTAGTACTAGAGTGGGTGACCATCTGGGAATCCCGCCTGTTGTATGTTTTTGCGTTGCTTTTTGGCGTTTTCGTGCATTGCCTGTTTGTGTTGGTGCATTACCTCTTTTTGTTCGTACGGTTGCGCGCCTGGGTGGACGTCGGCAGCAGAGGTGCGGTATGCACTGTGTATGCATGACCACGAAGACCAGTTTTCCCGCGCGCTCTCCACAGCGACTGACTTGAACATTCCGGAGAGTTGCGTGAAGGTTTCTGGGGGATTATGTTGAGACGCGTCCAATGCCAGCCATCAAAGACCGCTGAGCGCCATACCGTGAAGCCGGTTGCATGCGGACAAAAGTATAATGGGAAAAGTCAAGCGGTACCGCTGGTTTGGCACACGCGTTCGCAAGCCATCACACCTTAGCACCAAGCAGCGAAATTCGAGTGTGGCTTGCTTGCCTAGGCCTGACGGCTTGGAGAGCGCGAGAATGTACCTTTGTTATGCTCGATGGGTAGGGACGGCAGAGCAAGGTATTACTGATCGCAATTCTTTAGGCCAAGCGCCAAGGCGAACGTGGCGTCAATTGAGCGCCTTGAGGGTTTGGCCAAAAGAAAGGTGGAAAGGCGATCATTCTCAGTGCTCGCGTGGTGTTCTAGCGTAGAGTCTGTAAAGTGGCACAAGTGGCTTTGCAGGGACGGACGGCAGAAGGAGCCACAGCGCGACGGCAAGCAAGCTATCACAAAACTACCTTAAGGTTGTGCCGACGTCCTTAGAGTTGATCCGACATGTCTGTGCTGAAGGTCTGGAAGTCCTCGGAAGTGCTGATTAAAGATCGACGCCTCTTTGAACTGTACCAAGGGTGAGTGACTTGCGCTGCACGAATAATTGTAGGAAGATATACAATGTCCCGAAGATGTCACAGCCGGGCCAAGAACCGAGGCATTGAAGGGAATGAGGAAAAAATATTTATGGAGATGAAGGATGCCGTTGAATGGATGCTTGCAAAAGATCGAAGCTTAGATAGGAATACGCTGCAGCCCTACGAGAGCACGGAGAGTTAGCTTGCACCGATCGCACGGTCACTGTGGGGAATTCTAGAGCGGCCGACGATGAAGCTTTTCGTACGACATCACTATGATGATGGATCGTCGGGTGCTGTTCGGCAGCAAAAAGTGCTGGAGCCGACCGATGATGGGAAAGCGCAACAAGGCTGTGGTAGCCGCTCGCAAAAGCCGTCTCCATCCATTGCTCTCAAGACAGCGAACATGAAATACATTTGATAGGCATTGGAAATGGAGCACGACTCAAGCGAGGTAGGCGAAGCTGTAAGCGAGACAGGGTCCACGATTATTAATGTGACCCTGGCTGCTATTATTGCAGGCGATCACCTCGTGTGTTCGTATCCTCGGACGTGCTGCTTTCCGAGCCCGTTCACAACCCCATGACACTTGAACGATGCCACCACATGGAGAATCTCTCGCATGCTGGGCAAGCAATGCCATCACCACCGAATAGGGCTCGGCAGACTCTTCACAATGGTCTACAAGCGGCGCATCGTGCCCTCCTTCGACTCCACTACAGAGCAGAATCGCGGCTACACTTGCAGCATCGCGTAGATCATCCGCCCGTCACTATCATGCCCTTGAGTCGTCCCCGTCCGGCAGCGTCCATCCCGACGGCACTGCAAGCCGCGACCTACCTGTACTGCAGATATGAGCCCTGGCCTGACTCTGCAGGCTCGCGGCTGCAACGCTCCCATGACACGGTGTAGCGATTAGGCTTCTGGCGGCTGCAGAGATCGCTGACAACGGGAAGCGCAAAGGTGCAATTTGAAGGAGTTCGCTCCGGGTCAAAGGGCAGCGTTGCACTGTTGCAGTCTACGTGACGTAGGGGGAGGAATGAAGTGCAAATAAGCTTTGCAGACCTGGTGGTGGTCGGATGGACGGCAGGTCGGTTGCTGCTGCGCCTCGTGGTGGCTCATCGGCATGCAGAAGCCGTGTCAGGCTTCTTATTAAGCATGGCTGTGTCTGCGTGGTGCTCCTTCGAGGCCTGCTACGCGAGGGGTCAAGGGTCGCGCGGTGAAGAGCAGCGAGAGCGAAAGGCTGCTATGCGGGGTGGGGCCTTGAGATAGGAGGCTCAAGGCGAGAGGAGGTATTTGACATGCTCGCAAAGACCGGATGCACCATGTGGAGTGGGTGCCAAGGCGTCAAGAGCGGCCGTTTTGCCCAAGATGATCGACGACTTCGGTTCTCACGGCATGACGGCGATGCCGTTCCAGGTACACAACGCTCCGAGCAGGACCCTGAGGGCACTAGGAGCCCTCGCCACGATCTGCACCCGCACGACATACCGTCCCCATAGCCCAATACGCAGTGAGCCACAGCCAATGCGAGCGCCAAGTTGCTCACCAAAGACCCGTTCAATCGGCGCCAAGCGCCCTCTCTGCCGGCGCATTTGGAACGGACGGCGGCACCCTGTTCGCTCGAGCATTATGGCACAGCAGAACCCGTCGGCTCTTGGCGGGGCCTTCACCTGTGCGAGAGCGTAGTAGGGATGGACGGACGTCGCGAGAGCCTTCTTAGAAATGCAGAAACTGGAGTATGCTCCAGTCACTCAATCCGACCCGAGAGCTTCGCACAAAACAAAGTTATGTCGCTTGCGCTTTAACACTCCAGCCTCTCTCTTCGTGGCCCCTCCGTCTTGAATCCTCTCGCTGCCCCTACTTTTCTCGATTGACTATACTTCAAGACTCCGCGGCCTTTGCTCCTACCAGACGCTTGGTCTGATCTCACTGCTACCTCTCTCCACTACACCATAGCAATGCCTCCCCGTCCCATACGACCCAAAGACGAGGGCACCTCTGTTGACGACGTCGATTCGCCCGCGGAGACTAAGGCTTCGAAACGGCGCGCCGTCTCGTCTGCCTGTATACCTTGCAGGAAGCGCAAATCAAAAGTCAGTCTCCAATGCTGCCACCACTTGGATGCCCAACTAACAAGAACTACAGTGTGATGGTGGAGCACCATCATGTTCTACATGTGTTGCTGTATATCGCACAGAATGCTTCTATGACCAGGACAGCGACCACCGCCGAAAAGGCGCGCTGAAGCGAGACATTCAGACTTTGCAGCAACGAAACGACTCTCTGGATGTTATTGTCGCATCTCTCCGCGCGCTTCCAGAGTCGGATTCCATTAACCTGCTGCACAGCCTACGTTCAGACGACAACAATGACAGCATCGCAGCATCATTGCAGACCAATGTCCGTCTACCGCACAGTTTTGGGCCGCAAACGCTGGAATCCGAATTTGTTCAACACATGACTCACCCAGACTCTGCAAGAGCACAGAGTGACATGCCAATGAGCGACCCCTCATTATCGCCTTCGCAGTATCGACCAAATGGCGAAGATGCGCCTTCGGGCGGTGGCATCACATACCAGAACCCCAGTCTCTGGTTCAGAACGCCCCCGGATCCCGAATTCATTGAGCATTTGCTCGATCTGTACTTCACCTGGGTTCACCCTTTCTACCAACTTTTCTCTCAGGACCGATTTCTGATGGATTTCAAGCGGGGCGAAACCGGACACTGCAGCGCGCTGCTGGTCAATGTGATCGCAGCTTTCGCATGTTCTTACTCGGATAGACTGGCCGCGCGCGGCAACCCGGACGATCCAAACAGTGCAGGCGACCAGTTCTTCACAGAAGCAAAGCGTTTGTTAGATCTGGACGAAAAGCCTTCATTGACTATGGTGCAAGCGCTTGGCATCATGAGCTTCCGCGAGACATCTCACGGTCGTGATAGCAATGGCTATCAATACACTGGTAGATGTTTGCGTGTTGCCCTAGAAATGGGTCTGCACCTGTCTGTTATGAGCAGCAGTCTCAGTCCGCAAGAGTACGAGGCACGAAAGATTACCTTCTGGGGAGTGTTCAACACTGAAACGTAAGTGACAACGCTACACCCTAGACGATTGTGTTACACTTTAAACTAACCAACTTGCAGCATATGTGCTGTTGGCCTAGGGCGCTTATCGCAAATGCCTCGCGCAGCTGCAGATATTGAAAGACCAACATTAACAGAACGCTCGGAGCTACAAACTTGGCGACCATACACAGACACTAATATGGGCATCAACCCAAATACAGAACAACCAGGCCGCTACATGAGCTTCGTGCAGTGCCTGAGTGATCTGTCGGAGCTGTCTAGCGATATGGTCAATACCTTCTATGCTCCCCGCGAGCGCTTTACTAGCCGCAGGTTGTCGACGACCTACGAAGCCTACCAAGACTGGTATAGGAAACTACCATCGCACTTCCGTTTAGAGCAGACTTCGCTACCGCATGTGCTTGTCCTTCACATGTATTACTACGCTTGTGTTTTACAGTAAGCTATACTTCGGCACTCTGTCACTTTCACCCACTAACTTTATCGATTAGTCTCTTCCGTCCTTACATCAAGCTTGACTTGCGAGGAGCGAACCTTTTCCCGCGCGACACATGCACGTACTGTGCGAACGAAATTTCTGGTCTTTCGAACGCATTGCGAGCAATGTACGGCCTCAGGCGAGTCTGCCTCCCTGTAACCGGCTTTTTGCTATCGGCAAGCACGATCCATTTGCTCAACCTGCCCTCCGAAACGTCTGCCCGACATCTCAGTCAGGCTATGCATGACCTCAAGGCAATGTCGGCAAACCACCTCTTCGCCGGCAGGTGTGTGGACATCATCCGCTCTCTGGCATCGAAGTGGAAGATCAACCTCCCTGAAGACGCTCCGAGTAAATCCCCTTCGAAACAGAATGGACGTACCACCAACTCTCCCAAATCCGCATTCTACTCGGCATCAATCCCTCGCCAGAACTCTTCGCAGTCCGGCACTCGCTCTGCCGACTCCATGGACTCGCGCGCAAGCAACCCGGCCAAGCGCGAGTCTCCCTTCGCACCTCCGGCTCCCTCTTCTCACCCTAACGATTCGAACCACAACTCAACTCCCGGCTACTACAACGACCAATTCCCTTCCATGGACCAGATGTCCATGCAGCAACAAGCATTCTGGCTCCCGTTCCCAGTCCAAAGCATGCCGAACGCGCAATTGGCAGACTTGCAGTCTTCAACAACCATGCAGACGCCCAACTCGCTCAGCTACTTGGACGGTTCGGCAGAGCAGCAGTGGCAACAGCAATATAACAGCATGCACACGCCGACAGTGCAGCAACATCTTGCGAACCAGTTCCAGTCGCGCAGCCAGCAGCAGCAACAGGCACCCATGACCGTGGGAAATCGGTCGGACGAACACATGGCGCATTCCTTCGACAACTGGCATTGGCAGTGAAAAAGAAAAAGTTTTGACTCACGATGGTAGGATGGTCCATTCCTTTTGCACAGCGGCAGGCCCAGGCATTTTTCTTTTTTCCCCTTCTTTTGCAGTCACGACCTTCATGTCTTCGAGCATTCGTCTCTCTGTAACTCTTTCCCTTTGCTGTTTTTTTTCCTTCGCATTTTTGTCATTATCACCATCATCAAAACATAGCATATATATACCCTAATGTCTTATAGCGAGGAAGGGGAGCAATGTGCCTGGTAGCACTGCTCTTCAACACTCATCCCTTCCGTATTTTCTACATTTGTTATAAATCTCCTTTGCCATCTAGGCCGTACTTTCGAAGAGTTTGAATTGCGGTGGCTTTCATTCTCCTCAAATCTGCTGTGCCCCTCCCTCCGTCGACATCGGCGTTTGGAAGCCGTGGAACGCTTCGACATTTTTCTCTAAACGGCCGCAAGGGTGTGTTCATGTGATGTCGTGTGTGAACGCCTCGGTCCATAGAACAAAGAGAGGGATGAGTGGTTTGTCAAGTCCAGATTATGGAAGTCCAAAGACCAGTGTAGACGCACCAAAAAGGACGGCTGCCCTAGTGCTCGATCACGCAAACGAGGTGGCAATCACGGAAGAGCCGGAAGTGTAGTCAGCTATGCAGTCGGATGCAGGATGGATTGGTCACGAAACACATGCAATTGATCGCCACGCTCGAATGCCCTGTAATCATTGCTTTCAAATATTGCTTATGCACGTAAACTCCGTAGTTGTTGTGTAAATACAATCTAATTTGACGGTGCAGATTGTTGTTATTGGTCCTCACGAAGAATTGCCGATCCAAGCGTCATCTTGCGAAGCTATACCATTCGTAGCTTTCAGCCTCCCCTCTATTCCTGTACGATATCATCATCATTCCTTTCTGTCTCTTAAAAGTACTTATACCAACACCCCGCCCCTCCTCTTCCTCCAACACCGCCACGCTGTCTTCCTCTCGCCTCTTCTCCCAGGCCTCCGCGCGCACTACGTACAGGACGGCAATCAATCCCACCACCACTTCCTCCCAGCGACTCGGCAACCTCGCCCGCCACTTTTCGCGCTCGACTGTTATCATGGCGCCTATCCAGAAAGAGGCCGACTACCTGGTCATTGGTGGCGGCTCAGGCGGTCTCGCCAGTGCGCGCAAGGCCAGCGGCGCATACGGCGCAAAAGTTATCGCAGTCGAGAACAAGAGAATCGGAGGCACATGCGTCAACGTGGGCTGTGTGCCCAAAAAAGTCACCTGGAACGCGGCTGCGATCGCAGAGACCATCCACGATAGCAAGGCGTACGGCTTCAGCGTCGAGCACACTGCGCCTTTCGACTGGACGGCTTTCAAGAACAAGCGTGACGCTTACGTCAAGCGCCTCAATGGCATTTACGAGAAGAACTTGAGCAACGACAAGGTCGAGTACCTGCACGGTACTGCTTCGTTCATCGACGAGCACAATGTCAAGGTTGTGCTGGACGACCAGACGGAGGTCAAGGTTAAGGCGAAGAACATCCTCATTGCTGTCGGCGGCAAGCCCAACATCCCCGACATCCCAGGCGCTGAGCTCGGAATCACCTCAGACGGCTTCTTCGATCTCGAGACACAGCCCAAGAAGGTCGCCGTCGTCGGCGCTGGCTACATCGCCATCGAAATGGCCGGCATGTTCCACGCCCTCGGCACGGAGACCCACCTCTTCATCCGCCACGACACCTTCCTGCGCACCTTCGACCCTCTGATCCAGGAGAAGGTCACCGCCGAGTACGAGCGCCAGGGCCTGCACCTGCACAAGCAGTCCTCGCAGAGCAAGATCGAGGACCTGGGCAACGGCCAGAAGCGCGTGTACTACAAGGACGCCAACGGCGAGAGCAGCGTCGACGTCGACACCGTCCTGTGGGCCATCGGCCGCTCGCCCGAGCTCGAGAAGCTCAACCTCTCCGCCACGGGCGTCAAGCTCAACGACAAGGGCCACATCCCCGTCGACGAGTACCAGAACACCAACGTCCCGCAGATCTACGCCCTCGGCGACGTCTGCGACAAGGGCTTCGAGCTCACGCCCGTCGCCATCGCCGCCGGCCGCAAGCTCTCCGAGCGCCTGTTCGGCGGCAACAAGGACGCGCACCTCGAGTACGAGAACATCCCCAGCGTCGTCTTCGCGCACCCCGAGGTCGGCAGCATCGGCATGACGGAGCCCGAGGCGCGCGCCGCGTACGGCGACGACAACATCAAGATCTACCAGACCAACTTCACCGCCATGTACTTCGCCATGATGGAGCCTGAGGACAAGCAGCCCACGGCGTACAAACTTGTGTGCGCGGGCAAGGAGG
>Ga0265797_10003444_pt1 | contig 25247 bp, 19 predicted proteins | sample P2T30metagenome_FD_192433 | JGI IMG/M metagenome (GOLD analysis project Ga0265797, IMG submission 192433) | Plant litter microbial communities from East Loma Ridge, Irvine, California - P2 T30 | ecosystem: Environmental > Terrestrial > Plant litter > Unclassified | place: USA: California... | reverse complement strand
TTCTATCGCTCGTAACATCAGACCACCCACAGACCTACTCGGCGCCCGTCAAACTCTTCCAACGCTCGCGTTTGCCCGAACCCGGTGTCCCCGGTATCACCATATTCGAAATCCAGTCACGAATGGGTCATGCGAGTCCGGAAGTCCATGCCCTGTTTCCGAAGAGACTCAGATTGAGGACGGTGTTGGAAAGTGCATGGGCGGATACACCAATTACAAAGCCAAGACTAGATGATGAAGCGAGGAAGAGAGTTGAAGCTTGCTTGAGATGGTTTGAAGCTGAACTTAGACCTGGCTTCAGTGGTGACGGAAGTGCGAGTCTGGATTGGGCATCTGACACTCTATTCGGTGAGGTATCGTTCTCCGCTCAACGTGTACTCCTCTTCTTGCGCGCCACGATCCGAAACCCCGACATCGTTATCCTCGATGAGGCGTTCAGTGGCATGGACGACCTCGTTCGCGACAAGTGTCTTCTGTTCCTTAGTCACGGTCAGGGTATGGAGCTTGTATTCTCTGACAGTGGCTTGAAACCGGTGAAATGGGAAGGTGAGGTTGTGGTTCCAGGATTGCAAGAACATCAGGCCCTACTTTGTGTCAGTCATAGTAAGCATGAAGTACCTGGGTGTATACGAGAGTGGGTTTGCCTGCCTGAACCAGGCACAGGACCACCAAGGTTTGGCCGATTTGATGGGCCTGTGGAGCTGGATGCGGGACGGTGGAACGAAGTGTGGAATGAAAAGCACTAGATTTTGACACCATCGTATTTGAATCAAAGCATATATACTATCTACTGTTGGTGCTCCTTCATGACTTCCTTCCTCTTCTCTCCAAGCTTATCCGACCGCTCCAGAATCTCACCAGCCAGTCTCTCCAGATAAAACTTGGAGACGTCGACTGGTAGATCCTTGAATGCTCTGACAATCTTCTCCACATCTCTTCTCCCATTCTCATATGCTTGCAGGTCCCTGTTACCATATACGTCTTTCCCAGCCGCGTATCCTTTCTCCAAGCCCTTCCAGAACACATTGACTGCCACGCTCACGCCATCTTCCGGCGTAGCTGTATGACTCCACATGGGTGGTATGAATAAGACATCACCAGGCTTGAGTGAAGCAATGTGCGGATGAGTGCGCCGAAGCCTTTGGTCTTTGGACGTCAGGACATCAATATTGGAAGACGAGCCCCCAGGAGGGAAGCCTAATAGAGAAACATCGGTAGGTGGGTAGAGAAATAGCGTTTTTGAACCGCGGACTTGACACAGAATGTTGGATAGAACATCGTAGTGTAGCCATAAGGTCACGGGCCCTGAGATGCGAAGGGGCGAGCTGTGGTAATTTTCCTCGACTAGATTGCATACGTCTGGTACGCGGAAGTCATCGGATATAGTCGGAAAGTCATCTTCGAGTTTGGTGGGCAGCTTGTTTGGCTGGCTTGAAGATATAGCACGAAGATATTCGTGAGACCCTTCTGCGATACCGTCTAGGAAATCTGCCACTGATTTCTTCACGTATGAGAAGTTTTTGTCCTTGAACGTCATACGATCTGATGTGCATTCATGAATGACAAGTTCTCTCTCTGGACCAAGCTTTTCTTTCAGATAGTCAAGTGTCCAAAGGTCTGTGCACGGGCCGATATCGAGGCCTTCGATGATGGCCGGTTTTGACGTAGCCGCCAGCTTCGCAAAGTCATCTGACGACTGAATCTGCACCCTTGCGATCTCGGTAGTACGTGCAGTAGTAGTAGGTCTCTTCTCCACACCACCTTTCTGTCGCCGACCTTTGGGTCCTGTTCCAGTCGCGTTCGCTTGTGTTGTGCCTGCTGTGCCTGCTGTGCCTGCTGTGCCGCTGATCTGACTCGGCACAGCGCGACGCCACGACTTGGCCCCTTGCGCATTGTCAGGAAGGATGACGATCGGGTCTTCATTCCAGTAACTTCCCATTGAGAAACAGACTGCCCCTCCTCCTGCAAGCACAATCTCGCCTCGAGAGGTTGAAACGGCCCCTACACCCACTAGCAAAGGCCATGTCGTTGGCGGCAAGGCCTGCATACTGGGATGCTCCACCTCGATGGTCGTGCCCTTGCATGTTAAGAGCAGGAAGTCGTCTGATAGAGAGTGGATATGCTTCTTTGAAACACCTCCAATCAACAGCAGAGAATCGTTCCAGGGAACTAGACTGGCACCTATACGCGCGTATGCAGAGTTCTCCAAGCTGCTGCGAACGTCATTGGTGCGGTCCTTAAAGTTGAGCCTAGGTGTTGGTGTGGCGGAAATGGACCACTCCCACACCGCGTCTTGTACGACCACGCCGCTCTCGTCTTGTCCACCTGTCAGCAACCCCCAATCTTGAGCAAAATCGATCGTGGACATCGCGGCGGCGAAGCGTGCAGACGGGCGCGGTCCGTCGACGGGAATGCTGTTCCATCCGCCGTTGGCAGTCCATAAGGCACAGTAGTGTTCGGCATCGAGTACTGTGCCGTCACTGGCTTTGCCACCAAAGACAAAGACGCCATGGATCTGTGATTCCCCACTTCCTAGTACAACAGAAACAGCAGAATGGCGGTACCGGGCTGGCATCAGGTCGTCCACTTTGGCCCAAGCTCCCTGGTTGAAGAGCCAGCAATCTGCATAAGCCTGGGTGGGCGATCCGCGGCCTCCGACCAACAACGCTTCACCGTTGCGCATTGATGTGATAGTATGGCATACGCGGGCAGCAGGCAGCAAGCCACAAGGCTGGATGGTACGATCCCCGTTATGATCCTCCCGCGTCAATGTGTCCATATCGGCGAGACGGGCTTGCGTCCCTTGACCTCCGTGGAAGGCCACCGAGTCCTTGTCGAAAGCGAAAGCTGCTGTGAAACGACGTGGCGTCACGGCACCACCACCCGATAATTTCAAGGTGTGAAGGGTAATACTTCCCGCATCAGCGGCTTTCCTGCACCCTGTGGTGGCTGTTGCCTCGCCATAGGCTAACTCAGTCGGTCCACTTTGCTCTGCATTTGAAGCGACGAGTAGGAAGTAATGACCCCCAAAGAGCGCAAACTCTTCCCACTCGTCAAACGGCTCCACTGCATTCAGCCCGCGTCTAAGGGTGGGAGGGGTAAAGCTATCATCAGACCATAGATCCCACAGATTGCGGGCCATGGTTATTGTGGGCCATCCTGCATTACGGAAACGAGCGGCTTGCTGGTTTAGTGATGAATGCAACTTAACCGCGTTGATTGATGCTTGTAGCTTGTCGAAGTGAGACAGCATTGTCTTGGCAAAGGGATGAGCTGGGCCTTGCGGAAGGTACTGTTCTATGCAGTATGGAGTCAGTATAAGCGAACTGGTACATACACATGAAGGAATGAATACCTAGTATGCAGAAGCGAGCTACAGATGTTAGCATAGCTTATGGGCAGGGTTTGACGAATCTGCATACCGTCTTCGATAGTACTAGCCCACTGTATGAGAGCATCAGAGTCCTTTAGCGGCATGTAGGTCACAGACACTTCGGCGACGAACAGGATTGAAGACGAGGGGACATCGAATTCGGCCCGCAGAAGTCGTTCGAGTGTGGCAAGGTCTTTCAGATCGCATCCCAGAGCCATGTAGCTGTCGCTACGAAGATATACAGGCTGTTCGGACTGACGGAGTTTGGTCCTGAGCAAGGCGTCTCGAAGAAGACCATTGCTAAGCATGGTATCTCTCTTGCGTTGCATCAATTGTGGATAGTCGACGTCGACGAATGTAGATGATTGCGTGAGGGCCGGATACCTGTGCCAAAACTGGAAAGGCAAGGGATCACTTTCCGGACTTAGTAGCTTCTCACTGTGTTAGAGTCGAGACGACGGATGTCTTACTCACTATCCACATCCTAGGTTCACCACAATCTTGGGCTTTCCGTTCTCTTCTTCGAGAAAACGACGGACTACTTGTTCAATAGCATGCATTCGTAGCCAATACCCGCGATTAATCAACGGATCTGAAGGGCATCAGTCCATGTCTCAGGTGCAGGTGGTATCGAAGTGACGTACTGCGTCGAACGAACTTTGGTACAAAAGGCTCATAAAAGTCAGGCTCATTGCTGAGATAGAGTTTCGATACGCTTCTCTTGGACACAATGCTGCTGTCATTCGTCTGACATTGATATTAGTCCAGTGGCTACGAGGATGCTATGGGCGGAAGAGGCTGGGGACCTCACGTTCATGATATCCACATCTCTTCTCTCGCGCAGGGATTTCTGGTTACCCTTGCGCTTTGCAGCAGCCTTCTTGGAGCGCATCTTGGCGTCTTTGGCCATGTTCAGGTCTTCACGATGGGGTGGCCATGGTCTTGGGAGAGGAATGCTTTTTGGAGCACCAGCCACTACGCGGGGCTAAGCTGACGTCGGCATCCCTGCATGGGCGCGTGAACCATCGTCAGACGGCGGTAGCTGCAACCTACGACCAGGCGCAGGCTATCTTTTTCTATCACTTGCACCGGCGTATACACGCATCGCTATCGGCATCGCAATCGCTCGGGCCTGCGATTACCTTTGCGCACCCGCTTGTAGGGCTTGGACCCCCGCGAACGGCGGCCAACAGCTGCACCGAGCTATCACGCGGATAGTCCCCAGCCCTCGCAGCACCCGGAACCACGCAGCCAACGCCAGACTCCAGCGATGAATTTCGTAACCTTCAACCAGGACCACAGCCATCTAGGCGTCGGTATGCGCCCTGTCTGCTACCCGCCCAATATATACTAACCTAATCGCACAGGCACGCCCAATGGCTACCGCATATACACCACCGACCCGTTTAACAAGCAGTCCGAGTCGCGCGAGGGAGATGTCTCCAGCCTCGAGATGCTCTTCTCCACGTCGCTGGTAGCCCTCACGCTGTCGCCACGCGTGCTGCGCATACAAAACACCAAGGTTCGTCGGACAGGCGACTCTGGCCAGGCACGCACTGACAAGCACAAGAGGCACTCGACCATATGTGAGATGACATTCCGGACAGCCATCCTCGCCATGCGCATGAACAGGAAACGCATCGTCGTCGTGCTCGAGTCGGAACTCTACATCTACGATATAAGCAACCTGCAGATGCTCAAGACGGAGAAGACGTCGCCTAATCCTAATGGTACGTCGCAAGAAGCAGCACTTCACACATACTGACTGGCATAGCGATATGCGCTCTCTCAGCATCGTCCGAGAACAACTACCTTGTGTATCCGCTACCCACCAAAGCCGCACCCGCTACCTTCCAGCCGCCTTCGCACGCGCCGCCCAAAGCCGATCACATCGCACCCACAAGCGGAGAAGTCCTTATATACGATGCTACAAAGATGGAGGCAGTCAACGTGATTGAGGCGCATAACTCTCCGCTATCTTGCATTGCGCTAAACAGCGATGGTACCCTGCTGGCGACGGCATCGGAAAAGGGCACCATCATCCGCGTCTTCTCCATACCCGATGCGCAGAAGCTGTACCAGTTCCGGAGAGGCTCCATCCCGGCCAGGATATACAGCATGTCTTTCAACTCGACATCGACCTTGCTTAGTGTATCGTCGGCGACCGAGACTGTCCACATCTTCCGCTTAGGAGCGCCCAACAGCAGAAGTAATAGCGTATCTTCTGGGCCTAGCAAGCCCATGGGCGCGTCCCATGCACGTAGCGGAAGTCGAACGAGCCAAGAGACAGCGGATGAATTCGGTGCCAGCACAGCAGATGTATCGACTCCGGAGCGGAAACCCATCAATCCCACTTTTGGGAGCTTGATTCGACGCACATCGCAGACCGTTGGAAAGTCCTTCGCCGCTACCGTCGGCGGATACTTACCCAGCGCTGTAGCAGAGATCTGGGAGCCCTCGCGCGACTTTGCGTGGGTCAAGATACCACGCTCTCCGACAAGCTCTTCCACGGGACCTGTGAGGAATGTGGTAGCGCTGAATAATAACGGTCCTCAGGTTATGGTAGTTACCAGTGAAGGCAACTACTATGTGTTCAACGTGGACTTGGAGAAGGGAGGCGAGGGTACACTGTACAAACAGTACTCGTATGTTGTCCGTTAGTGTACTGCCTTTTGATACCTGCTAACGTTGACTGCAGCCTTCTTGAACCGAACGAACTCGCAGCAAGCAACTCACAGGATTTGCCGGAATAGATATCCCACCACATGGCCCGATGCACTTTCCTTTAAGCCTCTTATTCTTCTTCTTGCATTGCCTCTGGCGTATTTGGTCCCACATTATTCCCCACGGGTTGGCGCACATGCCTTTGGAGTAGCACGATAGTCTTGATTTACGCATAGGTGCATACTGAGCATTCCCATGGCTCGGCAATATTACTTGCTTTTTGCGGAAACTTTGATCTCGACAGTGATGTCATGCAAGTAGTACAGTAGAGAGATTATCGAATCTGGCGCTTGCATCGTGCATGAACAGATATCGTGCATTGCTCTAGCGCGTTCCCGTGCCCCGCCCACGCGTCATTGGCCGCTGCCTGAACTCCAACCATAGTGCATTTATTTCCATCGGCCTTGAAACTTCTTCACACCACTACGCTTCTATAAACCATACACGAGCTATAACTACCTTCACGAATCCCTTCATCCACTCCGCGAAACTTTGACGACTACAACGCACCCGGGATCCGTAAAGATGGTACACCAGAATACTTCGGGCAACCCGCTAAGCTCGGGTTCGCTCGCGCTGTTCATGGCAACGTCGCTACCAAAAGGCGAATCTTCACAGCTCAAGAATGGCACCGAAGCCGTCGCACTAGCAGTACACGCCGGCATGCTTGCTGTTGGCTTCCGCCTGATCGGGCTGGGCGAAGACGAGCGCATAGGTAAGCACCCATCTCATTCACCCTTACCTTTACACGTCATAACTCGGGAACTTATAGAAGCGCACGCAGACGCCGAAAACCCAGAGTCGTTACCGAAGGAATGGAATGCGTCATCCTCATACGCTTTCAGATACGCCCACGCGCAATCAGCCATGGAGTACCTCGTCAAGGTCAATAGGTTGGGAGGCAAAGCTGTCGTATACGCTCTCGCGCTCGGCGATGACAAGACCACACATTTCGAAGTCACGACCAAGGACTACATATCCGAATCACAATTACCATTCAGCGTGTCTGAAGATATATCAACGGAGCAGGTGTCGGAGAAGGTGCAAGAACTGTTCATCTCGCCAGGCAGGCTGAACGACCTCGGCTCGCTCCTCAAGATATCTGTCATACAGAAGCTGGCACCCGGGCTGAACAAGCCAGGCTACGAGGAGGGCAACACCGACCGGGAGCGCACCCCTACAGCGGATCGGCAAGAACCACAACGAGGGGGACCCGCAAACCCACGGCAGCCCCCCACCGAACCGGAGCCCGCACGACCATACCCTTTCAACGATCCTCTCGCCGCACAGCCAGGCTCGGGGCGGCATCTACCAGAACCCATACCTGGCTTTGACGACGAGTTGGGCATGAACAGACAGCCCGGTCGCATGCCCGGTAACAACCCCATCAACATTGGGCATGACGATTTATATCCACAGGGTCTCGGACCTAATGATCCCCTTCGGCCACACCTAGCAGGAGGGCTGCCACGACCTGGCGGTTTTGGCGGCGGCGGGATGCATCCCACCTTCGATGATCCGCTGTTTCGCGGTCAAGGCGGACAGGGTGGATATGATCCCAGAGCACCTCCGGGGGCGCGTTACGACCCTCTAGGACCAGGCGATCCACTCAGAGAGGACAGAGGGAGAGGTCCTATGTTCCCAGGCGGGGGCGGCTTTGGAGGGCCTGGTGGTTTCGGCGGAGCAGGTGGACGACCGCCGAATCCATTCGGTGGCTTTGGTGATGGAGACTTCATCTAAGCACCCAACAAAAGATTGGCGACTGGCAGAAGCGATAGGTGAAGAAGAGAGGACGAACAATTCACGAATGACGATTAACACGGCAGTATGATACGGCGTAGTAGTTGACGTGCATGCGGCACAGGCAGGGCAGTGCTGCACCGCCTCAACACTGCATCTCGGTGCTTGCGCAGGTACGATATGTAGATGAACATGTATTATATTTAGAACGACATACGTCAATACCCATCATGACAGTTCCATATCGAAGTCTTTCTGATTGTTCATGCGATCAGCGAAACCCATCGAGCGTCAGTGCTGGGGCTTAGATTCCTCACCCACTTCAAGATACCAACGATGAATGCAGGCGAAGCAAGACCAGCGCTTCTAACAATACCGATGCCTGGACTCATGCGCCCTTCATCGAAGTAAAGTTTGAGTGGACAGGCGTCTCCCAGACGATATTCTAGCCTTGGGATCCCAGCCGCCAGCAGAAGTTTCGCAAATGCCTCAAGGCATTCCGGTGAGCATCGTCACTGACTCCTGCTGCCTGGCAATAACTCAGCTTCTGCCGAATACCAAGCGGAGGTGTATGTGATGAGGTAGAGTCACTTGGCCGTAAGATATGCCTGCCAGTACCTGGACCAACGAAACATCTATTGGCATCTGCAAGGCATGCTATAATCGTGTCTAGACTGTGGTGTAACACGGTATGCATGAAAGATATAGTGTATCATCACGGAATGGTCCTTCACTGTACAGCTGCAAGGAGCCTGGGTGTTGTGATTGGAAGCAACGAGACCTCTCGCTTGTACCGGGCCGCCACTGTGCAGGCCCTGGTCGTTCGAAAAGCTACCTCACCGTCATCAAAGACAGAGATTCAGGCGGTGAAGCATGCTCTCGCAGTGATGGCTGGTCTCGGTCACTCTGGCCTTTCGCTTGTCACGAACTCGCATGTTACATTCTAATCTTGCTATGCAGTCAGTGCAGTAGTCTAACCCGCTGGATACTTCCAAGGCTCCTGTCTGCATGACAGAAGCACATCGTACCAGAAGCAGGCTCCTGCGTAAAGCTAGGAAACCCCATGTACAAGGAACGAGATACGTAGGTGGTTATGTTGTTTCACCGCACAATCTATGTCTTTTGGGGAAGAAGAGGCGAATCAAGCTACTACCTGCCTACTCCTTAGCTCCTCCCAAAGTCCTATACACATGGGCGAGCTTTTTGATGGTGTCTGAGAGCTTGATTAGGGAATAAGAGACGAGCTTCACGTCATGGCACTACCAGCCGTCTGCTAGTCACCTTAGTTTTGCGCCGACACAGACTCGCGACGCGAATGGTGGCTTACTGACTCGCTTTGAACATACAGTGGGAGTATCAACCATGGGCTCACCTTGGCCTATTTACCACATCGTTGCGTCGCACATATACGGCTGAGACCAAAGGATCACCCTGACTGTGGTGGCGACCGACTGTATACTGCCGGTGGCTCTACCAGCGGCTGATGTCTCGTCGATGGTGGCTCATGGTCGACTTAGGCAGCGTCGCAGTACCTACTTTTCTGTATCTAGCATGTTTTCCCCAGTATCAAGCGTCATATGGTGTGATACTGGGAAACAACGTTTGATGTCAAATAGCGTGGGGTCTGAAAGCGCGCTTCCGGCGCACGGGCGTTCGGGGAGCGCGAAGAACGACCTCAGCGATTGACCTGATGTTGCGGGCTGAAGACATGTGCGGTAAAGCTCGTAACGATAATCGGCGGCGTAGTGTCTGGAGGATTGTCGCACTTTGCGTCAGCCACTGCGGAGAGCTGATGCGTCTTACCTGCTTCCAGAAAGCAGCCTCACCCGTGAGGCACAGAAGCTTACCTTCACATCCTCATGATCCTACGAAGTCTTCTCGACCCATCTCCCCTCTTTTTTCGGCCCTGATTGAATACACTCCGAAAGGCGCCAAGGGCACATCGTCTCGCCCTCCGAGCCAATCAGTAGGAAAAGTGCGAGTACCATGCACAATTGATCTTTACCCACATGGACCGGTCACAGTGACAATCCAGCACGGGAGCAGACAGCCTACAGACATGGGAGATTCGGATGCCGGCATCCTTCTTGCTTGCTGAGGCCTGTCTGCCGTGGGCCGTCGCAGGTCGCGGCGTCTAAGCGCGAACGGCTGAACCGTTGAGAGGGTAAATTTACCGCCATTCGAGACCAGTGTTAGCAAGTATAATCGACTTGTCACTTTCCTGTTTCGCATGTCTCCTGCCTAGACAGGCCAATATGCGTTCACCTATCCCGCTCGAATTATGCAAATATCCATCTTTTTGTCTCATCCCACCGGCCTAAATAGGGCTGAATGCATGGCGGTTGCTGATAACACTGGTGTGATGCCGATCGGCGGGCGGCTGGCGCGTAATCAATGGCCACGAGAAGGCACAGTTCATCACACGTTGTGGCAACGGGCATATGCAGGATGGGGGATGGAGGATGCCATTTCTCAAATTGCAAAGACGGAGTCGATCCGGGTGTGACCGCTGTCGCATATTTGCTCTTGCCTGAGTTGGATTGTTGGACTGCAGGGTTTTCGTGTTGGTCTCCGTACCCCTCGGCTTCTTTTCGCTGCATTTTTTTTTATCCACAAGGAACGCTTTGTATAGCTCGGTAAGATTTGTCCTGCAAGAAGCATCCTGCCGGGAGTCGTGGACATGCGCGTGCCGGCGTCGTTGGTCGGAATTTCGTATCGATTGGTGTGACAGCGTGTCTGAGCGCCGAGAGATCGCTACCAGTCTGCTGGATGTGCTGTCATCTGCAATGCAGCTTGCGAGCATCATAGCTCGACATCGCCGTCTAGTCATTTGTGTTTTCGATGCTCGTACGATTTTCAGGCAGGAAGTCAGGGTTGTGCTTCCCCGCAAGCGAGATGAGGAGATCCAGGCTTATCCCCCGCGGAGGGTTCTTGTCTGCGCTCGGTTTGCGTTCATCGTTTGCTATGATCGGGCGGCGCAGCTTCGCGCCCACTAAGTCGACGATCTCGGCGAATCGGCCGTTTGTGGACAGCAAACGCTTGCGGGAGTTTCCAGTTGCCGCACCGATCTGGCTGTGCCTCACCGTTGTGAGATTGCAGAAAGGGGGCCGGGGGACGCGGACGATATGCATCTCTCATCATTTTTGTTTGACATTTGAGGCTCAACGACAAGGCTGCTTCTGCAATCGTCGCAAAACACGGGGCTACAATATTGGACGGCATCCTGCCACAGTGCCGAAGCAAGGGAAAGGCCGTAGGTATGCCAAGCGTCCTAACTGTTTGAAGATGGACCCCGAACCCGGCGAGGCTGATTGTGAAGATGAACGGAGATGCCGCCAACATTATTCGCGGACATGCTTAGAGGATTTAGTCCGGCATCGTGAGGGTGATGGTATTCATGAATCAAGCGCTTGGAGTGATACGGACCCTTCGAACACCGCTTCGCGTCGGACCAAGTTATACTTAGACTGCACATATCTCGATACCCCTACTGCGTCTAGTAAATGGCATGTAAGCCTCAGAAAAGGGTTTAGCCTCACATTGAGGAATTCTGTCCGGTGTTGAGCAGTTTGTGTTCCACGCGCCCAAGATGTGCGGACTAACTACGAACAGCATGTAGCTCGCCGCCTTCTTCTTCGATCGTGGATGGCCATCTGCCAAGTCACCAGAGTTACAGTAGGATCACAAGCGTACCTACCTCCTGGTACTCGGTCTGGGTTTTGCATAACATTAGTGTCGCAATACAGTACCACATATAGTTCCAAGGTTCGGCTTGCATCTTGATTTGGTACGCTGTCCGTGCGTTCTTCGATGCCATTGGCCGGGGAAGAAGCATACCGTACCCGAACGTAGTAAACCGTCTTGGGAAATTCGTACGGTTGGTACATATACTTGGAAGAACCCTGATGAGCTTCTAGTGGATACCGGAGATATGTGATATAATTCTCCGTTTCAATTCCCGAGCATGAAGACAGTACGCTGAGCTAACGAAAAAGATCGTGTGGTACAGGTGTGGTTTACCGATGTTCAAAGTGGGCCCTGTATTAAGTGGACAAGTTAATACTGAAGAGTGCAGTCCGAATTTTCTGACCTATGCAAAATACCATGCTTCCAAGGTGAGAACAGCTTCCCTGTTGATAGCTCCACTGGTTCTGCAGGGTATTGTGTAGCTTCGGCACTCAGGGCCACTGCAAGAGTCAGGCTGGCGCTGTATGTGGGTGGAGACTGTCATGAGCCCTGAGCTGCTCCACTGCAGCCGGCGGATCGATTGAAGCCGTTAGCGCCATACCCCTGCTCGACGCGCGAACAGAATTTGCTGAAGACCGAAGTGAAAGGGGGGCCTGACCAGCTGTGACCTCACGCACTTTCCAAATGACGAGACGGGCAAGTACAGAAAGTAAGAGTAGAGAAAGAGAGCAAGATTATCCGAGTTCGTCTTCTCATTTTCAAACTATGTCATACCTTCACAGGAAGCGCATGTGCGGGCTGAAAGCACCCACCATTCGACGTTGTTTTTAGCTGCACTGCACACACCTCTAGCGAGGCGGCGTCTATCGCGGACTGTGGACGCGGCACCAGACATCGCTAGCAGGGGTTTTGCGGCTCGCGCGGGCAGCGGAAGCATCGCGGCAACTCCAGGTTTTTTAACGCCTTACCGATCGACTCGGAACCTAGAAGCGCCGTCTAGCGCTTTGGGGAACGCGATTCGCACAACATAGCGCCAGGAAATGTGCGTGCATGGCAACCGCGTGGTGTTGCGTCCAGTATGTATCCAGTGCCATGTGTGTGGTTTTCCAGTAACCTGTACCAAGGTTTGCAACGTCAGATTGCACGAACAGCATTCGGCTGTCTTCTATGTGGTATCGCAATAAGCAGGGACACAGATGACTATGGATTTTGACGTCGCTGGGGTTTCTTCCACGGAGGCGGAATCTCTTCTTGCCACTAGGCTGCGAGAATGCACCGGCGTGATCGTCAGCCAGCCTAGCAGGTAATGTGTGCCATGAGCGGCAGTGTCAAACCACGTTCCTCTTACCCATATAATGCGTGGACTTCTGGCGTTGTCACAACGGAACGTCCAATCAGCTACATGGGTCGGTCAGTGCTCGGCCATGAAACGCTCCTTCGTAGGATTGTTTCGAGAACTTGGTCCCCGTGATCTTCTCCGTATGACCCATGTAAACCACGCATATTGGGTCTCGCTTTATGTTGTACAAACTTGCCAACCGATGCACCTTCCTTCCCGTAAATTTGGTGCGGCTGGTCGCATGGTAGATTGCTGACTGCTTAGATTACACGTGGATCTTCCGGTCAGCTCACTGCAGGAACACGGCGGGTGCGCGGCACAATTGGTCGTTCATTATTGAGTTCAAGCGATAAATTCCGCGTTGCTGTGTGGGCTAAGCATATTCGAGCACTGCAGTGGGCGAGACTCGATGCAGTGGTACAACAGGCTGGTACTCGTCAGTGACAACCCATTTTTGGACCGGGCGGAAACAGGCTTGGCCTTTCTCATGATGTTATTGGGTTGATGAGTTGACCAATGGAGGATGAAGCGATGCTCGTATAGGTATGCCGTCAATCCCCAGCAATACATGCAGACTGTATAGTCTACGTGGAGGTGATTGCAAAGATATGCCAATGTTGCAATGGCCCAAACTGCGACCCGACTGATGTGCATTGCAGCAGGATGTCTCAGTCGAGATGGCCCTGTCCGGCCCGGCACAGGTGACTTTTTCCTTTATTTCGCGGCATGGAGCATGGAGGCCGAGCGATGATGGCTAGCCATAATGGGGTGAGAAGGTCCCGTCCCGTCGCATATGAGGGCTGTCACTCGCATAGGACGAGCGTCACCTGAGTGGCGCCTGGGGCAGAACGTCTGTCGCACGATCCTTTCCTCTTTGATTTGATGTCGTCATGCACAGTTCGTCGTGTCGAGCGAGACGCTGATCGCATCGCCTGTATCAGTGCGGAGGAGGGGAAGGATGTTAGGGGCCAAAACAACGTGCAGCTGCTGGCTGGCTCAGACCCAGAATCCCGGGTTAGGCAGCAAAGGTCGCCGTTATTGCGACGGGCCTGGGTTGAAGGGTAAGCGAAAAGAGACGCGTCGAAACGAGCACGGCCAGATTGGGGAGGTCGTTGGAGGATCGTGGTGGGAGAGAGCTTGGCGGCCGTGACGTGTGGGGCCTAGCGCGCTCGAGGGCTGCAACCAACGAGCCGACGTGGCTCGAGCCAGATAAGACAAGGCCACACGGCCAAACATTAAGCGCCCATCACAACGCTGCGCGACTAGTCTCTGGAGTACACGGACAGGGAGCAGAGACAAGTTCCGGGATTGATTTGCGATGTGGGTCGGCAGCGATGCGTGATGTGGTGGGAACGCTCCAGCTTAGCATGAGCAGCATCCGTCCACTGACCTTGTTCCTACAGCTGCCCCAGACTAGTTTCCGACTGAAATCACAGGTAATATAGCCCGCGAAAGAGCATGCTGCGTCTAATTAGTAGCATCGTGGGTCCGTCCGCAAGCTATCTCACCGTGCCACCTCCCCAGCGTATCGTTGGCCAGTTAGATGCGGCCTGCGTGAATTCGCTCACATCGAGGGCGCTTAATATGCACCATACCTGCAACACTTCACAAACAGCCCACATCCATGTAGACTTGATCTGACAAGGGTCGCGCTTCGTGGCTTGCGGTAGTGGTCCCCGGCGTATCCCCGCCTAAGGTGGGTCGTACAAAAAGACGTTGTGGACAGTGCCGGCTTATTGCAGCCAGTCTCCTTGGATCGATCTAGGTGGCGTCCTTCCAGCCTCCTAGACTGCTAGGGTACCATGCTAGAGGAGCTGGTCATGATTTGAGTTTTGTACATTGCAGAGGTTTCATGGTGTAGTGTGAACGAGCGTGATCATATTCGCCTAGTAAACAAGAGGGGCCGTTATGCGATGAAGCAGGGCAACCTTACCACGTAACTACGGATTTTCTATAGCTCTCACATTCTTTGGAGTGCACTAAAACGCCATTGTTGCAAATTTCCACCCACGCAATGTAAAGAAAACCTTGAAACAAGACAGCGACATAATTTGCTACGACCCGTAGTGGAATCTTCCACTGAACGAACTGCTTCTGACGTGTCTCCCTGTGCTCCATGTATCAAGTGCTGGTGCAGGACAGCCCTCGCTGATCGATGAAGAGTCATGTAGCGGCTGAGTCTGACCTATGCCGTCGATCAGAGTTTTGAACGCGTGAAAGCTACGCCATCGGCATTCACTTGGGTGCGGCGACTGCATCCATCTTCCTCGTGTCTGAGAAGTTGTTAGCAAGATGAAATGAACACACAATCAGGTTACTACTGACCTGCTAAGCGTGTCTTTACGAGGAAAGGTTGCAGGGCACCTTGCACACTTCCAAGGTCTGTCATTCGTGTGCACGCTCTGGTTGTGGCGAGCCAGATCTGTCTTGCGCACAAAGTGTTTATCGCACTGAGGGTGTGGGCAAACATTCGGCTTCTTTCGCTCGGCCGCATGTGTAAGCATGTGCTGGTTGAGGTTGTATTTTCTGGCAAAACCCCTGTCGGTGCAAATCAGGCAGTGGTAGGTAGCATTGGCGGGATCAGTGTGCCTGCGGTTGCGTGCTCGTTTTGCGATGGCAGTTCGAGGAGCTCGTGCAGCCCGAGCTCGTGCATTGGCAGTCCTGATCACTGGCGATGCCCGTACGGGGTTACGGTTGCTGTAGTTGTATACCGGTCCCGAGCCGTATCCAGGCATAGCTGGTGATGGATACGCACTCTCGTAGGAGTACATGTGTGTGCTAAGCCGATCGGGAGCTACTGTGAGTGGTGGATGTCCTGATAAGGACGGACCACCCATAGTGACTGGCACTTCTGTGCCAAACTGGATGCGAGCTGCTGAGTTCCATGCCGGGCCCTCTAACTTGATATCAGAGTAAGACTCAGACTCTGAGCCATCGTGCGAGTAAGCAGCAGACATCGCGCGTTGACTGTACACGCCTGGGGATGTAGGAGGTGAGTCCTGGGAGGAACTCCACGGTACTGGCGAATGAGGGACTGGGTGATCGAAAGCTCCTGACAGATAGGGATCTGCAGTGGCCTCTGCCGAGGTGCCGTTGGGATACTGAGCGCCAACCCAGCCTTCCGATTGTTGGGGCGATGGAGGGAGAGTGTTCAACGAAGGGTGGACTGGATATAAACCAAGACCATGTGTGTAGGGCCGAGGCTCCTGTTGTCTTGGGGAAGGATAGGGTGACTCAAGTAGGGAGCCTGCCCGCGATGTGTGTTGTTGGTAAGGCGAGTTGAAAGGTGGCGTGGGCTGGTCCGCGTACGAGTACATGATGAAAGGATCTCAAAGGGATGAATGTAGTCCACAAGTCTTTGAGGTCAAGTAGGTTGGCGAGGAATGAAGACAGGCAAAGATAGAAATGATGTGGTAGAAGCTGGATGAGGATGCCAACTGCAGGGCGTTCCGGGACGAGTTATATCTGTACGATGCAATGCGCGACTAACTCCAAGGTGGAATTGATTTGTATACTGCGCAAGTGCGTTCTCGGAACCTACGTTAAACAGTGGGCTTTTGAGTGTTAGGCAGATTCTGAAATTATGCTAGACAGGGCAGCATGAACAGAAAGCTCGAGCCGCCTACGCGGCAGGCGCCTGTTAGCTTCATGGGGCTATGAAAGAGTGGCAGGGGGGCGATGGATGCAGCTCGAGACCGGGGTATGTGCAAGTGAACCAGACAGCCGGGTAGCTAGGCCTTAGCGGGCCGAACACAGGCATCCTTGCGCCGACCGGACTTTGAGGCGCAAGAGGAGAGGGCGGTTGTACCCTTGCTCGATGTGCATCCCCATGAAACTGGCCAGTCTGGCAAAGGATGTCCCGCCTGTATCTGACGTTGATCGTTCATTCATGTGTCACCCCATTGCCGTTACCAAAGTGAGACACCAACACATCAACTCCATACACGCTTGTTTGAGTAGCTCTTGGGATAGACAGATAAGATCAACTTGAATTTTAACCGGATTTGCAGCGCTCATCCTTAGCAAAATGTACCTATATGTCCGCGGCTGCAAGCGCCGGCCATCAAGCGACCGATGTGCTCGCTTCGCGCTGCTGCTGGAGCTGCGACACCATCGCAGTAAGTTCTTCAACTTGCGTTGAAAGCTTGAGGACTAGTGCCTTCAAGGGAGCATCGGTTTCTGTAGACCCTGCTCGTGCCTGGGGCTTCTGGGGCTTCCTCGCAAATGAGTTTGGTGCTTCCGCCATCAATAGGCGTGGAGAGTTGACCGGCAACCGAAGAGCCTTTTTTGGTGGGGTTGGTGTCTGCGGTCCGCTGAAAGATGTCACTTTCACATCGAGATTACGGGTATCGGTCAGCTGCTCATAAGCCCAGATTGCAAATACAAGAGGTAGATGCGTGGCCTTGAGCAAGACGATCCGGACGCTCCTGAGTCGCTCGGAGGGGATGACGAGCCGCAACGGTCGAATGACTAGCGGAATGAGATTCTGGAAGCCGGTCAGCCTTGCAAAGTTGAGCACGGCTGTGGATACCACTGCGTTGTGGGTTCGCAGGGATTCACAGCGGCCTTGAGTCGAGAGAGCCTGAGCGCCAGAACAAGGCTTGTCAGTGACGTGACAACGGCAGAGCATCCGCCGACGATGCTTCCTTCACGAGCCGGCCACAAAGCTTTGACTGGTTGGTTCTGAGCGCGTCTTCCACGATGGTCATAGAGGCTGTGTCGATTGGGCGTTGAACGACCCGGCGCTTAATGCCCGCTTTTAACCTCCCCATAATAATAGCACTGAACAACATACTTACCAGTGGAGGCAGAAAGTATGTCAATCGATTCGAGCTTGATGCTTCGAGCACGTATACGGAATAGCTGCATCGTCAGTGCCTGAAGAAAGTTGCCTTGGATCATGCCGACGTACATGAACAAATATTCATCTCGCGCATGATCGAGAACCTGTTCACCGTCAATATCGATCCTTTGGAAAGTAATATAGCCAGAGATGATAAGCTATAGCCGGTTGTTCATGGGGTCAGGGCAGTCAGTGCCTGCGAGAAATCTCCTGTTGCAGTCCCAATGGGGCTGTATCACACCCCCGTAAGACCAACCGGGAGAAATCAAGTGCTAACCCCAATGCGAATGCACTCTGGGGAGACTGCAATGGAGATGAGGCGGTCCAGTCGGGCGTTAACCGTTGTTTTGCGCTTGGCATGCATAGACATGCATGCGATTTGAGGTTGCAAAGCAGTGAGAACCAATAGAAAAGCTCATTACCTTACTCAACGAGTTGCTCAAAAGCGATATGAGGCTTGTAATCAACAAGATGTTTGTCAAAGTGACGAAAACAAGCTAGTGTGTGATCAGCAGGCCGCGATGCGATGCATTCCAAATAGTCAGACTCGTACCATTACAGGAGGTCCGAAGAACGGCGAGCTATGCAGGCATTAGCAAGCCATTGGCACTGTTGATCGAAGGAGTGCATACATCTCTTCGGCGACATCTGCAGGCAGCTGTCGTCAGTACTGGTGGACAAGAATCGGTGTATGCCTTCGCTTGGCCGTTGCCTGAGGCTTGACTCACCGAAACCTAGGTAGCTAGAGCTGAGAAGGCATTAGCTGGTATAGCGACAGTAGCGTGATGTTCAGCATTACCCGAAGAAGACCTTGATCAGGATCCAACTCTACGTTGCACGAGTCAGCAGTTGGCACGTCGGTGACCCCGATAGACAACTTGCCATCTGTTTCGCATTGAATCTACTATCTCTAGCCAGCAGTACGAAAGTAGTTAGAAACCCTTTATATCGGTGAGCATTGGCTGCAGCTACTAAAGCATCGGACGCCTTACCCAGGTACAGGATGACTACCAGTGACAGGAATTTGATGAAGTCCTTGGTCATTTCTTTGAGACACGGAATCAGGGTGCCAAAATATCGATTGAGACTCAAGAGAGAGAAGATACGCGGCACGAGGAAGAGAGCCTCTAGTCCGAGTACGTCATAGGCAAGATCGATGGTGGTAGCGTTGGCTGTAGTCAGACCAACAATCCTCATAATGCAGAAGACAAAGCCCACGACGACGATACTGATGTCCCAGGTCCACCTAAAAACGTTAGCTTCCACCAACTCGGTGATGAGAACGCATGCCTACCAAAAGTCCGAGGCATAGAACGAGCTTTGCCCTGCGTCTAACCAATCCGAAAATTCATCGTACGCGAAGCTGGCAATCCACACGTAGAGCAGTATCTCGGGAATGGTTACTCTGGCGTTGTTTCGCTGCACTAGAACTGCATAGTACAGCCCTAAAAATGCCGCAAAAAAGAGTGTCTCGAAAATCTTCAAGTACAATGGAACGCGTAGCCGGGAGAAGGGATCGGCCTGCTTTCGGTTGTACTTTTTGGGCTTCTTCTCTGAGTGTAGACTGAGGGTCTCCCAGAATACGATGTCGCCTTTCCACAAGCCATTTATGATCTTCTGGACTGGTCTCTGAGACAGGAACTTCTTCGCACCAGATACAGTCGCAAGCTCCAATGCACTGAGATTCTCGCATTGTGACATCAGCGATCCGAAGCGAGATCTGGGAGAGTCGCCGTGGCCGAAGTAATCGGTGTTGGATACGGGAAGCAAAGGCGACCGCTCGTCGGCATGTGTGGTGTCGCGTTCGTTCTCGCCCGAGTGGTAGCCGTTCGGTGGGTTGGAGGTGATCGGCGTCGTTGCCGGCGGGAGTTCTACTAGCAGAGACTCGATGATGTCGGCTTCTTTCAGGTTCGTCAAGAATTGCCAGGCTACGAATTCGCATGCATAGCCTCGCGCTTCGTTCACACCAGGCTCGTCGCTGGTTTCCTCCAAGGCAGAGAAATGTCCCTTCAGGGCTCTTCAATATGGTCAGCGCTCTCCACTCATACATGCAATCATCTGGTATTGATGGAAGCGACCTGGGCTGCCTCGACATACAGTAGAGCGGATACGAGGGCAGGGTGGTCGACTTGGGTGGACAGGTATGCGATGAGAGGCTGGACTGCCCGGCCCTCCTGCGATCGACGCAAATCTTCGAAGGTATGTGGCAGCTTGATCTTATGCTCAAAGAACCTACTCTCGCGTTAGGCTACTGGGCAATTGCGCATGCACATGCATTGACTGACTGGCACAGTTTGTCCACCAGGTCTCCGAAGCACTCGTCGCCGGCTATCTCTGGCACGCCCGTCTCGTCTGCAGGCCATCTCGGTGTGGACGGTATCGACATGGTGGGTTCTTATGATAGCTTGCGATTGCCCTGTGCCACTTCCTCCAGTTTTCGCAACATAGAAAGATTCGCGACGCGTTAGGCGCATGGACCTCGGGACCCGCGTCGTCATGGCTCTCTTGGCAGCCACCATCTGTCTCCGCGACTGCAACCTTAGACTTCACTGCAGCATACAGCATGCTCTGAAGCTTTCGTGTGCACGACATGCGACTTTGATCACACATCCTTTCCCTCGTACTAACTCACATGCGAACCGCCGTCTCAGGCAACATGGCGCACGATGCTAATTTCGTCGGCAATCGTCTACGGCTGAGCGCCTTTCTTTCATGTGTGAGAGGGATGCCAGACCGTCCGTCACGTTTCAGACCGCCTATCCAAGATCTGGACGTGGCAGACTCCGCTGCCCCGTTCTCCGGATTACATCGCGATGTGTCAGTCAGGGAACCGGGCAGGGAGCCAGCAATTTTGCCCTCAGAATCGTCTGCGGAGGCAGAAGTCATCAGAACCAACTTGTGTCAGGAAGCTGCAACTACCGACAGGCTGCTGGATACCAACATCGAAGAAGATCGATCTGTCTTGGATGGTCTCACGAATGCGCCATCTGTATACGACATCCCACGTTCACCACCACCTGACCTCCGTCTAGCCTCTGGTAGCGGCAGCAGACAAGGACTTCGCAACGGGCTTTCGAGCACTCGGAAACGGCGTCTACCAGCACATGAGCTCGCTTTGCTGCGGACTACTACACTGGATGGACTGCCTCTACCGGGTGTAAGGAGCTTCCACGGATTTCATCGTGGGCAGCTAACGCTGTTGACTTTAGGATGTTACTCTCGACGTCGCTGCTCCCATTGCGGTCGTGGACCCTATCGAAGATAGCCAAATACATCTTACGAATACGTTGCACATCTCCGTATGTCAACAATAGTCAACGCTGACACTGCTGACCTTCACGCAGACTTCAGGCGGCGTCATCATCACGAAGAGTAGGCTGATACCGAAGACAACACAACCGCCAGACTCTGTCGGCCCTCCCAAGACCGAACCAATGGCAACGCGCACAGAGCCCCTGGAGAGACCCACACAACTACCTACTAACATGCAGCGATATTGTCCAAACCTTCGAGATGCTTTTGACGGGTTTGTTGGTTCCGAGCTAAAGCTCGTTCCCAGAAAAAGTGTCAACCGCCAAAGGATCGCCAATCCGACCAAGAGACAGAAGCCTGGTATCAAGCGCGAACTAGTTCTACGAGCTGGATCACCACCTTTTTCGGCGGGTTGGGCTACGACTACCATAAATGCTTTAGTTGTGGGCAAAACATCTATGATCGTTGATGCGAACACTTCGTCAGGACTTGAAAACACCCAAGCCCACGGAGGACTCGGACAACTGACATTGACGAGATGCCGGAACGTTCTAGAGGCTGGCACAGATGATGGACATGCCCCTGAACTGGGCGATGAGACACTATACGAGAAAGCTCGAGAAGAAGATCATGACAACGATTTTACTGCTGAGACTGGTCACTACTAGCTCAACCGAGTACCCACATCTTGAGACAAGATCAGCCGATTTTGATGTTCAACACACCTGGACGGTCAAAGCGAGACGGAGAGTGACGGCAAGATTGCCAGCCCTTATTGACGACGTTGACGATTCATATTACGCAGATCAAGACGGCGGGGGACCCTTGGAGATCAGCAATGGGGTTGGAGAGTATAGAGTGATATGTACTGGGACGTCCAACACCTCCTGGGTATTCGGTAGACTCAGCTCTTGCATGCGTAACAGCGTTCGATCACAGATGTCAGGCCTTCGAACCTGCACAGACTTCAAATTGCGAGCCGGGGAACGATGCGAAATATACCACCATAGGCAGTGTCAGCTATAGCATACAGTCCAGGTATTTGTGGGGCTTCTTGAAACGCCTCGGTTCCTTAGTAGTAGCAATGTTCATGGATGCGGACTATGATGCACGGCATACGTTCGCAGTCTCGGTGAATAACTGAGCAAGAGATGGACAGGATGAATGAAATACATTTTAAGTCGCAAGCCGTTTGGTCCGTCGCAACATCGGCCTGATCGGGCTGTTTTGCAGCTGAGGTAAGACGTCGCTTTATTCGAGCATGTAAGCCAGCTACCGACGTCTGTGTGAGATCGATGACTTTAGCACTGCAGATTGGGGTCATCGAACATTGACATTCGATGTACAGGGCTCCCGTGGTCAGAACGTGGTATTGGTTCTTGACGTTGTTCTAGCGGCAGTCCCGAAATAGCGATCGGTGTCTCGGTTTCGCGATTCAGACACTAACATCAAACACCACACTACTGTTTGGACGCATGGACAAAACATAGCACAAGTGTTCTGCAGGCGTGTCGACACAAGTGGAGTGATGATTTGAATGGTGCGGCGCAACATATATGGTGGGCTTGCGCCTCGCTGCGCGAAGCTCCCCGTATCGCTTCGACGTCCTGGTACTCCGACTATTGACTAGTCTCGACTCTCATCTCCAACGCATCGCCTGTCGCCGGCGTAAATCAGGTCCGAAGATTCGAATAAACGCAATCAGCGATACCATGGCATCACAAGGCGGCATGCCACCCTCTATGGTAAGTGTACCCCACCTATAGGCTTGTCTGAAAGGCCTGGAACTTGGAGAGAGACAAAGTCGCTGACGTTGAAAAGGCATCACAAGGGCCACCGTATGCTCCCATGGCATGGCCTCTGGGTGGAAATTCAGTGAAACGCATCGATATTCCTGCCCAAACTGTCTTCATGTTCTTCTTCATGGTCGGAGCAGCAGTACACATGAAGATATTCCAAAGGAACAGAGCACGAGGTCATAAGTTCTTACCAAACCTCTTCATTTTCCGTATGTATAGTCACAGTCTGGATGGAATGCATACTAACTATTCCGAAGTCTTTTGCATGGAGCGCGTATTGACATCAATCTTGCGACTCGCATCGGTCTCTAATCCAACCAAGATTCCACTTGCAATTGCTGCACAGATCTTCATCGCAGCAGGTGTTCTTATACTATTCGTCATCAATCTCGTTTTCGCGATGCGCCTAGTAAGGTCGACACATCCGTCGGTGGGTTGGCATCCTGCGTTTGGCATCGTGTTCAAAGCTCTTTACGCGTTGATCGGCTTGACACTTATCGCTGTCATTACAGCTACAGTTCAGAGCTTCTATACTCTCAACGTAGGGACTCGAGCGACCGACCGCGGCTTCCAGCAATACGGCGCAACCTTCCTGGCCATTGTCGCTACACTACCTTTGCCGATGACGATGCTCACGCTTCTCATTCCCTATTCGCCGCTCGATCATTTCGGTATGGGCCGTCTTCGTACAAAAGTCATAGTCCTGATGATTAGCACCACACTCCTCTCTATTGGCGCATGGTATCGCTGTGGTGTTGCCTTACAGACACCGGTCCCGAGATCACAACCTCTACCAGGCTATCTCGGCAAGGCACCGTTCTACATCTTCAACTTCCTGGTAGAGATCCAGACGGTACTCATGTACGCCATACTTCGCGTAGACCTCCGCTGGCATATTCCCAATGGCGCAAAGGGGCCTGGCAGCTACGCTAGACCACAGATGGGCGATGTGGAAATGCAAGACTCGCGACCTACTTCCTCGGACAGCGTACAAGATGACAACAAGTCGACCAGATCTTTCAGTGAAGACGAAGAAAAAGAGTTAGAGAACGAGAAGGTTGAAGAGCTTCCTGCCCCCAGGATCATAGAGATAGATCTCGGAAACTCTTCGCGCAGCTCCCTGGCGCCACCAGACATGGACTTGAACAGGAACTCGGCCCGCAGTTCTCTGGCACCACCAAAAACGGCAGATAGATCAGCGCGCAGTTCCATCATCTCCCAACGCCTATCCTCCTTCATCAGCAAGTCCACCAGCACACTAGCTACCTTTGCGACCGCGGAGCAAAAGCAACGATGGCGGGAGAGCGAGGAAGCGAGAATCGTCCGAAGACTGGGAGGGCCATGGCAGCAACTCCCTAGCCCGGTTGAATCAAATTTCAGCATGAGCAAGAGCCCGACGAGGAGCGTCTTCAGCCGTACGACAGGAGGAGATGGACCGGAGGCGCCTGAACCAGCATACCACCAACGAAGCGACAGCGGTGCGCCTAGTATACCCGACGTCGTTGCGGAGGGCGGCTGGACACCGAGGATTGACTGGGAATTCCGCAGCCCGAGACGCTTCCTCAGTTTGAAGAAGAGGAGTATGATCGGTTTGCAGCTTCCGAAGTGAGCGCCAGGACTTGAAGCGGATTGATGCGATATTTTTTACAGCGAAGGCGTTTGTGGGGATGGGAAAGGTACTAATACACTGCTGGGCGGCAAAAGCTTTTTCTGGTGTTCATCATACCCATCTGCTTTTTGCGCATATATTGGAAGTTTATACAAGCTTTATGGCCTTTTACTTTTTTCATGTGGCATGTACAATAGCAGTCATTGCATTCTTTTTATCGATACATGAACACTTGCCGTGCGCAATATTATTCACATTACGTCCAAATCCATCCTACCCACAGACTCATCGCTATACATCGCCACTTCATTCCTACATCAATAGCAATATCTCACGCGGTAGACCCTGACCTAAACTCACGAATAAATTTAGTCTGGCGGCTCCCCTCCCAGCAACCCGGTCCCTGTACCTGAATCCCCAATCCAAAACAAATCAATAGTGCGAAACGAACATGAAGTTGCCTCAGGGAACGTTGGGTCTGCTGTCACCTGTTTCGAGGCGTGAACTAGGGGCCGCGCTAGTGTGTTAGCCCGTGTATGTGGATCGATTTATGGGTTGTTGAACTTCGTTTGCATCGTTGTGTGTTTTGTCTTGGGGTCTGAAGGCCTGAGGACGCAGAAGTTTAAAGGGTTCTTTGGGATGTTAGTGCATCGCGCAGTGGTGGTTGGCAAGGCCAATGAGAAAAGTGTCATAAGATTGCAGGTACTCATCCAGCCGTTATTACTTGAACGCCCTGTGCCTTCGCCTTCGCCCGCTCGCCACCCATCGCAATCCAACGTAGTGGCCTACATGGGAATCCGTCTCATCTCATCCAAACTCCAATACTTCCTCATATTCTCGGCTTCCAACTGCTTGACCTCATCATCCAGATGCTGCCATAA
>Ga0265797_10003443_pt1 | contig 25249 bp, 27 predicted proteins | sample P2T30metagenome_FD_192433 | JGI IMG/M metagenome (GOLD analysis project Ga0265797, IMG submission 192433) | Plant litter microbial communities from East Loma Ridge, Irvine, California - P2 T30 | ecosystem: Environmental > Terrestrial > Plant litter > Unclassified | place: USA: California... | reverse complement strand
AGGTCCTCGCCGCTGTTGCAGCAGGCGATCTTCTGGCCGTTGCCGCAGACGGCGCCGTTGTCCTGGCCGTCGACCTCGACTTCGGTGTTGCCGGCGGGCTCGGCGTGCATGGCCGGGGCGGCCTCCTTGGCGGGGGCGGCCTCTGCGGCAGGGGCGGACTCGCCGTAGCCGGGGGCGGCGGCGACGAAGACGGCCACGGAGGCGATGAGGAGGGTCTTCATGAAGGCCATTTTGAAGGTTGGATTGGGTTGGTTGGTGGGGTTGGTGGGGAGTGGTTGGTGGAGTGGAAGCGAGTGTGTTGGATTGGATGTGGATTGGATGTGTTGGATGATGAGGAGAAGTTGAGTTGGAGGGAGATGGAGACGGGTGTTCTTATACCTGTTGGAAGACGAGTCTCTGGCTGGTTGCCTTTGCCTCTCGTTGGTAGTCTCTGCCTCCTGTGTCTGGTGAGATTGTCGGTGTTGTGGTGAGGAACGTTATTCTGTGTTATTGCATGGGCGAGTCTGTTATGGCGATGCCAATCCTTAGTTGACCCTCTTGTCTCAGGTGTTGGCGCTGGCGGTGTAGCTTATTTTTTGAGCCTATCCTGGGAGTCGAGCTGGTGTTTGTGAGAGAGCTTGTAGTCCATGTTGTGAGGGAATCAGGATCAGCATGCTCAAGGAGCTTGATGCTGTACTCCGAGTATCTTGTTGCAGTGTTCCTACTCTTCTACAGTGTCACAGAGGTTGAAAGTAAGCCTTGGATCAGACAGGGCCGACCTTTCCAGACAGGCTATCAGGGAAATACTACCAGTAGTCGATGTGGGGTGCATAAGATGGTCTGCAACGGTCAGTAAAAACAAGACGCCACAAGTTCGTCCACTGTCTCACTCCCAAGAGCTTGTTTCCCTCCTTTCTGCAGGAAGCAAAACAAAAGGGAGGCGTCGGTGTGGAGTTTCCTCCGACGGATGCCTGAGGATGCAACTGAGACCTGCCTTAGCGCTGCATACCGCCTTTGGACATTCTCCATCTTCCCACCCGCCGCCGTTAAGCCACTATACGATTCTCCCTGGACATCCTCACCGCACTTCACTTTCCCATCCGACTGTTCCCTTACCGCCTCCGTGGGCCGGCCACGATGTTTCCCAGCCGTCTGTTGAGGCTTCCGAGTCCGCGGTACATGCGAGTCTTATCATGCACTTGACAATAGCGTTTGCGTGTCTCTGCTCGCCAACACATACCCGGAAATTGCAAACAACAAGGAACGCAAAAGATAGGCTGGCGGTAGACGACCCGCCGGTGGCTGTACCACCGCCTCGACAGGACAGCACTGCAACTTCCACATCTGGACTGGTATCGAAGAGCTGTTGTTGGTAGATTGCCACGCAACACCATGCAAGACTGTCCAGCGTGGCGTCTGCATCGCGCGTACGAGTCTCGACTCATTTGCCAGGCACATTCGTGAATAATACAAGAGAGTTCGACCGTCACTCATATCAATGTCTCGCCTCGCTTCTTCAGAGTGCCGAGCACCGAGAGAGCTGGCACGGATGGGGAGAGGAGAGGGAGGCACGGCCGCCTAACGCCGCCTGGACTCCCACCTCTGTGCTTTGCCAAAAGACCAGTGCTTATCATTCACCCTGTTGTAGTTCTCCCCGTCCCGCCTCCGCAGTCCTTGGCCTTTTGGACCGAGCTGCTGAGAGGGTCGTTACCCTGGTGCAAAGTTTCTGAGCCCGAGGGCGTTGCTGGAGTCTTCTCTTGCGCCCGGCGGATTTGGAACATTTGACAAGATTCGTGACTGGAGTTGCTCAGTGCGGCTTCTGTGTGGGATTGAGTAGAGCGAGAACTGGAACGGCAGGACTGGGCGGGAGTGTGATACGGCAGGCAAGTGCAATCACTAGCAGCAAACGCTGATGCGGTGCCTCGGGCAAGAATGTCATGTGGCGAGCGAGACGAGGTGAGGGTTAGCTGGCGATTGTAAGCTGATGTTGTCAGAAAACAGTAGCCCGTTTGTCACGGCTGAGAGTGCACGACAATTTGCCCGCCCGCCCGTACGTATGTACAGGTTTGCATCGATATGGACAAGATTGGAAATGGTATGCCATGTAGGCACTGAGAAGATGAGAAAAGGCAGCCTGGGGTGAGTAGCTTGACTGGCTGGCTTGGTCACGTCGATTTAGTTGAGTCGCTGAAGATGCTCGACTGCAAATTACCGATGTCTTGGGTAGTGACCTGACAGTCTCTCTTGTGCGTTTCCTGCGGCGAGCGAATGGAATCGTCGGCAGCCGGGCTACTAGCTACCAGCTGCCAAACACATGAAGGCACTGCTACTGCGCACCAGCGTCATCGTGAGGGTTGGCCGGGCCTTCTTTTTGTCACCTTGTTCAGGAGCGTCAAACCTCTGAGAGAGACTATCATTCCATAAATTCTCGAGCAGAGATATATCGAGCCAGAACACGGAGCTGCTCGTCTCGAAAGAAATTATCAGTAGCGGCAGGGGTATCAATACCAGCATCGCGCTACAGCTCAAGCTTGCTATCTGGAGCATGATGATGACAAAGCTTGGCTAAGGAAGAAGACTTGGACGAGCTGGCGACCAAAAGAGCCAAAGAATCGCGCTCCGAAGCGAGGAAAGGCGGCACGTGTCCGGCGAAAGACTGGCCTCGGGAGCGCTCTTTGGGGTACATGCAGGTATTCTGCGTACCGTCCCTGGATAGCGGCGAAGATGGAGATATCGCTAGCGGCGACTGAGCGAGCGAGCGAAGGTAAAGAGGTCGTGCCTCGTGACTTGACTGCATCGCTTACTTGTCTATGCGCCTGGCATACAGACCGAATGCCAAGCCTGGTAGTAGGGAAAAGAACAGGCCAGCCGCAAGGGATAGAGGAAGAAGCAAACCGACAGCGGCGAGTGAAGCTTTCCAAGTTGCAAGGAAGTCCAGCCTGCTGAAGACGGCGCTATGATGTCCATTTCTTGCTCTTGGAGCATTACAGCAAGATACAGGACACCGGTAGACTCGATGTCGGCAGGAGAAGAAGTGGTGGTGTGCCGCAGCTGGAGAAGAACTTGAAGCCCCAGGCCGGACCGTAGAGCCTCGAGTGGGCATGTCAGCCGCAAATTCCTACTCTGCGCAATCTGTCTTGGGTTGTGTGAGGGCAGGATAGACATCAAGAGGTGGACATTGAGGAAGCGAGGGAGTACCGGACGGTGAATTCGGGCGTCCGGAGGCACGTGGCGGCACGATGTGCGTACGCACTCTGCTAAACCATGCTCAAATGTGTGAGGTAGGTACGTATTGAGATTGTGGTTACTGGTCGTGAGGCCAGCCTGCTTGCGTGAATCCTCAACCTATATCACTTCACTCACCACCACCTACCCACCACACCTTAGCGCTGTACAACAAAAAGCCGTGACGGTATAGTACACCTGTCTCGTAAGCCAAGATCTAATGCGCAGGCACTTTGCCGCGGTGAACATTGGGCTTGCCGCTGGTGGAGGAGCCTGCTTATTGCCTAGAACTCCCGAACTTGCAACGCTTCGCAGGCCTGCATTCGCAATTATCTGTTGTGAAGCAGCGCAGTGAGAGTGAGAAGGAGGGTCCACGTGGCTGCCTAGATGTCAATGGCGAGTTGGTGAGCTTGTATATAGTGGGTTCGGCATAACATTGGTGGCAAGAGGAGGGTTCACGTGGCTACTATGTACCTAGGTGTCAAGCGAGTTAGTGGACTTGTATGTAGTGGGTTCGGCATAGCATTGGTAGCCATGGTACGTTGGCGACGGTCGGAGGTGGGTATGGTGAGGTCTTTACATGTACAGTCGGCGGCGACACGTGGGTGATCAATAGATCAGCATCAGGATGTCAAGCAAGTCTAGACAGCAATAGTCGACGGTCAAGCACGAACGACACTCGAATGAGGTTGGGAAGACAGGTGATGACACGTGGCATGAAAACTCACCATTGTAAGAACAGACAGAAGCATACACACACACGCACAAGATCAGTCAGTCAGTGAGTCAGGTTTGTCAGTCAATCATGGAGTGTGAGGGAAGCAATGTGCAAGAGAGAAAACGCCTCAGCAAGCTGAGAGCATGATTAGAAAGCATTATCCTAGAGCGCTCTCGCTGGTATCCGCCCGCATAATGAAACTTTCAAGATCCCGGCAGCAAGCGCTCAAGCATGGCGCGCGCCGCAGGAAAGGTGTAGCCATCCATCGTACTTCGTCCCAGTGTGTGTGTTGATGTTTCCTGTTTTTGTGTTCTCATTTCTTTTTTTGTCGTGCCCTTCTTGGTGTCATTCGTTGCAGGTATCTTCAGTCATGTCGGGGTGGCCATGAGGGTGGAATGTTTCGTGTTCAGGGAGTGAAGGTTGTGTAGGCGAGCGTGCGGCGAACAACGCTTAGTTGTTGCGGACGCTGGAGGCCTGCATGCCCTTCTGGCCCTGCTCGGCGACGAAGGTGACAGCCTCGCCCTCCTTAAGGGACTTGAAGCCGTCCTTCTGTGGTGGGGGTCAGTGATGGATCTTGCTGTAATGAGGCTTTCAAGATGCGCAACAACATACCTCGATGGCACGGAAGTGGACGAAGAGGTCGGCGGAGCCGTTCTCGGGGGTGATGAAACCGTATCCCTTCTCGTCGTTGAACCACTTGACGGTGCCGTTCTGGCGGTCGGAGGGAGCGGCGGCGTCCATTTTGATGGATGTGTGTGGGATGTGTTGGTGGAGAGTGGGTGGTATTGGTGGATGGAAGGTGTTTTGGAGTTGCGGATGTCGAGAGTGTTGGTTGAGGGAATCGAGTGAAGAGTTGAACTTGGTCTGGCCTGCTTTTCTCTGCTTGTGCGGGCGGCTAGAATAGCGGGGTAGTTGTATGATGGAATAAAGGGTCCTGCCCCGCTATAGAGCATATTCCTCCTTGGCGCTTGTCCATCAATGTGTGCAAGTCCCTTGATTTTTTTTTGTTTCTCTCTGGGATGGTGAATACTTCAAGACCTTCACAGACCTCCCACACCAATACCAAGCTGATCACCATCGGACTGGCTGGTTCGAGGCAGCGACGACACTGGTGTTGTTCTTGGGGTATTGGTATAGACTGGTCGACAGGCAGATCGGATAGCGTCGGCATTGATGTCTGGGGAGGTCGACGGCGACAGTGAGGGCCACAAAGGACCCATAGCTCTTGCAGGGCGCTGCAGTCCAATCTTCCATACAGCAAAACCATCACCAGGCTCGTAGCTGGATGAAAAAGCAGATCATCTCTGACGGCATTCCTTTGTCATGAGCTCGGAGATGCAAAAAATGGATCGACATCTTCACCAAGACTCTCGAGCTCGAACAGACCGCTTGAATGGACTCGATACCCAGAGGAAGGTTGAAGACGTCAGTCGTGTGGTTCTAGGCGACTGCGGCGGTGTCGGTAGACGTCCACGGCTGGGCGGCGTTACTGACCAAGTGTTTGCTGGTTCCAAGCAAAGCACTCATGCTCGCAGCTCTTTCAAATGCCTATCTTGAGAGTAGTACTGCTGTTGCCAGATCCAGAGTGAGTCGCTGCACGAGTCCGAATGTGAGGCAGAAGAAGGTGGAAACAAGCAGTATCGTTGTCCGTGAGAGTGAGTATCGCCGGCGTATAAGTCATCTAATTCAAGCTGTCCTTCCAGGCCTTTCCTTCCTCCACTCCCACCCATAACCCACTGCCCGTCTGCCAGGAGTAGGACAAGAGGTAGGCATTGCATGTCAAACTCAAGTCGAGTCCATGGCAACATCACCAACACTGACCACGCTGCTGCCACCAAAAACACCAGGCCCCCGCGGCCGAAGCCGCGCGCCGCCAGGACCAAGAGATGGCTAGCCGCCTCGGACTCACCGCACAATGAGCAGATTCTCGAAGCTGCTTGCGGTGGTAAGGCGCGCCTCGCCCGCGAGAGGCGCCTCTCCGCCCGAACTCCCGTTCGAGTCGGGCTCACGAGCCCGCTCGTTGGGGTTGGATTCGGCCGCACTGTGGCTCCAGTGTGGAAGTCGCAACTTCCTCCTGCCTTTGGGCTGGGCTCACGAGCCAGACTACGGCTGCATCATCCCTCCCACGAGACCGTAGCCCTGTTGCTGCGGGGCGAAGGAGTTGTTGATGCCGGGGATGGCCAGCATCCATCCCTTCAGGTCGGCTCGCGAGCCGAGCTGCTGCGCCATGGCCGCCGACGACACCGGACTTGGTACGGCGGGATGGCGCTGTACGGGTCCGGGTCGGTGCCGTAGGCCATCGTGTAGGTATTGTCGAACTCTGGGCCGCCACCCTGTGAGCCCGACAACAACGACACCATGGCCCGACGGCAGTCGACGGCGGGTAGATGGCGTTCGGGGAGAAGGAGGCCGGCCTCGACTTCTCGCCTCTAACGCCGGGGCTCACGAGTCCCTTGGACGTTTGCCGGCCAGCGGCAAGGTCCCTTCGAACTTCCGCCTGTTCGGGAAGGGCTCACGAGCCCGGTTGTTGATGCTGTCGGCCAGCGACACATCGTGAGTGAGGTGGAGGTTGTTCACGCTCAGCTCGTTCAGGAAGGGCTCACGAGCCCGCTTAGTGATACTGCCGGCCAGCGGCACATCGTGAGTGAGGTGGAGGTTGTTCACGCTCAGCTCGTTCGGGAAGGGCTCACGAGCCCGCTCGTTGGCGTTGGTTGCAGTGGCAGCTGTGACTTGAGGTGGAGTCTTGCGGCATTCGAGAGCGACAGGAGCGGCGGCATAAGCTCTGTGATGGGTTGGTCGGCGGCAACGAGAGCGATGACAGTCAGGTCAATGCGGCTGGAGGAGTGCTGCATCAAAGTCTTGTTCGTGAGCTGTTCTTGTGGAGCTGTTTGCTGGCGGGCACGTTTGGCTTGAGGCGAAGACGTTGGAGGCTCGACGGCGGAAGGGCGAGAGGTTGGGTGTTGTTGTGGTCGGGCGGCCGGCTAGAAGGACAGCAAGTGTCAGGTTGATGTAGACGAGAGTGGCGGCTAATTCTCTTCGCCTCTGCCTTGGGCGGGCCGATAGTGGATTCTTAGGGCGGGCTGGTCGCCTTTTGCTTCTCTTCTTCGCCTCCACTGGCGCCTGTGGATGTGGTGTTCGAGCACGGTGGATTGCAAGCCTCAGGCCACCGTCATTCTGTCAAGCTTTGGTTCTCTGATGGCAGGCGGAGCGGTAGTGTTTTTGGCTCGCGGTGAGGTTCACTCGCGGCGAGCCTTGGAAGTCAACGGCAGGGTGGTAATCTTTCGGTGCCGGGTGGGTATGCTGACGGGACACTTGACGTGGGCCGTCTTGGTCTTTAAGCGGTCGATGAGCTCCTGGCAGACTTTCTCGAAGGGAGAGGCATTACGGGAGGTCAAGGTGATGCGAATCTTGGCCATCGAGATCACACTCTTGGACGCAGCAGCTCTCTATGATCAAGAGCCTTGGAGCGAACAAACCCAGGAAACGGACACGTGGCTTTGAGGACTCGATGTTGATCGTCCTTCGGATAGGCCACTGTCTTCGCAATGACTGCTCTGGAGCTGCTTGATGCTGCCGCTGGGCTTCCGGGCGACTACCTTGCGGATGACAGGCGACGTAAAGTGAGAGCTGCTGCAAGTGGTCAGTGACTGTATGCCGCGAAGTACTGCGATGCTGCTGCGATTGCTTTCTGGTGCATATTTCTCGAGGCTCAGAACCGCTTTTGACATCACTGCATCAACTTCTCCCTGCGGCCGGATGACGACAACCCACGAGTGAACGCAGGCTGTGCCTCCCAGAACCGCAGTCGAAAGCCGACGCTCCGTACTAACTTATAGATCATCATTGCCGCGAGTTCAGTGTTTTGGGATGCCGCCAGGATGCTTTTAGGTTTGTGGATGGATGGATGGGTGTGTTGATGAAAAGGGGTAAGGAAAAAAATCGGCTTACCTGGACGTGACCGAGTACCTGTAGGCGAGGATTCGAGGCATGAGGTCATCAAATCGTGCGACTTCGCCAGGCTCGTGAGGCCGCGAGGTCGTGGGGTGGTGAGCGCGTGGTGGCGGGCTGACGCGTTGTGTGTTGGAGGGTTGTTGTTTCCTGCCGCGGTCTACGCGAGGAGCGTTTGGTGAGACAAGGCGAGTACAAATCGGCTCGGCAAAGGCAGCGTGACGAGCACATACTCGCTGAGTGCACACTCGATCCGACAGGTCTGGTGAATCAGGACTGACGCGACGAGGCAGGACGCCCGATGAGGCTTTTTCTTTGTGGGGCCCTGGAAGGGAGAGAGTCAGCAAGTGATTTGCGCAAGTAAACGAACCCTAGGCTTGCGAGGCTTGCGATACTTGATGAGTTGATGAGCTGGTAGCTCGTGTGCTGTTGGCGCGCGGCGGAGATGAAGCAGACGCGAACTGCGGACCATGGGATGGCGGACGGTGCGAAAGAGAGCTCTCTTGCCGCTGCGGGAAGCAGAGGCGGATATTGGCAGGAAGGATGGGAGTGAGAAGATGATGGGTGATGGATAGATGATGAGAAGGAGTAGGAAGAATCTCAGTCCCAGCGACCTACCTTGTTTGCGTGTGGCGCGCGAGTGTCATCGTACCGTTTTGCGGCCATGTGCTGCACCGTTCTTACAGCGTGCGCTCCGTGGGATGATATGACGAGAGGAGATGTGGAATTGATGAAGTTGGGTTGATGAAAAAGGTGTGATGATGTAGGTAGGTTGGTGTTGTCGACAGCGAAGTCTTCGAGACTTTCGAGGGTGAAGTTGAGCAGTGAGACTTGGCTGGCTTGTGGCCCGACTTGTGCGTAAACGACGGCAAGTCTCGAGTCTGTTCATGTGCTGACTTGCCTGGTAATATATTCCAGGGGGGATGCATAGATCGATGTATCCAACGACCTGGTTGTTCAAGATATCAGTTACTTGCAAGGTAGGTTCGTATCAGGTGGTTAGGCGGTGTGAAGTCTGGCATCTGTGTCTGTGTTGCATGTATTGAGACCACGACACAACTTTCAGGTATCATGACGACGGCAAAGGAAACATGAGACCCATCTTACATGTGTTTACATATCACTGTAATCGCTAAATTAATGGCAGGTATGCTCGATCGTGAAAGATACTGCGGTAAGAAGCATCACAGCTGCGCGGCTTGTTGGAGTACAACGTGCATGGCCTTCGAAGACGTGACAGTAGATCATGCATCTAGGTAGTAACGTGATGCGATGCGATGGATCACTTACTATGCGGATCTGTCTGTGTCCATTGCTTCTCTTGGTCCCTTTGCTTTCGCATCGCCCCCCTCTAAGCGTTGTCGAAGACTGCAGGCGCAGCAGCAGCTGCTGCTGATGTCATAGGATTTACTCACATCCGGAAAACTCGCATGCTTTCGCAAAGCAGCGACTTGATATTGCGGCTTCTTGTTGCCAATTGAAGGCTCGTTGATGTGGAAGTATGCTGAGAGAGGACATGCAGACTGGACTGAGTTGCCTTGGCAAAGAACTCTGTCTCGACCAAGGGGACACAGTGGCCACTGCTTGGTCCGGGGTTTGATCCGCCCGAGTGTTCAGAGTCGGCGGTATTCGATTTTCAATTGGACCTGTCTCATCGCGACTCTACTACCTATTGTCATCTGCTCTTGATGGTGATTACCTACTTCTCTTGTAGTGAGACTTGCCTCTTCCACAGAGGACTTGTCGAATTTCGAAGTTCGCCACCGTGGCGAGCGAGAACGAAAGCAGACTTCCACGCGACTCTCAAGTGGTTTAATTCATATATTCAATCAAGTACACAAGATCATACATCAAAACATCCAGCGAGAGATAGATGACTTATACACGAGACAACAATCCCAAAAGAGTTCGCCCACGAGACGATCTCGATCGGATGAACTAGCCGTGAGTCTAGACCACCAAAGACCCACGCGGAGAAGAGGGGGCGCTCGCCTTGTCTACTACATGGAATCACGGTGACATCACATAATCGAGCAGTTCGATCTGTCGAACAGCATCGTTTGGTTGTTCACGTGGGCACTGGACTTGAATGGACTACCTTGTTGTAAACAAGATAGACAGCTACGTATTGATCAATCAAAGGTCAACAGCATACTATTCAGAATTGATGGAGACTGCCGACCGGTTTAAACCAATTCACGGCCCCGGACCGTCCCTTTCAATGACCTGTACCCACTGTGACGTCCAAGCGATCATCGATGTGGCGTATGTTTCCGATGATGGAAGAGTTCCTCAGACCGACCAACTCGCTTTCTTCCCTCTAACCTGTGCTGTCGGCGCGCGGTGAATTATCGAATCGACAAACCGACTGCTCTACGCGTCACATTCAGCCTTGCCTTTGCCCTGTCTTGCCCGGCTCCGAATTCGAATTCCAACTTTGGCTTCTTCCGCCTGTTTCCACTCGCTCAACATACCGACCTGACTACATACTGTACGCAACATACTTTCACTCACGCCCTGCAAGTTCATCGGCCTCTCACCACCACTGCCGCATAATATCCCACGTCTGGCGGTCGACCCGCCGACCCGTCTGCCCGTTGCCTTGCGATGGGTGCAGAGGCCGAGGATGGCGTCGCCAACCGTGGCCACAAGGACCGCAGGCATGACGTCGCCAGGAATGACAACAACACTGGAGAGCATGGCCCCAAGGAGAGCAACATGAAATCCAGCACCGCCAGCAGTGGGCATAATGATAGCACTTCCGGCTCTACAAAATCCGAATCCCGAAAAGGCAGCACCAGCAGCACCAAGGATCGCAACATGATATCGAGTTTCGCAAACGACAACCGGAACGATCACTCCTCCAACCCTGCAGACAGCGACCGCAAGGACCGCAGTTCCAGTCCTCCCAAACAGGACCGCAAAGACGCCAAGTCCAACAGCGACCACCAAGGGGGCGAATCTTCCAAATGGGAAAACCCTCTGCCAGGCGATGCCCAAACCTGGAAAGATTGCCCCATAGACATCGACGACAATCCTTTCATACAGGGTCTTTTCACCACATTATCCAAATTCGACTACCCGGCCGCGGTCTTTTGGGGCTTCGAACTAATTCTCCTCTACAACCAGGCGTGGGAAGACGTCGGCGGCATCCCCCAGCAGGGTCGAGCTCAACGTGGTCTACTCTCGCCAGACGCCTGGCAGGCCCTGCAAAAGTGCATCAACGGGGGAAAGCCATCGAGGATCGCCAGTCATGCATTACTTCGTGAGCGATCTCAGCCCGAGAAGGATGAGTACATGGTTCTCGCCAGCCCGCTCTTTGGTCCCGGTAGAGACGATGCCAAAGGTGTGCTGTGCCAGATGATCCACAGCGAAAGTGACAACAGCAACCACAAAGAAGTCAAGGTAGCCACCAAGCCGAGTGGCGTTGCCAACATGAAGGATCTCGGCTTGGAAGACGACTCGACCCCTCTGGACGAGCACCCGTTCTTCCACCGCTTCGCCGAAATGATCCCCACTGGATTGGCTATCCTCGACCACAATGCGCGCGCAGTCTTTGTGAACCAGCATTTCTATCAGCTGACCACGCATTGGGGAGAAGATCAGTCTTTCAAGTCTTGGCCACAGAGTATCCATCCGGACGACTACGAGCGAGTTATGGGTGCATACCAACGAGCCTTTCACGGACAGAGCGAGCTACGAGCAGAATTTCGCGCCCTTGGCAGCGAACATCCCTGGAGATTGCTACTCCTGACCCCTCTCGGCGATGAGAACCTGCGACATGTCAGTCTTGGCGAGTACGGCGGGTTTATTTGCTCTGTCGTCGACATCACCTCGGAGAAGAGCGCGGAGAATGACCAGCGTATTGCCGCGGAAGAAGCCAACGAGCGCAAGCAGCAGCAAGAGCGTTTCATCGACATGATCAGCCACGAAATCAGGAACCCGCTCTCCGCCATGGTGCACTGTGTTGAGGACATCAACGACGCCCTCAAAGAGAAAGAAAAGACTGGCGTGGTCCCTGCCGAACCCATCGCAGAGGCCCTCGACACCATTAACCTGTGCATCTCCCATCAAAAGAACATCGTCGACGACGTGCTCTCCTATTCGAAACTTGACTCCTCCATGCTGGCCCTGACACCCAAGCCTTGCCAGCCGGATAAGGAACTACGCGGCAATGCCAAAATCTTCCAGCCCGAGTTCCGCAAACACAACATCGGCTTCGACTGCAAGGTCGATCAGCCCTACCACGACTTGGGTGTCGACTGGTGCATGGCCGATCTCGCCCGCATCGGCCAAGTCCTCATCAACCTCATCTCAAACGCCATCAAATTCACCTCGCGCAAGGAAGGCGACCGCAAAATTACCGTCAAAGTCTCAGCGTCCATCGACAGACCGGACTCCTACCCTCCAGAGGTCGTCTTCTTCAGCGCAGAAAACGAACTACCTCGTCTCGACGCCACCCAACGATCCGAGTGGGGCACCGGCGACCCTCTCTTCATCATGGTGGCCGTCACCGACACCGGTATTGGTATCAGCGAGGAAAACCAGAAGAAACTGTTTGAACGCTTCAGGCAGGCTACGCCCAAGACGAACGAGATCTACGGCGGTTCGGGTCTTGGCCTGAACATCAGTCGGAAGCTGGTCCAGCTCCACGGTGGCGAGATCGGAGTTACTTCCACCGAAGGCGATGGCGCCACCTTTGGCTTCTTCTTCCGCGTCAAGAGGACGGACCCCCCGAGCGAAGATGAGAACGAGGAAGAGAGGAAGAAGAACGCTGCTTCTGCTCGTGGGCAGATTCGTGTGGGAGGTCTTGACTCTGCAGAAGAATCCCAAGCCAACAATGCAAACGAGTCGCGCAAACCCCACTCGACCCGCGAGCTTGAGCGGACACAGTCATCGGCCCAACGCCAACAACAGTCGGAAAACTTGGACCAGGAGCTTGGTGACGCGGAGGCCTCGGAAGACAAGTCCCACAAGAAGAAGGACGACAAGCTGAAGGATGACAAGAAGAAGATCGACGACGAGAAGGATGAAAAGGCCCACATCGAAGAGAAGAGGCCGCAAGGAGGCACCAGCAGAAGGCGAACCGACGAGGAATACAAAGCGCAAGCCGACACGCAGACCGGCAACGGTGGCAAGATAGGCAACACCGGCCAGTCTCTCGACCCTACCCATACATCCGCCTCCCATCCGACTTCAAGAACGGTCAAGGACAAGGCTCCGAAAGACTCGAGGAGGAAGGGCAAAGAGGAGTCTCTGCCAGCCGAGACTGCGGATCCAGAAGAACAGCAGCAAGGCCAACAACAACAACGGGAGCAGCAGCAGCAGCAAAAACAACAACAACAACAACAAAAAGAAAAAGAAACCCAACTCCCCTCCCGCCCCCGCAAAGACGACACAGCCCCGCCCCCTCCCGCCCAACAACAACAACAACAACAACGAAAACTCCACGTCCTCCTCGTCGAAGACAACGTCATCAACCAGAAACTCGTCGCCCGCAAACTAGCCCGCACTTTCGCCGTTAGCACCGCCGGCAACGGCAAGGAAGCCGTCGACCTCGCCGTCGCCTCCTTTTCCTTATCCTCCTCCTCCTCTGCTGCCCCCTCATCTTCCTCGCCCGACAACGACAACAACGACGACAACAACAACAACAACAACAACAACAAAGGCCCAATAGACATAATCCTCATGGACCAAGAAATGCCCATCATGGACGGCAACGCCGCCGCCCGCGAGATCCGCTCGCAAGAGCAGAAACTCGGCCGCGAGAGCAGAGTCCCTATCCTCGGCGTCAGCGCGAATGTCAGGGAGGAGCAGTTGAGGGAGATGGTCGAGAGTGGGATGGATGAGTATGTTACTAAGCCTTATAAGATTGATGATATGGAAAGGAGGATTCGGGAGATGGTTGGTGGGGGGGAGGGGGAGAAGAAGAAGGAGGGGAAGGGGGAGTGAGAGGAGGGAGGGCGGTTGCTTTTTGTTTACGTATGATACCCGGAATGAAAGATTTTTTTTCTGTTTCCAACCACTCTCTGTTCGTCTTTCTTCTCTCGGTGGCGCTGTGAGGTTGGATTGGGGATGAGGGGTGATGGTAGTGGGTTGTGAGATGTGCGAGGCTGGTGAGATTGTACGTGCGCAGGTAAGGTCTCTCAGCGGAATGGTGAGATTTCGATAGAGGCGGAAGGGGATGACATTAGCACTTGAGCTACTTCACACCGCCGAGAGGAAGAGATTAGGTAAACGCTCTCTCCGTGGCGTGGTAGAGTTGGTTCGGGTTGGTGGTTGATGGTATCAGCGCGTACGAGTCTAGGTATAGCGGAGATGGAGAACGCAAGCAGAGTGTGTCTCGGCGGTAGAATAGAACTGAATGGGGGCGGAAGTGTACGGTATTAGCACGTGAGGTATGGAAATTGGCTGAGATGCAGGTTGCAAGGAGGTTGTCTCTGAGCGGCAGAGTAGCTTTGGATCCACTCGGGAGTCTTCGGTATCACTGCAAAGAGGTTCCGGGATGGCAGAAATGAGGCTCGTGGGTGGAGTATCTCTCAATGGCTGTCAAGCAGTGCATCATGGCGGAAGTGCATGGTACTAGCGCGTAAGGGAACTCGGCATCATAGAGATAGAGCTCACGAGGGCAGTGTCTCTCGGCGGATCGACAGGAGTGGATCGAGGCGGAAGTGAATGGTATCACCACAGAGGCCCTTTGAAATAGCGGACTCGATATATGCAAGCAGTAGTTCTTGAGAGCAAGTCAATGATGAATGATCGTCCTTGGGAGTGGACGGCAGTACTTGCATAGATCTCGAAGTTTGGCGGAGAGTTGTTTGGAAAGCGTGTTGCCCTCAATGGTAGGATGGAAAAGACTTGAGTCGAATGGATGTGGTATCACGACGGAAGTGGTTCGTGGACGGAGAGACACGTGTTGCAGGCAGAGAGTGTGTCTTGATGATAGATTTGAGCGTGATTTGATCCGGGATGATAGGTATCACCTCCGAATACTCGCATGTACTCCAGAGACTCGGTGGCTAATCACGTCGCACTACTCGGCGGGACTGAAGCTGATAATTACCCAAGAGGAGAAGGTCGCAGTTCTCATAAGATATGCCGAACCCAGGTGGTACAACACGGTCAGTGGGGACTCTTATGATAGCAGCATAGAGCAATTGTGATCCATTAGAGAGAGAGAGAGAGGGGGGGGAGAGCCGGAAGAGAACCACAATCGACTGGGGTCATGAAGTCGTACCATTACTTCCATTCAATGCCACTCTGCTACCGCTCTCTTCAAGAACACCAACCGCCCAGATCACTCTGAATGCTCCTTCCCTCCCACATCAGACCATCTCAAAAGCCATCAACACGGCCACGCCCAACAGGCAGACACCCCAACCTTGAGCTAACACATCGGCTCCTCTGCAGGCAGAAGATGGTACAGATGCAGTATTTTGCGGCGACGCGGTAGCGTCATCAGTAGCTTGAGGCGTGAGTCTTGAGGATATAGATGCAGTCACCGTTGGGGAAGACGGAGAGGAAGTTCCAGATCCAAGACCGCTGATGATGAAGTCTCCCAGCCCTGTCGAAGTCGAACCGGTAGTAGCCGACTGGATATCGGGAGATCGACTCGAGGTTGCTTCATCGGTGCTTTCAGCCGTCTCCTGCGCCGGGCTGCTTGCGGATACTTCTTCTGTGCTGGAAGGCGTCTCCATCTCAGTCGTACCCGTCGAGTCCTCTCCAGTGCTACTGCTGGGCACAACAAGCGACTCCGCAGTCGCCAGCACCGTCTGCGTCTCCCCGATCTCCGTCGTCAACTTAGCCGCGCTCCGCTTGATGTCCGTCAGCGAGCCGTTGAGCGTCGGCCAGAACGGCGTGTGCGTGTTCGTCTCGACGATCGTCTCGGTGACCGTCGTGCATACGCTATCGTTCTCGCAGGATACGCTCGTCGAAGTCGAAGTCAGCACAGTCGTGCACGCCGTTCGGACGGGCAGAGCGGGCGCGCAGGATGTGATGGGGATGTCGTTGAGTTGCTCGTGGACGGTGGGGAAGGTGTCAAGGTAGGCGATTACTGTTTGAGGTAAAGGGCCGGCCTTGAGCGTTGGCGAAGAGACTCCGAGGGGGATGATGAGAGAGCCTTGATCGAGGGTCGAAGGGAGGGCGAGAGCGGTGGTGCCCACGGTCCCGTCGCAGTCTTTGCCGGCGCTGCTGTATGTCTTTGTTGGGTCAAAGGTGCTCTCAGCGCGGCCAACAAAGTCTTGCAAGAGACCGTATGTTGTCGGCCATGTCCTGGCAGCGGGGAGAAGTTCGAATTAGCAGCCTCTGGATTGCTCGGTGTGAGATCTTTAACTTACAGCGTGCGGCCTGCAGTCACCCAGGTGAAGTTCTGGTCGAAGAAGTCGCATTCAGGATCCTCCTCGAGGGTAACAGTGGAGAAGGAGGTCGAGTCTTCTCGCCCATCTTTGTACTGTGTAACGTAAGGGATGACAGAGATGGTGGATGTAGCTTCATCAATGAACTCGTAAGGGAACGAAATGCACATCGTGCTGGCTCCGATGTTGCATGGAGCGCAGCTAGTCGGAGTGCATTCCGGTAGAATCGCTGGGGCTGGTTAGTCTTCAATGATCGAGCCATGTCTTCGACCGAGAGAGCGTCTGTGGGAGAACGCGCTTACAGGTGGACATCTTGTCGTTGTATTTCGTTGGAACCGAGATTGTTGTTCTCGCTGGGCTGCTAACAGATGTCTCGATTGGATGGGAGAGAAGAAAGATACCCGCCCGATGGGAAGGATGCAAGGCCGTATTTGACACTCGCAATACGTCGGCGACCTTCGTGACACGTTTCAGCGTTATGCTGGATTCTTGTAGCCATACTGCATGAGGTCCTAGACTGTCGTCCGACCGCCCACGCGTCCCCACGCCACAGTCGCCAGTCTCAAGCCAGCTATGGTGTGAATGTTGGGTGACCGAGCTGAGATGCGGTACTGGCGTGACGGCTTGGCTGACCAATGAGCGAGATCATGTTGGCGATGGTAGGGTGAGTGTGGGTTGTAGCTGAGCAAGGCGTCCACGTCCACGGCGTTGGTGCAAGAGAGAGCTCAGCCGTACCCATAAGACGTTTCAATACTTCACGGTGTCCCACAGTTTTCGCGACCACGCTGGAAGTCAACCGGAGAGATCCGGAAATGGAGATGGACTTGTTTGCCTTGAGCAGGACGATGGCCTTGCAAAAAAATGTCTTTGGCCTGCGGCGCATTCGCAAGTTTCGCTCAAGACTGTCACGTTCTTGATATAGTCAATGTAAGGCGATATTCGACAATAGCAGACAACTGTCTACGTTGCCATGTCATCACAGCAGAACACTCGCCTAGCGTTACCTCTTCCGAAAAGATATAGACGAGTGTCAGCTTCAAGGCTGGGTGACGTCCAGCGGGCTGCATGAGGATCAGCCCAAGGATCACGCGAGGCTTGCAGGACCCTTCTCACCCGTCCGGATGTGGCTGCACCTAGAGTCTAGAGCGAGTCAAGGTCGGCATGCAGACATCACTCGACTGTCAGACCACGCGATATATGCCACGCTAACTGTCCGTTGTAGTGCCGCTGGCGGAGAGACAGCTTGATATCTGCGCACATGAGTGCTCTCATCGCCACCAGCTGTAGGAAACAACACAATGGCCAATACTTATCCTCTGGTACTGGAAGCAGGGCTTTGGGCTGGCAATGACGGGAACTGGTCAACCTGGCCCATTCAGGTGGGAGAACCGCCTCAGCATTTCAACGTGCTTCCAGCAACATCGAATGGCGAGACGTGGCTTCCTCTACTCGAAGCTTGCTCAAGCTCTCCATCTGTCGCTTTGACAGACCCAAACATCTGCGGACAATCGCGAGGAGTCGGCGACTTCGAAGGATCGCAAAGCGTTGGATACCAGCACAACGCATCGAGCTCATGGGAAAACATTGGAACGTACAACCTTCCAGTGCAGGCCAGTCTTTTCAACGACGATCAGGCAGGTCTTTACGGGACAGACGATGTTGGCCTCCACAACTCGACTGGACTTCTGAACTTGACCGGGCAAAGTGTGGCGGGTATCGTGACGAAAGACTTCTGGCTTGGTAGTTTTGGGATCGCAAAGCGGGCTGCCAACTTCTCGACGGAGAAGACCATCGTGCCCAGCTTGCTCGAGGAGATGAAGGCGCAGAATCTGACACCGAGTGCATCTTTCGGGCTAGATGTTGGCGCATCGTATGGTAAGCACTTCTTGTAGTCGTGATGATGAGAGATGCCAGTCTGACATACCACCGCAGAGAACGCTTCAGGCAGTCTCGTTCTCGGTGGATACGACGCGGGCGCCTCCGAAGGGCAAGGGATCACAGTGTCGGACTTTGAGGATTTGTCCCTCGCTGTGCATACGCGAAGCATCGTGCTGAGCAACACTCTACAAGGCACAGTGTCAGTAACTCATGACTTGCTGAGCCTCCCCATGGCCATCGACTCGAGTGTTTCGCAGCTCTGGCTGCCTGGAGTGGTATGCGATCAGCTGGAAGTCTTTCTCGGTCTGACCTACGACACTTCCACAGAACTGTACATTGTCAACGACACTGCCCACGAGAAACTTGTCCGGCTCGCTCCGGAGATGGCCTTCACGCTCGCCGCGGATGGCACGTCAAATTTCACGACCAGCATCATACTTCCATACACCGCTCTCGACCTTCAAGCCGGCCCGCCAACTTACAACTTCAGCACGAATTACTTCCCAATCCGACGTGCGAGCAAAGGGAGTGTTCTCGGTCGGGCGTTCCTCCAAGAGGCCTACCTCGTAGTGGATTGGGAGAGGAGCAACTTCACCCTCAGTCAGGCGTCCAAGAGGGGAAATCGCACAAGGAAGATTGTGCCCATCTCCGCACCAAGCAAGGCAAAATCGAAACCATCTCTGAGTGTAGGAGCGATAGTGGGCGTTGCCATCGGTGCGGTCGTCCTCGTTGTCATCATCGCCGCATTGATCTGGTGGAGAGTCCGGGCGCGCAGGCTGAGAAAGGCGTTGGGGCCAACTGACATCCCAGACCCGGCATCCTCTTGGCCCGAGGACAAGAAGTTGGCGGACAACGAGCCTGGTCCCGAAGAGCTTCCCGACACGAACCGAGACTCCATCCACTCAGAGGCGATGTCTGTTCCTTTGTACGAGCTCCACGAGGAGCAGACGAGCTATCAGCTCATGGGCAATCCGGTCCGGTATGAGCTGCCGGCTGACAGGGTGGAGTCTGAGCTGGAGGCGCAGCAGAATGAGGTCAGGTATCAGCCGTACAGGTCTGGGTCGTAGGTTGCGTTCCGTCTGTTGTCCATTTCAGTCCAGGCAGTACCAGATGCAAGCCTGCACCGCAGTAGTGCTGTTTTTCCAGATCATGCCATGCTCTACCGTCTGATCAATCTTCACTCGCGATTTGTTACTAGGCGCCCTGACGTTCCTTGCTCTTTCGCGTGACGATCCAAGCGGTGTTGGTGGTTCGGTCGTTCGCGGAGCTGGAGAGGAGGAGGTTCAGATCGGGTGATGTGGGTGAACACTACATCGCGCACCAAACAATCGCAGATCTACTGCGCTGCTTTGAAAGAGATGATTGGACTATGTTGTTACAGGGAGAGATAGTAGTTCTGGTCTGCGATGTTGCGTCAAAAGCTGGATTCGTCCAAGTGTGTTGCCGCCCGGCATACTCGATGGGGTAATCCGGTAGCGCTTTCTGTTAGGGTCAGGGTTGGGGTAAGAGAAGACTTGATATTTAGGAGTGATCATCCTTCGCATACTATCATCCTAGCCTGCTAGATGCCAATTTATACATCTTGATACACTCTGCTCCAAATGCTCGAGAGTTGTTGAGATGTTGGAGATATCAGCAAAGCAATCGGAAGACGTCCCCTTGTTCGCTTACGGACTTGTGCTTCTACAGCCTCAACTCCGCTCTCCCTGCTTGTCTTCCCCACCCACAACTCAGTTCACCACCATACGAAACTCGAAGTGCCGAGGACTCACAAGACGATCTCTGACTACCGAACTTGCCAACTGTCGCTGTAGCTATACGGTCTTGTGCTGGTACATCACGCTCTCAGAGGTGAGCATGGCATTGTCCATCTCCAATGGCGATACCTTCACACTCAAAGCCGCACAGAAAAATGAACGCAACATCCTCTCTAGGCTCAAGCGTTCGGACTGTACCTTGAAGCTTTTTCAAGATCTCTAGCGTTACCGGAAAACAATCGAGGCAATCACGGCTCACCACCTCGGTCGCATCGACCCGTCTACTTGTGCTGTCCAGGACACAGTCACTTGGTTGAAGGGCCAGTTCAACGTCTGCATTCCCGTACACGTGCACGAGAGTGATGGCTCGACATTCAAGGTGATGTTTCGATGTCCCTTGGCTCACAAAGTCGGAGAGCGATATTCGCCTGGTGCGGTCGCCGAGAAGATGAGAGCGTAAGTGGGCGCATATGCCTGAATTGAAGAGCGTTGTCCGGAGATCCCGGCGCCAAAATTGCACGGGTTTGCGTTTTCCGCCAATTTACAGGTAGGGTAGCTCATTCTTGCGGATAATGACAATCATGTTGCTCACAATCTTCTCATAGTTCACACATCCTGAGTACGGCGCAGGCTTCATCCCCGACCCATCTGACAGCGAATTTGAACATCCGTACCTTCTGCTGGAATACATCGACCGCAAGAAAGGCAAAATGCTTTCCGAGACTTTGAGAGATTACCGTGACACCGATTCACGCCGAGTAGAAAACCTGACACGTGGAATCAGTCATATTATGCTCTCACTTGCCAAGAAGCGACAGCCATGTATCGGCTCACTCCGGTTCAACGACGACCTCTCCATCACACTTGCAAACCGCCCTCTTCTTTGCACGAGCTCCATTCTGGAAAGTGAAGGTGCTCCCAGGATTCTGGACAAGACCTACAAGACTTGCGGACACTTCATCGACGACATGCTAAAGTTCCGCGAAGAAGCCTTCAGCGCACAGCCGAACGCCATGAATGACGAGGAAGACTGTCACCTGCAGATGCTTCACAATTTGTAGACAGCCATTCTGAAGGACCCTTCGTGCTATAGCTCACCGACCTCCACTCCAGCAACATCTTCGTCGATAATGACTGGAACATCGTTGGGATTGTTGATCTCGAGTTCACCTGTGCTTTACCGCCAAGCATGATCAGTGTGCCATACTGGCTCACAGTCGACAACATCGATGACATCGCCAAAAATATGGAAGCGTACATCAAATGCACACGAATTTCCTGGACGTGCTGCAGGACGAGGAGCAGAAGACTACCCTCCCACACCACGTTCAGCTGGCTTCGCGATACAAGTATCTCGGACGAGTTATGCTTCTTGGTTCTATCGGAGTCTAACGTCCATCAACGGCATGGCTTGTTGCGTGGAGGATCACCTCTACGAGAAATTTAATCTCGACATCTCGCGAGAAGAAGAGGATCAATGGATGAAGCTCATGTCTGCACTCTGGCCATCGGATTCAAAGCAGTTCGTGGAGCAGAAGCTCCGTGACAAGGCCAAGTATAATGAAGACGTGGCTCGACATTCTGAGGCGAAGTTGAATCCCAAAAGCAAATCTGCTCGTGTTTCTCCGCCCACAGGATCATCGACGACTAACAACATCGCTCCAGAAACAATGAACATTCAGCGCCTATCATTGGTCCGCGATTGTCAACCCTGGTCTCTTCGGTGAGCTCTTCTTTTGTCCGAGAAGTTTCACTATGATACTGTACCTAGACGACTTGACGCCATCATTTTCCTGCTTCATCTGATCTGGCATGTTGGCATGAGATTTCCGAGTTGGCCTCAGTACAAGCCTGCGCAGCCATCGTGAGGACTATGCTGTGGTGGGTATGCCGTTATAGAGGATGTGAGACTATTCTTTTTTCGGGAAAGTTGTTCATGGTGGGCGAAAGGCTAAAGGCGATGAGTCGTCACCGTCTTATTGGCCCGGCGCGCCAAGAACAAGAGCGTACACCACTTCTCGACGACAACAAATAGGTACCTTCTTCTGTTCACAACACATCACACCACCTCAACTTAGCCTATGCGACACGTCGACCATTTATACCACACGGCTGTATCAGAGCATAAGTGTCAAGATTGTCTCAACTTATCCCCAAAGGGAAAGCACAAGAGAACTCACCACGCTGTTTTCAGCATAAGGATCGCTCAAGCCCTACCTGCTGGATACCGACAGCGCGGAGCTATCAGACACTTATACAACGTTATGCAGATCTTCCAGTTTTCCCCGACTGCCTATATCAAGAGCCGATATAGTGCTGTGAGAGTGCGGAGAAGCTCGCTGCTCTGTCCTCCGTTGAAGGAGCCTTGCCTTGCTTCACGAACGCGAATTTTGGTGTCCTCATCCCGACATGATTACCTGAGCAAGCAGCCAACTTTTCGAGGCTGCAACAATACGTGCTCGCTTGTCTTTCAATGCGGTTGCTGTGACTCTCTGGATACAAGGCAACCGTGCGCTCCTATTGTAGAAGCGACTTCATCTGTACTTCCAAGTCTAGGTAGACTTAGCCGTATTGCCTGCGATTTAGTCAAGATACTCTAGGTTTGACAAGTCTTGACCGCGTAACCGTTCCGCCGCGGTGGGACATGATATAAAACCAAAGTCCCGGGGAACCACCCCAAGTCTCCGACAGTGTGGTTCGACTAACAGCTCTAGTACATGCGACCGCCTGATGATGGGTGGCAGGAGAGTATACAACAAGACAATAAGACGGTGATCCTACCACGGCCCGCGTCAAGTACCCAACACGACTGCGAGACACTCGAGTACTTGAACACCCTGTCAGTCTGTAAAGATGCAGGAATCCACTTTCAACCCGTCTCTACCAGTGCGACTGGCGACTTGTCTCTGACAACATGCAAACCACTCCGAACGAGCGCGCCGAAAATCGCGCGCCACAGTTCCTGGCCAGCACCTTCACCCTGCTAGTCATCTCATGGATCGTCTACTGTTGCCGCCTCTACACACGCCTCCGAATAGTGCACCGCATCTTCTTCGAGGACTACTTCATCACCTTCGCCATGGTATGAGGGACACTTTATCAACCCATACCTCAGAATGAACGCGCATCTGAAGCAGACCCAACTAACAACAAGCAGGCCTCCCTCACAGTCTTCGCAGCCACAGTCCCCATCCAAACCTCACACGGCGGCGGCAAGCACCTCGTCACCCTCCCCAACCCTGCCCACGACCTCCCCCTCTGGGGCCGCGCCTTCTTCATCGCAGAGATAATGTACCTCCTCACCCTCTGCGCCGCCAAACTCTCCATGACCTTCCTGCTGCTGCGCTTCAGCAGCTCCTCCCGCCCCATCACCTGGCTGCTCCGCTGCACCGCCGCCGTCATCACGGGCCTGACCCTGGCGTTCGTCCTGTGGGCCACGTTCCAGTGCACGCCGGTGCAGAGCCAGTGGGATCCGAGTGTGCAGGAGGGGGTCTGCGCTAGCAAGCGGTCGTACATGGTGTCGGTGTATGTCCTTAGCGGCTTCTCGGCTGCGACGGATGTTGTCATGGCTGTTGTGCCGGTTTTCATCCTGAGGCGGTTGGAGATTGATCGGCGCACGAAGGTTGCTGTTTGGGGGACTATGGGGTTGGGGTCTTTGTGAGTTTTGTTCTCCTTTCATTCTCCTGTTTACCTACACGAGAACGGGTCCTGCACAATTTCACTCCGTGATCGGCTGAAGTCGTCGTGATCAGATCGCTGACAGTTCTCCAATGCGAACAGGGCTTGCATCGCGACTTTCGTCCGCTTCAAATACATCCGCGACTTCTCTCTCTCGGAAGACTTGACCTGTAAGCTCACCCCACCGCCCTGCCTTTTTTCCCTCCCCTTTCTTCCTTGCAACTGGGCTGACGCGAGCGGAAAAAACTCCAGACACAATGGTCCCCCTCAGCATCTGCAGCTTCATCGAAGTCTCCCTAGCCTGCATCTGCGCCTGCCTGGCCACCCTCCGGCCCTTGTTGAACAAACTCGGCTTGGGGGCGGGGTCTCTGGCGGCGGCTGTTGCTGCTAACGATGAGGAAGAAGCTAGGAGTAATTTGTGGGAGGGTCCGGCGTCTACTAATGCTGCTGCGGCTGGGGGGAAGAACGAGGTTGAGGTATCTGCGTGGCACAGCGAGGGTGCGGATGGGGATGTCGAGATGAAGACGTTTGGGTCGGTGTCGGCGAAGTCGGAGGGGTATGAGGGTGGTGAGTATCGGCGTTGAGGCGGCTGGTGGGGTTTGTTCTCTCTCTCTCTAATGTGATACGATGAAGTAATAGTAGTGACGATTGATCAGAAACGCTCGCTTTTTATTGTGCGACAATTCTTATTCATCCCCTCCGCTCTAAACAGCAACGCCCTCCGGCCCAACCGGCGGCTCACTGCCCGCGAGGTTACACTGCCTGAAAATCCTTACCTCATCCTTGTCGAAGCTCCCAGTAACACTATGCAGCACAGCATGGTTGTTGAAAACCGCCAGATCCCCCTCTTCCCACTCGACAGCATGCAGCCTCTCGGGCGCAATCCCAGGCCTCTGCAACCGGTGCACAATCGCCCTGACCTCCTCCAAATCATCCACCACACTCCCGTCAGCCAGGTACAGCTTCTCCACCGCCGCGGGGTGGATCTGCAGCGCCAGCCGGCCCGTGACGGGGTTCTTCCAGCACATGGGCAAGACGAGGATTTTGTCCTGCTCGATGGGCGGCAGTTCCGAGTCGGGTAGCTCGAGCCCTTCGGACTCCATCCCTAGGCCGTCCGGGCGGGATTTCGCCCCGGACATCCAAATGTAGGGGTGCGCGTGGTATTGGACGCGGGTGGAGCGCGCGAAGGCTTTGTCTTGCTCGGAGAGGAGGTCGTAGGTTGCTTCCGACGAGGAGAAGACCGTGCTTCCGCGCATGACGCTCAGCTCGTCGCCGGAGCCGTCGTCGTAGCGCAGGGTCTGGGGCGGGGATTTGGGGACGCGCACCGCGAGGAGGGTTGTGGCGCGCGGGGGGTTGAGGGCGTAGAGGGCGGCGTCGATGTGCCAGCGGTAGAAGCGGGTGAAGGCGCGGTCTTCGGTTTCGGGCACGTGGGTTTTGTGGAAGGTTTTGTGGTGCGGGTGGTTGAGGCGGATGTTGGTCAGGCCTTCGTAGGAGGCGACGGGGCCGTTGCCGATTACTTGGACTTGGGGCTGGTGGGGGATTGTTTTGAGGTCGGGGTGGAGGACGGATTTCTTTGCGTCGAGGGTCTTGCCGTGGCCGTAGGTGGTGACGCTGGGGTCGAAGAGGCGTGTGAGGGAGTATTGGCCGGCCGGGCTGAGGTCGTTTTGGCCTTTGATCACGATCAGGGAGTGGGTGTAGAGGGCTCGCCGGAT
>Ga0265797_10003442_pt1 | contig 25251 bp, 19 predicted proteins | sample P2T30metagenome_FD_192433 | JGI IMG/M metagenome (GOLD analysis project Ga0265797, IMG submission 192433) | Plant litter microbial communities from East Loma Ridge, Irvine, California - P2 T30 | ecosystem: Environmental > Terrestrial > Plant litter > Unclassified | place: USA: California... | reverse complement strand
TTGTTTTTCTGGCCAGATCCGTAAGGTATATTAGATACCATTCTCGGTGATATTCGCCATGCAGTACTCTGGTGCACATGTTGGGCATTGGGGCCAGGACGCTTTCGTTTGTTTGCAGGCTCAGGTGGCTGGTCTGCAGGCAAATATGATTCGCGTCTCATGAGCTGCTGCCCAGGAGGCGCTGCAGCCCTGAGATTTGTGTTTCTCGGTGATAAGTTCCCAGGTCCAGGCCCTGGCTCATTGTCACTTGGATTGATGAACCTTATAAGCGATCGTCGGCGCGAAGATGCGCCGTGTTCTGGCAGTGATACCCCCGCAGATCCGCTTGGTGTTTCTTGGTTCGATGATGTTTCTTGTGCGGTTCTCGGGATATTCAAACGATCATGGTCGTGGTCTGTAATGAGGACCATGGGTGCTGGCACCGGTGTCGGTACGGCTGCTTCACTCTCTGTGCTTCCTGGAAAACGAGATCAGCAAACATACTAACTAGAAATCAAAAAAGTAAATATTGATACACATACCAGCCATGAGTACACTGCTACAGATCTGTCAAGGTAATTCGTGGGTCGTTGGAGCTGTCATATACAGCCTTGTAGGCGGCGAGGCCGCCCCAAGCCCTCAACCATGCGGTCCAGATATGTACTGTAACATGGGGCTATGTATGCGACTACTCTTGTGACATGCGCTACAGGCAGCCACAATACTGCATCACTTGTTGGTGGTCAGCAAGAAACGACAGTGCGCTGCCCCATCGGGCGATTGCACAGCTTAACATGGGGGCGGTCGCCCACCAAGTACACAACCGAGCCAACTCGACATGGAGCGTGATAAAGTGGCTGCATCGCTCGGAACTTCGGCAGATGCCTCGAGGCGGGCTTATCGCAAGGCTGAAGAAATGGATCATCATGCCTTACGTCTTACATCGTGGCGACACAAATTTAGATCGATGGTACGTTTCCAGCCTGTGCTCCAAGCAAGAATCATTGTTAAGAATGTCGTCTTCGGGTCTTGTATCAGGACTTGGAGTCCTGAAAGAGGATTCCATGTTGGTATTGCGACATTTAGCAGTGGCGAAGATGCTAGCTGTAAGACTCCAGAGAAAGCCTTGTTGCTCACCGGAGGTACGTTACTGCCGCAGGCGGAAAGGAGGAGGCTGGTGTGGCTTGCAGCATACATGATTATTACACGACAGAACAGGTCCAGGGGCTGAGCCCGTTCATGACGTTTCCCCGAGATGCGGCGCGCGGCAGCGTTCCAAGGGTCACAAGAGATTCCTGTGCAACAAATATCGCAGTCTGTTAATTTACCCGTTCGCATGTGACTGTTGAGTATAACATTATATCTTTTCCATATGGACGATGAATACACTGACCCCCTGCTCTCGAATAAGCAGTATACATAAGAACACACATAGCCACGTGTGATTTGTTCCTTACAAGTTTTACATTTTGCGCTCTATGTTGTAGTGCGATTCACACTGAGATGCCAGCAACCCTGGACGAATGTGCTTCGGTGTTGAACCCATTCTTTCATAAAGCCAGTGCGGCTATCCTGGACGTCCCATCCAGCCGAGCCAGCGTGTGCGTCCTAAATTGTCCGTTCTACAAACTTTGTTGATGGCGAGGAACATATCCCACACCCACTCACGATACTTCGGATCCCTCGTAGTGCGGTAACAGGCGTTTCGCTCATCATTGTACCAACTCTCAAAGGCTTCCGCTTTCAGTTGGAAACATTTCTCTGCTGGTGTGACAAGATTGTACCTGCTTCAATACTTTCCCACCCGTTCGGAGCTGCAGTATGGTGTCCCAGTGAACCAATCTGGGTGCCAAATGAGATGATGTGTGCTTGTACAATGCACCAGCAGTGTCAGCGACCCTGAGACCGAAGTCAAGCGAGTCTGGTCATGTGTCACCATGCCTCCGAGGATGAAGTTGCCTCCCGCAAACCACGACAACGAATCCATGACATTGAAGCGGCTCTGGTCCTCCCAGAATGAAAGGAACAATTCATCGGCGCGACCATATGGCTTTAAGGCTACAAGGCAAATTGTAGACTCCGCGGCGAGAACCTAGCGTCCGAGATTTGATGCGTATATCGTGCGGTCATATACATTGGCCTTAATGGGATGTTCGTAGAATGAGTCTGAAAGCATACCCCAGCTACCCTTCGAGCCCATAAACCAGCCATCAGACACCTGGACGTATGTGCCTAGTAAGCCGGGGTACGGTTAGCTTTCTCTGGGTGAGGGATTGAGCAGACACGACTCGGCTTTCTTAGCCAAGTCTGCTTATGTGTGGTTGCCAGTGGTGTCAGACATCCTGGCAAATTCCAATATCACAGATCCAGCTCCAGCTAATGTGTTTGAGATGCCTTCGTCCGATGTTAGATCAAGCTAATTGCGAGATATGTCAGATGGTGTGTTGAATGCGCAAGTGATGATGTCTCCGAAATTCACGATCAAATCGTACACTCACTGGTCGAGATGCTGATCGACAGTGAGCTTGGTAAACGCACCTTGTGAACAGAACTCATGACACCACTCACATGACTGAAAAATGCTATCAGTAACGCAGTGATCACGTGAGTGGTCTCGTGAGTTTCCCCAGCTCGTGCATCCCTTCACTTGCGTGCATTGAAATCCTGGTCGGAAATGGTGAGCATGATATTTAGCACGACATCTACCTTCCTCGTGAGAATTGCAGTGGATAGCGCATCAATAGCTGAAGCTCCCCAGCCGCCAAAGTAATCGCCGCAGGTATGCGAGATGAGATGTAGTGAGCCGTGTCACATGTAGTGTCCTGAGTAAGTCGATCAGGCGCGCTCACAAGCTGCCGTCACATGTTGATGTCCTTCCACAAGCAGCTGGCGCTCCGGATCCCAGTATTTGGAACGATGCCCCTCGGAGGAGGATGAGAACACATATACTGCAAGAGAATTGACATCTGCTCCAATCAACCCTCCTTGTCGGATGAAGCTCATTGTCAGCTCAAAAGCGTTTCCTCTATGCAGTGGTAAATCAAGCCGCGGAAGATCGTCGTGGCCGTTCCAACTCGATTTGAATCTGTTTTCGGGCAGCACGGATTTTAGGCGGTGACTGAAGTGATAGGGACCAGAAATCAATAGATGACACTTCTGCTGTAGGAGTTGCGTGGTGGCGCAGCTCCATCGAGGAGAGTCGCATCGGTCAGATATGACCCGTTCATGAAACGCTTTGAGAATGATAGCGGTACCTTCAGGGAGATCACGTCCTCTGATCAGTCATGGCCCATAGGAGGTACCGTTGTACAGACTTGCCGAACTGAACTCCTTCACTGGTGCGTGTAACCTTCGGGACTGGATGCTTACAAGTCCCGTTGTGGAGGAAGTATGTCTCTGGTTTAGATGGCACCTCCAAGTTTATGCTGTCAAACGATATCCTTATTCTTCCTCAGGAAAGTAGTATGTCGCATCAGATGATGCTTTCAAGACGGAGTCGCCTGCGCCCCGTAAATTGTCTGCGCGCAAACCTACCAGAAAGAAAGGTTAACAGAGGTACCTGGCAGGTCTTGGGATGGACAGCAAGGAGAGCTGCCAGGTACACGTACACCAGAACCATGAGCAGCTGCACGCTGCGGCCAAATGCACATGCTGTGCGTCTGCGCCCTTTCGAACAACCTGATATTCGCCTCATGGTTTGCCTGCTTACCCGGGACATTCTAGTTATCGAGAGCGTTGAGACATATTCGATGGGTTTGCGTCAAAAGTTGTCCTTCCCTACGAAGTTGGAAGATGAGTTTTTCACATGAGCTGTACGCCGAGTCTAGGCGCGACTACCGTACAATGCTCATATCTCAAGGCGTGGTCTCTCGGAGTTCGCAATGTATCCTCGGCAAATCGCTCTTTGGGCAACAGGATGCCATTCTTGATAACACTTCGCAGAGGGTTCGCTGATAGTTGTGAGAAGCCGCAGTGATTCCATCTGACTCAACTTGTGTCGCGCTTGAAAGAGTCTGCCTGCTACGCCCGGACGTGACTCGAATTTATGCTCGCATTCTAGCCATCATGAATGCAATCCACTCAGTCGAAGTCTCCATGATAGCATTGATTCACGCTTCGTAATACCGATGATGGTGCGGGGTTCCCAGGTTGAGAATCCTCCAGGACGGACCTTGGGAGCATTGGGCCGGGATCAAACGCGATAGAGCTCGCACTCGCGATGAAAACGCGCTCAAAGCATCGATGATCATGAAGCTGACTACGCTACTGCACAGAGCAATGGCGCTATACAGCATTCGAAGGCGGGAGAGGCTGGTGCCAAGAGAAGATGACGATGATTCTCCGGGAAGTCCCAATGTTTTGCTTACCACGCCGAGCAACGCGATACCAGAGAGAGAAGGTCGATAGCAACTGGAGTAACTTTTGCTCTCCGGTATCTCCACACATTGACGAACTCCGCATTCAAGATGCTGGTCCTTGGTCTGCATCGTCACCTGCCAAGCCAGGAACGCTGCGCAGCTGCAGTAGGCTGCCACAAGGTTGTTGGAGACCGGGGAGAGCTGGTGTTACATATAAGAAGATTGTGACCATCACGGTGTTGTTCCGGTACGAGCGAAATTGTTCCCTCGCAAGAATTTCTCAAATCATCATGCACCGAGTATTGCTAGCCGTGCCGTTTCTCGCTGACTTAGTCAGCGGTTGCGTTAGGGAGCGCCACTTCCATGCCCCTGGACTTCTGAAACGCCAGTCGACTCCACTCGCAAGCCTTACCGCGAACGAACAAACCATCGTTGACTCGCTCTCCAACAACTCCATTTCCGACTGGTCGTACTATTACACCCATGGAGACCATGTTGCGGGTCGTAACAAGAGTCAAGCACAATGGACTGCCGACAAGTGGGAAGAAGCCGGCATCCCATCTAGCCTGGCAGAGTACACTGTGTTCCTAAACTACCCATTGAACAACTCTCTGTCCATGACATATGCCAATGGCAGCGTTTACACTGCTGGTCTTGTGGAAGATGTCCTTGAAGAAGACGAAACATCCACACGCGAGGATCGCTTGCCCAGCTTCCACGGCTACTCTGCAACGGGTAATGCCAGTGCTGAGTTTGTATACGTCGGTTTGGGAACTGTGAGTCCAGTTCGCGAATGTCTCATCGTTGATACACAGCGGGCTGATTATGCTTTGTTTAGCAACGCGATTACCAGCGACTCGTAGACCTCGGTGTCGAGCTCGAGGGCAAGATTGCTCTTGCTCAATGGTAAGTTGTGATGCCTAGTATGTCGATATTGAGCATTGCTGACCGCGACGTAGTATGTCTAAGAATTGTTTACGACAACTATGATTTCCTTCTTGGTATTTATGTGAGACTGACATTATCATTAGATGGTAGCATCTTCCGTGGTCTCAAAGTCAAGAACGCTCAGGATCAAGGCATGATTGCCTGCATCATCTACACAGATCCTGCTCAAGACGGAAACGTGACTGTCGAGAACGGTTATGCGGAGTACCCAGACGGTGGTGCTCGCAACCCATCTCAAGTTCAAAGAGGCTCGGTCCAGTTCCTATCAACTTATCCAGGTACGCAACTGAAGATACAACTGCGACCGCAAAGCGCATGTGAAACTTGGGCTGACTTTTACCTTTCTCTCTAGGTGATCCATCGACCCCAGGCTATCCGTCCCGCAACGATTCACCTCGCGCGGACACATCGGATGTTCTTCCAAGAATCCCCTCCATCCCCATTTCCGAAAAGGATGCTCTGCCCTTATTTGCAGCTCTGGAAGGCCACGGCATCCCTGGCGCTGAGGTCAACCGCACTGGCTACGTGGGAAAGATTCCTGGCTCTTCTTACAGCAGTGGTCCTGCTCCGGGTGTCATTCTCAATGTCCAGAACATGATGGAGGAAGTATACACTCCTATTTGGAACAGCATTGGCGTGATCAATGGTACCAACCCGGATGAGACCATTATCATTGGCAACCATCGCGATGCGTGGATCATTGGTGGTGCTGGTAAGTAAACTTACGTCGTCATGTTTTATCTGCTACGTTTTATCTATGCTAACGGTTGCGGACAGCCGATCCCAATTCAGGCACCGCTGTGATCGTTGAACTCGGTCGTGCTTTCGGCAAGCTCCTCGCTCAAGGCTGGAAGCCAAAGCGCAACATCGTCCTCTGCTCCTGGGATGCTGAAGAATACGGCCTGGTTGGTTCCACCGAGTGGGTTGAGGAGTACATTCCGTGGCTTACCGGTACCGCCGTATCATACCTCAACATCGACATCGCGGCAAGCGGCCCTCATCCGGCGATCGCTGCCACACCCGAACTCCACACAATCGCAACGGACGTCATGAAAAAGATCTCGTGGCCTAACACCAACCGCACCATGTACGACATCTGGTACGAGGACACAAACGGCACTGTCGGAGTGCTTGGCAGTGGTAGCGACTACACTGCCTTCGTTCACCGTGGCATTGGCGCGGTAAGTGCTTCAGTGGCCTGGCTGGAGATGACATGAATTCAAAACTGACCAGTGACAGATCGACATGGGCAGCGATGGCGGTCCCACTGACCCTCTATACCCTTACCACAGCAACTACGATTCCTACTACTGGATGTCGACCTATGGTGACCCCGGCTTCCACCACCACGAAGCGATGGGCGAGTACCTGTCGCTTCTTGCATACAATCTAGCAACCGCAGAGCTAATCCCGTTCAACCTTCCCAACTACGCGGACCAGATGGACATTTACTTTGAAGAGCTCAGCGAGTTTGTTAACGCTAGCTCCGGCAATGTCAGCATCTCCGAGCTGCGCGGCGCTATCGACACCTTCAGAACTCAGGCAAACGAGGTCGCGGAGCTTTCCCAGTTGGCAATCAGCACCAACAACACCGAGCTCCTTCAAGTTGTGAACCACAAGTACAGAGACTTCCAGCGTGGTTTCACTTCTCAGGGCGGTCTGGTCAACAGAGAGTTCTACCAGCACACGATCTTCGCTCCTGGCATTGATACTGGTAAGTTCATCCACATTGAACTTGTGGAACGTTGCTGACATTCGCAGGATATGCACCTGTTACCTTCCCCGGTATCACCGAAGCCGTCGATGCGGGCAACTTCACTCTCGCCCAAGAGTGGGTGCGCAAGACTGCTGCGGCTATTCGCGTCGCAGGCAACACCATCAAGACTTAGATGCACTTTGATGTATCGAAGTCGGATATAACGACCTTCAACGAAGAATGACTGGTAAATGGCTGACGGTCATTTGTGAGACGAATACCATCCAAACATGATAGGAGGCGGAGGTTGCAAACTACATACTCCACAATAGTGACTAATGTATATGATCCACGGACGTGACCAGCAAGCTCTATTCACATGCATGCTGCCGATTTCTTTTCTTGACTGCAGAAGCTTTCTTAAACTAGAGACTATTCGAAAGGTTGTCAGTAGTGGGAGAACTCGGATCTTGACCCCAGATAGACAATCATTATACTCTGGTGAGTCGGGGGCCACAACACGTATAAACACGCGCAGGTACTTTTAACCGAGGCTATGATCACACCATTCCGATACCGTCGCCAAGGGCATGCCTCAAAGATTCCTATCATCTGAAGTACCGTTACTTCGAACACCAAACTCATAACAAAAGACAAGTACATAACACCATTCACAATGCAACTAATCCGCGCCGCCCACAAACCCAACACCGCCTCCAAGCAGCCCACCGAAACCTTCACAGGAACGGTGCACATGGACCCCATCTTCACAGCAGACGATTGCATGGGCAACAATGTTTGCTTCACTCCAGGCGCACGCACATTCTGGCACACGCATGAACGCGGCCAGATCTTGACGGTTACGATTGGAACGGGATTTGTTTGCTCGAAAGGCGAGGCGCCGAGGAAACTGTTGGTGGGAGATGTAGTGCACATTCCTGCTGGCGAGACGCACTGGCACGGTGCTACGAACAATACGATTATGGCTCACACGGCTATTTCTTTGGGCAGTGAGTCGTTGTGTCATTGGTTTCGATGAGCTTTGCTAATATTGGTGTTATAGAAACGTCTTGGAGGGAGGAAGTTGAGCAAGCTGAGTACGATAAGGCACATGAGGTGGCGGAATGAGTGCAAGATTAATTGAGTCTTGATGAAATCGCAAACGACGCAAACGAATGATAACGACCAGATCAATTCCTTTGAAATATGATAAGCGACATTCGAATACCACTTGCGCGATAACGGACATAGAGGTCCGACGTCGCACGTCTCAATACCGATGACTTCATCAACATTGATGAGGGGCTGGGGACCTGCATTAGCGCAACCAATATCCCGAGCCGGACATGTCCATCTTCTTAACCAACACTATTCTTCAATTCTATAAATCGCCCTCGATCAGCACAAAGACTTCAGGCGCACGACCGTCACTGCCGGTCAAGCAATGCCACTGCCAGAATTGATCTTCTTTGGAATCGCGCTCGTGATGCGAGAATCAGAAGATGCACGTCGGACTTCAGCATATGCACGGATGATGCTTACAACCAAAGTCCGACACCTAGACTTACTTGAATCTGCAGGCCTATAGAAGAATGTCCGATGCCTGAAGTACGGTAGGTAGCCGGCGAAGCTCCATTTCATCTGTCTCTCTCCCACTATCCATCTTCTTTAATATTGCTAGCCTGTAAACTCAACACATTGTTCACCATGGGCTCAACAGTACCAGAACGCAAGATCAAGATCGCCATCGCAGGCGGCGGCATCGCAGGTCTAGCACTCGCCGCAGGTCTCGCGAAGAAACCGCATGTCGAAGTCCACATCTATGAAGGTGTCCCGGAATACAAAGATGTCGGCGCTGGCCTTGCGCTCCACATGAACGCCATCAAAGCAATGGCGCTGATCGGCCCAGAAGTCAAGCAAGTCTACTTCGACAAAGCACTTAGCCAGGGCGATGAAAATGTCGAGATGGTCACGGAAGTCATACTTGGCGAGGGACCGAACCAGGGCGAGCTCGTCGCAGAGCTGGGAAGGGCAAAGGGAAGAAAGACGGTCGCAAGGTCAGATCTGCTCGATGGTCTGCTACAACTTGTCCCAAAGGATTGCATAACTTTTGGCAAGAAGCTCGAAACAATCTCGGAAGTTGCGGGCGACGAACACCCAATCCACCTCACCTTCAAGGACGGATCTACCGCACAAGCCGACTGTCTGATTGGCGCCGACGGTATTCACAGCGAGACACGCAAATACCTGCTTGGACCTGATCATCCTGCGACGAAGCCTGTCAACCACGACGGCTGGCAAGTATACCGCACCATGGTCTCCGTCGAGGAAGCGAAAAAGCACATCAACGAGAAGTGGACCCGCTGCGTACCAATTCTCCTCGGACCCCAAGGTCATGTCAACTGCATACCAGTGAACAAGGGCACACGTCTTAGCGCCGGTGTTGCAGTGCGAGGTGCTAAGTTTACTGATGGCGGAGCGCCGCCTCTCGACCCGGCATTGTACGCGAACTACAGCGAAGACGCCCGCAAGATCGTTGAGTTGGTTGCGCGAGACACCAGTGCCTCTTGGACTGCTGCGGACCATGATCATGCGCCGTACTACCATAAAGGTCATATTGCAATGATGGGTGATGCCGCACATGCTAGCATGCCATTTGCTGGCAACGGTGCAGCACAAGCGCTTGAAGACTCGGCTGTACTGGACCATCTCTTTTCTGAGATCACCGACCCCTCTCAGATTCCAGCCGCTTTCGAGGCCTTCGATACAGTGAGAAGACCACGCTCGCAGAAAGTCGTAGATCTGGCGAGACAGTTTGGCAGAGTTTACGCGTACGCAGAGGACGACATGCACAAGGACCCAGTTCGGATGAAGCAATTCTTCGCAGGTGCAGCGGCTTTCACAAACAATGCGGACCTGCAGAAGCAGAACGACGATGCTATGAACATTTTTAAGGCTGCGATCACGGGAGAAGTTCCTAGCACGGATGCTGTGGAAGTGGTATAGAGATTTTGCTTACATTCATGAATAACGTTAGAAGGACATTTCAAAGCCACTTTCACTATGTGTCACCATGCCTTGACTGCTCTCCATCCTCAAATCTCCGCTCAGCATCCTTCCCAAACATCTTCCTCGCCCATTCCAGCGCTCTTGCCGTCGCCTCCCTCATGTCTCCACGCTCTTCTTCCTCGATTTCGCTTTCCTGTCTTTCCGCCCACTCAATGCGAGCAATCACCACAGGGCCTAACTCAGGTTCCCGCATCCTATGGAGAGCAGGAGCTGGTAAGGACAAAGCTAAAGGAGAGATACACATGTCTGCTTCATGCGCGAATGTTGGACTTGGGTTGGGTTCGGCTCCGACCTCGAGATCGAGTTCCGGAAAGGGCTCGATTGGCGATGAGATTTCCGAACAGCTTGTGAGCGGTTCCCGGTGTTTCTCAGTTGGTGGTTTTGTTGGCATCTTTGGTAGGATTTTGGCTGGTGCTAGCGAAGATTCAGGTGTGTGGTCTGCAGACGATTGTTCTTTAGACATGTGGGCTGATTGATCCATAAGAATTTCTCTCGGGTTTGTTTTCACAAGTAATGAAAGACTGTGATGCACGATGGCAAGCTGAAGGTACGCTGAACAGGTGAACAAAGTCAAAGGAGGGGATATGTTCTAGCTTTCATAACATAACGCAGAAGAGTCACATTAAGCCGATACGGCAGTATGCCACAATGCTCTCGGGTATCAAGCGCTTGAGTGCGGTTATGTCAAACATCGAATGTTCCCATGACCGACTTTCGCAAACAGCATCGTTCACCACCTCGCGGTGACACAACAATATGCACTACGTAGGAGAACATCTTTATTGCTGCACAAAACTAGTCAATTAATACAAGGGAGTTATGAGTTTACATATTGAGCCTTATCAGTGCCACCCCTGGGCGATAATGCAAGATCCCGAACGCCTCGCTTCGAAATCACTGCTCCAATTCTGCTGCATAGGAAACCGTGAAGCATGATCGTAGAGCGCCGGTAATGTGTCTCCATGATCTCGTGTTGGCGCTTCGTTCTTAAGTTGCATCCCTAATGACCCGGTAGTCATTTTGCAAGATGCTGAAATGAGGTGTTCGTGGGAATGCTTGATGCAGATATGTCAAGATCTCTTAACGGCCAGTAAAAGGCTTGGTCACATCGTCCGCGGTGTTCCCAGCCTGAGGATGAGATAATTAGTAAAAGACACTTCAGAACGAAACAAGAATACAACTTACGAATTTACCAAGCGGGTTCTGCAAAGCACCACCGGCAGCATTGCCAACACCAGTCTTCAGCTCGTGGACATCCTTCTGATCGCTGGCAGGAATCTTCTCGACGTAGCTCTTGGTCAGGTAGCTTGCTTTGTTCTCGCCCATGGTGCTGAGAGCCTTCTCTTCGAGCTCGCGCTTGAGCCATGGTGGGATGCCGAACCTGGGTGATATGTTAGTTTGCAGATCATATGAAGTGCAACGGGGATCGACTTACAGGTAGACGCCACCAGCAACTGCGGCGAGCAATGCGAAGATGATTAGGAGGACGGCCATGGTATCTGATGAGTAGGGTCGCTTGCAGTGGTACAGGTAGGTTGGTTGGTCGTGGTTTTCGATAGGCTTTCGTTGCACAAGAAGATTCGATATGCCGAATGGAATGATAGATCGTGGGGAGTGATATGTAATTTGTAGTATTTAGACAATTAAAAGGCTCCAGTCAAGTTTCATTGGTGTTGGCAAGCAGTTTCCTGGTCTGTCGTCACATTCGATGCTGGCCTGCCCCGCTGACGTAGGTTGGATTTGTTGGTGGGGGTTTTGATGATGTGTCGGTGGGCCTAGAAGCACACGGACGCTTCCAAAGCAATCAAGCTGTCCAATAGCTCATGCTTTAATTCGAGTCCAGCCTTTCTCAGAACACTTCATCACATCCACAATTATCATCTCTCATCGACTTAGTGTCATACCCAACTCAAATCACCAAACCTCACTGTGAGTCCAAACCAAGCCCAGCAAAAGCTCCATCAACATCTTCCAGCAACTGACTTCTCCAGCAGCCCACTCACATCATGTCTTACGGAAACCAGAACTACGACAACGATTCTTACGGCGGCGGTGGCCGTCGCCAGAACGAATACCAGGAAAACGATTCCTACAACCGCAACAACAACCAGCAGGGAGACGGAGGACGAGACCGATATGGTAACCCATCTGGAGGCGCCGGCGACAGCGATAGCTTCGGTGGAGGCAGGAACAACAACCAGGGCGGACGCGAAGACAACTACGGCAGTGGACGCAATGAATACGGGTCGCAGCGAAACCAGGGCGGTAGAAATGAAAACTACGGCTCAGGACGCGATGAATATTCCTCGCAGCAATCCCACGGCAGGAATGACAATTATTCCAGTGGTGGGCGCGAAGACTACTCCCAGCAATCCCATGGCAGGAACGATAACAACTACTCGAGCGGTGGACGTGAAGATTATGGCTCGCAGAGCGGAGGATACGGTGGCCAACAGCAGGGAAACAGCAGCTTCGGTCACCAATCAGACCACGGCCGTCCCGAAGGCTCTTTCAACCAGGGCAGGCCTCAACACGGAGGTGGAGGTGGATCTGGATCATACGGTGATGACAACGATTTCTCCGAAGCTGCAAGCCACGCCCAGTCTCACGCTGGCAACAAGGAAGACTCGAGCTTGTTCACCATGGCACTCGGCATGCTTTCTGGCAAGGATGACAAGGAGGATATTGACGAGGACAATGCTGTGAAGCAGCACAAAGCCTACTACAACAACGATGGCGGCAACAACTCGAACCAGTCCGGTGGCAGCGGCAACATGGGCGCGGCCGCAGCAATGCAGGCTATGAAGATGTTCAACCAGGGTAACTCTGGCAGTGGCAAGAGCGGCCAGAACCAGCTCATTGGCATTGCCATGGGTGAGGCCGCCAAGCTGTTCGGTATGTGCTTGTCCTTCTCTTGATGGATGATGATGAATTAAAATAGCTAACAATATCTCAGACCAACAGAACGCCAACGGCAACGCTCCCAGTGGCTCTTCCAAGCAAGACGTTGTCAGCTCTGCTGCGCAGATGGCCCTCAAGATGTACATGAAGGGCGGCAGCGGTGGTGGTGCCTCTGGTGGTTCTTCCGGTGGCGTTGGTGGCCTTCTCAACATGGCCAGCAAGTTCATGAAGTAGTGCTTCGCTTCAAAAGTCGAGTGCACGCCCGGTGACACGATTGCTATTGGGTTCATGGGGCTTGTAGAGTACCAGGATACCAAGCCGTGACGAATATATGAATGAATGTGGACATTTGCTCAGAAAACCAATCATTATCTCTCTCACAAAGCTGGCCTTACTAAAAAGGCTGCGATAGCTCATTTCAATGTAATTTCAATGGCAGTGTGCTAGTCTTTGAGCATGCATGCTGAATTAATGTAGCTGGTCGAAATAACAAGACTTAGACAGTCTTGGTTGAACCAACTCGTCTCACGTTATAAAAGTGTCATGAGACTACAGGGCTGATTCAACATCGCTACAACTTCTCCTTGTTCTCACTCATGTACAAACGCTGCACACACACATGCACCAGGCACATGCATCATATTCAGTGCATGTGGTTTATCACCAGGGCAGATAGGGTTAGTGTTCAACACCTTGAGAACGACTGGCAGTCCACAAACTTATGGCCAATCACCTTTGATCTCCAGTCAGAAGAGTAGGTACGTATACGATATCAATACATGTATAAAAGCACCTGGCTAACTAGTCGAGCTAATATCATCGTTCCCTTTCTCAGACTCATATACTGACCACCACGAGATACCAGGCTCCTACGTATCTCGATGGCAGATGTGTTGATACGAAGAGCACACTCTAAGACGACACGTGTCTACAGCGAGTCATGACTGATCAATCGCTCGAACCACTCTCCATCAAGAAATCGCATCGTCTTCCCCAGCGGGCCTCCTCGCTGTGCAGTCGTGTGAGGGGTGACCTGCAGCGGGCCGTCTGGCAATCGCAAGACCTTGTCTTGGACAGATCGAGCTGGGTGTTCCTTGTTCCTGTTCCTTGGTGCCTGCCACAGATCATGCTTAGCAGCTACGCCTACTGCTTCTTGTTGGATAACTATATGATAATTGTGTAGTTAACTGTGATTATGGACTTTTGTGTTTCATGATGCAATTCACACACCACAAAGGAGATACCCTCATGCCCTCGTTTCGCGATATCGATCCCCAACAAAACCGTGTTGAGTGACGTAAAGTTTGAATCACAGGCAGCACGTGCGGACGCGCTCCTGCACTCTGCCCAGTTATGCGCGAAAGTGTAAAGTATGGCGTGTCAGTCTTTTATGCCTGCTGCACTGCCACCCTGGTATACAATAACCACGCCAGGTCTACCACGCTCCTTTCAATTGCACTCAATCTTCACATCACCCATTGAAACACTGCCATGCCCAATTCTCCCTGAGATGAGCCTCAACTGCTGAACGACAAACCATGTTTCGAGCCAAGCCAGGGAGGGGCTTCTTGTTGGCCACCAGTCTCGCATACACCACCGCCCTCACATATTCCGTCCAAACTCGACCACGCGCAAAGCTTTTGGCCGACAGCAGCGCCAGCTCCAATGCCGACTTTGATGGTAAACCAACCGTCATTACCAACATCAGGAGAGCATCTCAATCCGGCCATGTAGACCAAACAGGCAAACAACGCGCTTTCGTGACCGAGTCCGAGCAGCGCGGTCCAAAGCCACCTTCGCAGATCAAAGAACATGGTGCTGCATACACGGGCACGAATAAGACTGATAACAAGCCTCTTGTCGACATTCCTGACATAACGTCTATCTTCGCCAGCTTTGGAAATTTTGATATCGGTGGCCTGACTGAAAGTCTCACCAAAGCTGTCGTACCAGCCTGGGCTCTTGCTCTCCCGAACGCCATTCACAAACTCCAGGACGAGCTATCCTTGGCTCCATGGTCCGTTTCTTGGGAGATCTGGGAGCAAGCCCATGATCCTCAGGTCAACCCGGAAATTGTATGGGACGCCCGTGTCCGTATCTCCAACGATCTCTGTGTCGAAGAACAACAATTCCTGGCCAAGCGAAAGCCCAACATTGCAAAAGCACTTGCCCGGTACATTGGTGTGCCAGAGTCCGAAGTCCATCCAGATGACGTCCCTGTTATTGCCATGTGTGGTTCGGGTGGCGGACTTCGAGCCCTGGTCGCTGGCACCTCATCCTACTTCTCAGCGCAGCAGGCTGGACTCTTCGACTGCGCCACATATACTGCAGGCGTCAGTGGAAGTTGCTGGCTGCAAGCCTTGTACTACTCATCGATTGGTCAGACCAACTACGGTCGCCTCATCGATCACTTCAAAGACCGGTTGGGCGTGCACATTGCATTCCCGCCAGCGGCGCTGTCTTTACTGAGTCAAGCACCAACCAACAAATTCCTTCTCAGTGGTATTGTGGAGAAGCTGAAGGGTGTTCCTGACGCCGAGTTCGGGCTTGTGGATATCTACGGAACACTGCTCGCGAGTCGACTCTTAGTACCGAAAGGCGAGCTACGAGTCAGTGACTGGGACCTCAAGATTTCGAACCAGCGCTACTTTGTCGACGATGGAGACCAGCCACTACCTATCTATGCCGCCGTGCGACACGAAATTCCGTTGACGCAAGATGGCCATAGAGAAGGCCTTCCTGACGCTAAGCCAGCTATTCACAAGCACGACTACTTTCAATGGTTCGAATGGTCACCGTACGAGTTCTTCTGTGAGGAGCTTTCGGCTGGCATTCCAACGTGGGCTGTTGGTCGCACCTTTGATAGCGGACGTAGTGTTGAGCGAGACAACGGGCTCTTCCTCCCTGAGATCAAAATCCCTCTTATGATGGTAAGACTCCCGTGCTTCCTTTACTACACATGTAACAATAACTAACGTCCGATCAGGGCATCTGGGGCTCAGCCTTCTGCGCGACTTTGTCACACTACTACAAAGAGATCAGACCAGTTATCATGGGCAGTGGTCTTCTCAGCGGCCTGGACTCGCTACTTGCTGACAGAGACGAGGATATGACCAAGGTGCATCCGTTCGATCCTGCCTCGATTCCTAACTTTGCTCTCGGCCTGAGAGGCCAACTTCCGCCTACATGTCCCGACAGTATTCACTCAGAATCACACTTACGCCTCATGGATGCTGGCATGTCGAACAACCTACCAATATACCCCCTCCTCCGCCCCGGCAGAGATATCGACGTCGTCGTCGCATTCGACGCCTCAGCCGAAGCCGAAAAAGACAACTGGATCAAAGTAGTGGAAGGCTACGCTCGCCAGCGCCAAATCAAAGGCTGGCCCATGGGCGCAGGCTGGCCAACCGGCGACGAAACAAGCGACGAGATCGCCCGCGAAATCGACCAAGCCGAAGAAGTCGCGAAGCACAACGATCCCCCCAAGCCATCCGGAAACGGCCTCTCCCACTGCACAGTATGGGTTGGCTCTAAAACCGAATACAAAACCGACGAGGAACCGCCGCAATGCAAACGCCTGACTCCCCATGACGACGACAGCCACATTATGTCTTCCGACGCTGGTATCGCGGTCATTTACTTCCCACTAACTGCCAACGAGAAGGTCCCCGGCGTAGATCCGCAGAAGTCGGATTTCCTCTCAACATGGAACTTCGTGTACACCCCCGAAGAAATCGAGAGCGTCGTCTCGCTGGCGAAGGCGAATTTCGAAGAGGGCAGGGAGCAGACTAGACGCACTATCAAGGCGGTGTGGATGAGGAAGAGGGATGCCAGGCTGGAAGAGGAGAAGAAGGCGAAGGAGATTCGGAGGCGTTTGAGGATGCGTAGGGGCGAAAAGCTGGGTAGTGTGGGTGTTGGTGAGGGCGACCACTTCAGCTGAAGCTGGTGATGGTTCACTGTCGTGGAAGACTTGCATTTGCATTTTCCTTTTCATTTTTGTTGCATTTTGCGTTTTTTTTTCACACGATACCCTTTTTCGCCATGAGGCTTGGAAAAAATAACAATTGAAGCTGTTTTTAAGTAGTTTGTAATTTTACATTGTTTTTATCTATCGTTTTCCCGGTTTGTGGTGTACATCTATTGGTAAAGTAATAGCCTCTCTTAGCCAGACTCCCAAAGTTTCTTATGTGATATACAGTTTTGGCACAGCGATGACCTTTCCTTCCCAGGTCCTCACATCTTCGCATAATGTGCATGTTTGGGCATCACGGCAGCCCCTCGTGCCTAGTTTTCAAGAAGGCATGCGTGCGTATGTGATGACAAGTCCGAGTCGCACGCGCCTGCGCATGCTCCTGGTAGCTCCTGCCACAAAATCGTGGATGAAAAAATCGCCCCGCCTCGCCTCGCCACCCGCTCTAATCAGTCCGGGCTCTGGTCGCGAATCGCCCGATTTCATCGGTAGTCCTCCTCAACCTCCCAAATCGCACGCTCGACTTTCCGCGCCCCTTCGAGAATCCGTTTCGACATCGGCGTCTCGGGCACCATCTGCCCATACTCAATCGCATAATCCAACAAAGCCTGATGGCTCTCATATTCATGCAGCGCCAAAAACCGAGGAGCTTCGTCCTGGCTAGACACCTCCGCCAATTCATCACCATCTTCGCTCGTTTCGCTCCCTGAGCGCACCACTTTCGTAGGCCCCAGCAAGCGATACCGCGTGCACCGCACGAAAATCGGATTCTCCGCCATCAGATCCAGCTGCTCGGATCGATACCATTGATCCAGCGCTTCTTCGTCGCCGCTCGCGGGTTCGATACCGACGGCTACGACGCACTTGCCTTTCGCGGGTCGGTTTTTTAGTTTGGGTGGTTCGAAGTGCTGGATTAATTCGTAGCCTTTCAAGTGCGCGCCGAAATGCTCCGCGGGGATCGATCCGCGTCTTCGTTCCAGACGTTTTGGAGCCAAATGCTGCGGCGGCTCGAATTGGACTGGAAGCGTGCCGAACGCTTGCATTGCTTCTTGGGAGTTCACATTGTGGATGCGCACGGCGAGGGCGCAGCAACCTCCATTTAAAGGCGTGAAGTGGGTTTGCAGGGTGCCGCTGCGGGCGTTGGGGTTGGTGTTGTGCAGGTGCCAGAGGAGAGTGATTCCAGGGGATTCTAGCAAGGCTGGGGCGAGGAGGTCGTTGATTACGGTTTTGATTTCGCAGGTTGTGGAGGCGTGTTCAGCGGCGCCGAGGATGATCCAGGCTAGGCCGGTGGGTTCGTTGGTGGTGTTGGTTTCTGGGGGCGAGGAGTCGCGGGAGGAGTTTGGGGAGGGTGTTAGGAGTGATTGGAGGCGTCTGAGGCTGTGGCGTGGACGGTGGATGGTCATTGCTCGCTTTTTGGGTATGCTATATCAATTTAAACGAGGGAGGGGCCGGGCGAGGCGAGCGAGCGAGAGACTGGGCCGGCGAGTAGTTGGGTACAAGAGAGGAGCGTTCACGGTTCAGGATAGCATTGAAGACCTACATCTGTATACCAAACTAATGTTTCTTCTGTCTTCACGGTCAATGCGCTAAATGTGGAAAATTCCGTTGATTCCAACGATCGGGAGCCGGTCTTGACATCGGCATACAAATGCTTGGAAGGAACTGCAGAGAAAGAGTCTCCTCTGTGGTCCGGCACGCGCGGTCCAGGGCAGAACCTGAAGTGGGAACACGAGGAACCCAGTCCTTGACTTTTGAGCACTGTTCAAGGTTCAAGCTTGACAAATGATCAGATATACGTAGGTAGGCCTTATATTACGCACTTTAATGGCTAGCCGGAGTCAGGCCGTCGTTATCAAGATCAAGGTACAGCTTAACCGTAAAGTCTAACCGCAACCGCGGTGCTGAACATCTGCGGCGATCTGCGAGTGGACATACTCGTCGTCACCATCAAACACAATACGACACACTGCCCGCCATGGCTCTCACACCTCTTCATTCCGGCTCAATGCGAACCGCCAGACGACTCCTCGAGCTCCCTCCAGCCGTGCGCCGCAACTTCTGGTCCACAGCATCCACATCCGCACCCGCCGCATCAATCGAGCGAAAGCCAGAAATCTACGACGTCGTCTGTGTCGGCGGAGGCCCAGCAGGTCTCTCTCTCGTCTCAGCTCTCCGCTCACACCCTTTGACCAAAGACCTCAAAGTCGCTTTGATCGACGGACAAGACCTCACAACCTCGCGAACACCTGGGAACGAAACGTTCTCAAATCGATGCTCGTCGCTCACGCCGGCGTCGGTACGGTTTTTGAAGGAAATTGGTGCTTGGAACAGCGTCAATGATATTCGGACGCAGCGGTACCATGGCATGGAGGTGTGGGATGGTGTGAGTGGGAGCAAGATCAGCTTTGATCCGGTGGACCAGACGCCTGGTATGCTGGATTCGTTAGCACAACTGGTGCCTGGGTCACGCTTTTCGGCGAGTAGGAGGAAGTACGAGACGGGCGATCCGAATGTTGTGGCGACGATGTGTGAGAATGGGAACCTGACTGCGGCGTTATTGCAGCAGTTGAAAGAGGGACAGGCTATGGAGCTTCTGGATAAGACGAAGGTGGAATCAATAGAATACGGAAAAGAGCCGGAGACCGACGATGCGCCAGATCTCTCGCAGTGGCCAGTCTTGACACTGCCCAACAACCGCCAACTTGCTGCTCGTCTGCTCGTCGGCGCAGACGGTGCGAACAGCCCGGTCAGGCAGTTCGCAGACATTCCCTCCCACGGCTGGGATTACGGCCAGCACGGCGTCGTAGCGACCGTCACTCTCGACAAATCATTCCAACCTACCGCCCTGCGAACAGCGTACCAGCGCTTCCTCCCAACCGGACCCATCGCCCTCCTCCCACTCCCAGACAACAAAGCAAGCATAGTCTGGAGCACAACCCCAGCCCACGCCGCCCAACTCAAGCAACTCTCCCCCGCCGACTTCACAGCAATGGTCAACGCCGCTTTCCGCCTGCTCCCCACCGACATCGCCTTCATGCTCACCCACCACGCCTCCGTCTCCCCGGCCTCCGAACTCGCCTGGCGCGAAACCAGCACCAACAGCCCCTCCCTCGGCCTCCCGTCTTCCTTCCCTCGCATCGCCGCCGTCCAAGAAAACAGCGTCGCCTCTTTCCCCCTCCGCATGCGCCACGCAGACACCTACACCTCGCATCGTGTCGCCCTCATCGGCGACGCAGCGCACACCGTGCACCCTCTCGCTGGCCAAGGCCTCAACCTCGGCCTAACCGACGCCGAGAGCCTGGCGAAGTTTATTGCCGATGGCATGGAGAAGGGCATGGATATTGGCAGCTGCTGGTGTTTGGATGGGTATAATGGGGATAGGTGGGCGAAGAACAATGCTATGTTGGGTGTGGTGGACAAGCTGCAGAAGATTTACTCGGCGGGTTCGGGGCCGGTTGTTTGGGGGAGGAGTTTGGGGTTGGATTTGGTGAACAAGATGGGGCCGTTGAAAGGGTTGTTGATGGGTGCTGCTGCGGGGACGAAGTGAAAGGTTAGAAAAGGTTTAAATGATGATTTAGGAGAGTATTGTAACATATATGTATTTATCTGATCCAAGGATCGAGCACAATGTAAAAGAATACTAAGCAGAGAAAACCATCCAACAACAACACCCCTCATCACCAATCTATTTCTTCCCACCCGACCTTCTCCTAAACGGATTCCCACCAATATCAGCCCCAAAGTAATTCCACCTCCGCGTGCTCCCAACCATCGAGGCCAGCCTGGATTTATAAGTAGGATCCTCATTCCAATTCTCAACTTTCCTCGAACTTGACGATTGAGAATGCATTTTGTCTGTGCTGGAACTCGAAGTCGCCAGCACAGCACTCAATGCTGCAGCACTGACAGGTTGATGATTTGGACGCGCTGGTGGTTTGGGTTGGGTTGATGGGTTTGGACGGGTGGCGTAGATGCCTGCGTCGTTGTATTTGGGAGCGAGATTGGAGGGTTGGTCGTGGGATGTGCTTTGATCGGTTGCGTTGGACTGTTTTCCAAGGTTGTCTGCGTTCGTTGTCGTTTGTGGTTGGGGTTCTTGGTTGGACTGCATGGTTGCAAGTAGGATAATTAAATGTGAGCTCCAATGTGAGGACTTAGACAGAAACGTAGCCAGATACAGCTGTTTTGTATATGGTTGAGAAGGCTAAGGTATGCTATTGTTGGCGACTTGTCAAGAGGAACATGGCAAGTTCTATAAGGGCATTTGCATCGATACGTGACCGAACGTGGGTCGCATCCTTCGACGACTTAGTATTGGCATATACCCACATCCTGAGAACACCAGACGTTAGTGCAATGTAAGCGTGGAGTCTTTCTTTATGCCCAGGCTTGTCGTCGGAAAGTCGGAAGCTGTTACAAGGGAAGGAGTTGGCCATCAAGCTTCAGTGCTGCCATGACTCGCGCGCCATCGAGACTTTTAGACTTTCGCGCTGTATGCGCGAGAACTCGCGCGACAAGCCTTCTAGAAAGTCGATCGTTGTCGCGTGCTGTGCGAAACGGAGACTACACTTCACAACAACATCCACCATTACCATGGACGACCTTTACGACGAGTTCGGTAACTACATTGGCGAGCCCGAGGAGAGCGAGGAGGAAGACCAGCAGCCCGCCTACGATGGCGCGCAATATCTGGACGACGACGAGGCCGATGAGGCCGGCGCAACTGGCCAGGAGCTGATGGAGGTGGACGAGGATGGACCTTCCAACGCCGTGATATTGCACGAGGACAAGCAATACTACCCTTCCGCATCACAAGTCTACGGCCCGGATGTCGAGACGCTGGTACAAGAGGAGGACACACAGACGCTGCAGCAGCCAATTATTGCGCCGGTCGAGCGCAAGAAGTTCACAGTGCAAGAAGAGGATCTGCCGCCTGTGTACTTTGATCGCGGCTTCCTCTCAGATTTGATGAGCTTTCCGGAGCAAATACGAAACGTTGCGCTATGCGGACATCTACACCACGGAAAGACGAGCGTGATGGATATGCTGGTCGCTCAGACACACGATGTATCTGCCTATCAAGCGGGAAAGACTGGAAAGGCGCGCGACGATCGATTGAGATATACCGACACGCACATTCTGGAGCACGAGCGAGGCGTATCAATCAAATCGAGCCCAATGTCGTTACCACTGGAGAGTTCAAGCGGCAAGACACACCTCATCAACATCATCGACACGCCCGGCCACGTAAACTTCGCGGACGAGGTAGCAGCTTCGATGCGCTTGGCAGATGCAGTTGTTCTTGTGGTGGACGTGGTGGAGGGCGTGCAGGTGCAGACCGAGCTTGCGATCAAGCACGCTGTTCTTGTCGACCTTCCTATTGTCCTTCTGATCAACAAGATGGACAGACTTATTCTGGAACTCAAGCTTCCGCCCAACGATGCGTACTTCAAGCTTAAGCACGTTGTGGAGGAGGTGAACACCAAGATTGAAGAGACCATCCCTGGACGTGGCGAGAAATTCCGTGTCAGCCCAGAAAAGGGCAACGTAGCTTTCGCGAGCAGCAGCATGGGCTGGTGCTTCACTTTGCCCAGTTTCGCGAAGATGTACGCCGAGAGCTACCCGTCTGCGGCATTCGACGTGAAGGAGTTCAGCAAAAGGCTGTGGGGCGACATCTTCTTCAACCCTGGATCACGAAAGTTCACGAGGAAGGCCGTCGAGGAGGGTGCCAGGAGATCATTCGTGAACTTCGTGATGGAGCCAATCTATAAGCTTTACAGCCACACTCTATCAGAAAGCCCTGAAGATCTGAAGAAGACGCTGAAAGATCTTGGTATCCAGCTGAAGCCTTCACAATTGCGCGCAAACGCGAAAGACCTCCTCAAGATGGTTTGCGAGCAGTTCTTTGGACCCGCGAGAGGCTTCGTGGATATGCTGGTGGACCACGTTCCTAGCCCCGTCGAGGGCGCGAAGCAAAAGCTTGACCACTACTACGCTGGACCTCAAGATTCAAAGACCGCCGAGAGCATGCTCAAGGCCGATGCTGAGGGACCGCTTGTTGTCAACATCACTAAACTTTTCAACACACAGGATGCTACTGGATTCCACTCTTTCGGTCGTGTGATGTCCGGTACAGCACGAATTGGAGCAACCGTGAGAGTACTTGGCGAGAACTACTCGATCGACGATGAGGAAGACATGGTCACAGCCACGATCTCAGATGTGTGGATGGCAGAGAGCCGGTATAACGTACCTACATCCGGTGTTCCTGCCGGCAACTTCGTGTTGCTTGGTGGCGTTGACAACAGCATCGTCAAATCAGCTACTATCGTAGCACAGAAGCTTCCAGACGATGAAGACGCCCATATCTTCAAGCCTGTCACACACTTCTTCGAGAGCGTCTTCAAGGTTGCAGTGGAGCCAATCAACCCTTCAGAACTTCCTAAGATGCTTGACGGTCTACGAAAGATCAACAAGTCTTACCCTCTCATCACCACAAAGGTCGAAGAGTCTGGCGAGCATATCGTCCTTGGTACGGGCGAGCTGTACATGGATTGTGTTCTTCACGACCTCCGCAAGCTTTATGCGAACATGGAAATCAAGGTTTCCGATCCTGTGACCCGCTTCTGCGAGACTGTACAAGATCAGAGCAGCATCAAATGCTACGCCCTCACACCAAACAAGAAGAACAAACTCACATTCGTGGCCGAGCCTCTTGACGACGGCATCGCCGAGGATATCGAGGCCGGCAGAGTGAGCATCAAAGACCCCGTCCGCAAGGTCGGAAAGTACTTCGAAGAGAACTACGGCTACGATCTCCTCGCCAGCAGAAATATCTGGGCTTTCGGCCCCGAAGACATGGGCCCGAACATCTTGCAAAACGACACCCTACCCTCGGATGTCGACCAGAAGATCCTCCGCAGCGTGCGCGACACAGTAAAGCAAGGATTCTCCTGGGCCACACGAGAAGGTCCTCTCTGCGAAGAGCCCATCCGAAACACCAAATTCCGCCTCACCGACATCGATCTCGCTTCAGAGCCCATCTTCCGCGGCGGCGGACAAATCATCCCCACATCAAGACGTGCCTGTTACTCCTCCTTCCTCATGGCTGGACCCCGATTGATGGAGCCCGTCTACTCATGCACCATGCTCGGCCCCGCGAACGCAGTCTCAGCTCTATACACCGTCCTCGCCCGCCGCCGCGGCCACGTGCTCCAAGACGCTCCCGTCCCCGGCACACCCCTCTACTCAGTCAAGGGCCTCATCCCCGTCATCGACTCCTTCGGTTTCGAAACCGATCTCCGCATCCACACTCAAGGCCAAGCGACCGTCTCGCTCGTCTTCGACCGTTGGAGTCTCGTACCTGGCGATCCGCTTGACAAGGATATCAAGTTGCGTGCTCTGGAGCCCGCGAGCGCGCAAGCTACGGCTAGAGATTTTGTGCTCAAAACTAGGAGGAGAAAGGGTCTGGCTGAGGATGTCTCGGTGGGCAAGTTCCTGGAGCCTGAGTTGTGGCGTAGTTTGCGCGAGAGTGGTGTGTTGGATGGACCGGTGTGATGATGATTGTTATGTAGTGGAAAAGCAAATATGTACGATACCAACCAAATTTTGTTTTTGTGCTATCAAGGCACACTTCCAATACGATCTCTGTCATCGCCCGCTTTTTGGGTCATTCAGTCGTTCTAACATGAGATCGTCCGATCTGACGGAGCCTCTTGTCGTCGTTCAACCGATTATGTCTACGTCTGCGTGCATCTTGTAGTTGACGGGAATGGATTGATTTCTAGTGTTCTTCACTCGTCGATCTGTTTGGTCGCTCCCTTTCGATGTCTAGCTACACTCAACCGTCACATTCCTCCTCATGCCTCTCACTGAGGCCTCTCATACCCATCAACATCACACCCATTAGCAATCCCCTCAAACTTCGGATAATTCTCCCCATAGCTCCTAATCTTCTCCATAATCGCCTTATGCGCATCACTCCCAATAACCAACCTCAACGGCGGACTCTCCATCTTCGCCACCCTCCACATCGCCTCAGCACCCTTCACCGGATCCCCAGCCTGCGTCCCATTCCTCTTCTCCATATTCCCTTTCGCATCAATATGATCGTAAGCAGGATGTTTATTCGCCCCGAAATCCATCGAGCGGCCGGCCCAGTCTGTTCGGAAACCTCCCGGCTCGATGCAGGTCAGTTTGATTCCCCATTCGGGTTTGAGTTCTTGCTGGAGGGCTTCGGTGAAGCCTTCGACGGCCCATTTGCTGGCGCAGTAGATGCTGAAAGTCGGCACGCCGCGCTGGCCGCCTATGGAGGTGATTTGCTGGATGCG
>Ga0265797_10003441_pt1 | contig 25256 bp, 32 predicted proteins | sample P2T30metagenome_FD_192433 | JGI IMG/M metagenome (GOLD analysis project Ga0265797, IMG submission 192433) | Plant litter microbial communities from East Loma Ridge, Irvine, California - P2 T30 | ecosystem: Environmental > Terrestrial > Plant litter > Unclassified | place: USA: California... | reverse complement strand
CAATCACCGTTAATTCCTTGATTGAGCTACCCAAGAGTCAAAAACAAAATGACAACGGTGAGGTTCGAACTCACGAGTCCGAAGACACGGCCTAATACATCCTGGGGAGTAGCAAGGCCGCGGAATAACCACTATCCGACGTTGTCCCGAAGCGTGGGGACAGCCAGCAACAAAGAATATATGAATAGACACAGAAATGAAGGAGTTATACGGGAAACAAGGTTTTTGCCACTCAACACCTCACCACCCCGAATGTCTTGCAGTACTGCTTCGTAGAGAGTGGTCATCAGCCCTATGCACAGCTCTGATGGTCGTTCAACGCCCCTAGAGAAGGTATGCAAAGCATTGTGGCCGATTGAAAGTGACTTCTGTCGTGAGCGATATAGGATGCCAGTTGCCACATTCACGCTGGGATATTTTGAGACCACCTCCATCCTATACATCCATTCCACACACATCGGGTAATCTAGCCTGATGCGGGCTGCTCGATGGTCAAGTTTTATCAGAAGACGCACGAGTAGTAAGTTTGCCGACACACGGGCATACAGCGACAAGTCGCTGTAAGCATTGCCGTAAGCTGACTACTAGTCCCGAATCTACCGCTACACCATTACTAGCCTTCTTTCTACGATATCCCAACCCATTCGCCCGCCATGTACTCTCTGTCGATGTTCTATCGAGGATCATAGACTCAGACACAGGTCGACTGCATACAACTCGACTTATCCTGAAAAGAGGAATCATCCCGAAATGGGCTCATCGGTTCTTACCCACGACAAGCTCAAGTGGTGGTCGAGGCCTCGATGCCTGGGTGCTAGAGGAAAGTGTGGTTGATCCTCCTGGATGGGGCGAAAGTGAGGATACTCCAGAGAATGAAAAGGAGTACAGAAGCCAGCCCAAGCTGCTGTCGCAGCAGGGTAATCTGAACCATCGGAAATTCATGCACATCATCGAGGGTGGAGATTTAAGAGCTGGACCTTCGGGGTATGTCATGATTATTTGTATCGCATTGTCTCCATTTGTCTGATGATGAGGAACACGATTCACCGTACGACAGCAGAAGTCAGGTCGAGTCTAGGAGGAGCATGGTCAAATTTCATGAGACAGCGGATCGAGACTTATGGGATGGGGAAATTTGAGGGGAACACAGAGACGGCAAGTCATGCCCCATTCCTTTTTGACCGTACTGACAATCAGGCGCGAAAAGGAATGACTCTAGTGATGGACCTACTGAGAAGGCGGCAGCCCCTTCCTGATACAGCCGAATTCTATCCACCCCCTCCACCCCAGTTTGGCGAGAGCTGGCCTACAACAGAGGAGGCTAAAGCCTCCTCTTCTTCAGTACCGAAATCATCCTCCTCGCCGACCAGTTTCTTCTTATCAAGAATAGTCGGCACGCGCGACACAGGCACCAACCCGATCAGTGAAACACCCAATTATATTACACCACAGAACGACTGATAATGACACTAACGAAGAACAAGGAAGTTACACAGTTCGCACTATGCATATGTATTTCTGTCATCCAATTCGTGCCATTACATCGTACAAAGTACCATGTGTGTCGAGCGGCTTCTGCACCCGACCCACCTGGAGCTGGTAAATGGGAACAGTGTCGGCAGGCTTATACTGATATACACGATTCAAGCAGCATTTACATGGCTTCACTGCGCCAGACAATTCACCACAGTCCACTCATGCACTCCTTACTCCGCTTTGATCCCTCCAAGACTCGTAGAAAGCAATCATCTCCGGTGTGATCCGTCTCCTGACGGACCTCGCCGACTCCATCAAGTGATCCGCTTTCACCTGAAGGTCAGCTTCGCTCCTTGCGCAAGACCGCAACTCACATATGGCGCATCCGGGTCCTCATTCATGGTAGACAGTGCTGCATCCTGACATATCGAGATGATCTCTGCACCGGAACAACCTTCCGTCTAATTATCAGATCATCCTATGCTTTTTGTAGGACTCACAACACTGGCCAGTGGCTCGATTGATACATTCGGCTCGACTGCCATATTCGCTAGACGTATTCTGAAAATTTCGTGTCGAGCAGCTTGATCTGGTGCATCGACATAGAGGATCCGATCGAGTCGGCCTGGGCGCATTAGCGCCGAATCCTGACATCAGCTTTGACCATGACCAGTCGACGAGACAAGGACATACAAGGACATCTGGCCTGTTGGTAGCTCCAACCACGATGACATTGGATAGCTCCTCAATCCCGTCCATCTCGTTCAGGAGAGTGGTCAGAACACCATTGTGGGGTGAATCGCCATCTGATCGCGCCGAGCCAATTGCATCGATCTCATCCTGTTCGGTCAGCGGCCGCCCACAGAGATCGGACAGAGCCTCACGAAGAAGATGATGGAAGGTGAAGCAGCTCTGGCTTTCCTGAATATCTCCCTGACTGCCCTTTCAGACTCTCCGACATATTTGTTCAGCAGCTAAAGATCAGCTCAGGCTCTCCAGAACGACAAGAACTGACCTCAGGCCCCTTGACCGCAATAAAGTTCAAACCGCTCTCGGTAGCCAGAGCTTTGGCCGTCATTGTCTTGCTACATCCCGGCGGACCATATAGCAGCACACCCCTAGGCGCCTCGACTCCCAATCGCTTGAATGTGTCCCGATGTGTCAAAGGCCACTCGACACATTCCTTTAATTTCCGCTTGATCATCTCCTGTCCACCGATGTCAGTCCATCGCACGGACGGAGTTTCCACAAAGACTTCGCGCATGGTCGACGGCCGGATCGAAGGTAGAATAGCGAGGATATCGTCATTCTGCAAAACAGGAGTCGATCCGCCAGGAATGGTGGCAGTATGGAAACGCTGGATTGCAGCAGAGCATGATTCGCGGACCAGCGATACAAGATCGGCACCAACGAAACCATGTGTTCGATCCGCTAGTTTCTGGACATCGGTCGGAGTGAGGGTATGAGGCATTGGACCGAGCATGATATCGATAATCTCCTTTCGTCCGACCGCATCTGGAATCCCTACGCGTGAGCTATATCCCGAGACCCAAACTCACCGATCTCGATCTCTCGATCAAATCGCCCAGGCCGCCTCAGCGCCGGGTCAATCCCATTGGGTCTGTTGGTAGCACCAATGACAAACACCCTCTCTTCTCCCTGGCCCATGCCATCCATCAGCGTCAACAAAGTAGCCACCACCCTCTTTTCCACTTCCCCACCATCTCCATCGCGCTTGGGGCATAAAGCATCGACCTCATCCAGGACGATCACACAAGGGCTCCTCCTTTTCGCTTCTTCAAAGACGCCTCTCAGCCTTTCCTCTGTTTCACCATGAAATGAAGAAGACAATTCAGGCCCGTTGATGACTATACAGGAGCAATTGGGCGTACTTGACGCTACGGCCCGAGCCAGGGCAGTTTTGCCTGTCCCAGGAGGTCCATACAGCAATACACCTTTGGGAGGAGTCATGCCGAACAGTGAGAATGATTCGGGATGCGTCATGGGTAGTTCGAGTAGCGAGCGAATCAGAGCGATCTGAGGACGGAGGCCACCTAGACGAGAGTAGTCTGATATAGATGAAGTCGATGGTGTGAAGAGGTTGATGTAGGGCGGGACAGCAGTCTTTGCTGTCTTCTACATGTCAGCACTGGATATTAAACAGACGTACATTCTTGACTGTAGCCTGCCCTGTGGTCTCAGACTCTGATCTGGCCCCACCTTCCTGCAGGTGTATCTTTGTCCTCCAATCCATTTCGTAAATCTCAAATTCACCCTGCCCGATAGCCAGACTAGATAATCCATCCGCTATTCCAGCAACAGATTTAGCCTGGCTCTTTATCGAAATCTCGACTTCAGATACCGAATAATCCTTTTCAATTCCCGAATCGGTCTTGATCCGCAAGACCTGGCGTTTGGTTATATACTTGATACAAGCTAGGCATAAGTCATCATTCTTGCCGTGAATGGCTTACCAAGCTCCTCTTTCAAGTGTGATATTAGCCAATCCTTCTCTCGATTTGACAGGTCCTCCGCTGGACCCGGGGTTGACAGCATGACGCTCTTAAGTATCCGCGACGAGGCAGGGTCGAATGGGTGGATGTCCACATTGTCATCGGCACCAGCCAAGAACCGACTCGAGCTCACGTATACAGCTAAATGTATCAGTACCGTTGGCTGGACTCTTCAGAATGAACCTTACCTTCAACGTCGGCCGACGTGCGAGGCCATAGCTGCAACACCTCGTACTTCTTGCCAGAAGTCAAAACGACCCATGAGCCGGCGGGTATCTTGTATGTTCGGAGAACATCAGGCGAGACATACGCTCTTCGCTGTTCCCGAGATACTGATGTCTCGTCTGTCACCTCGACGGCAAGCCTGAGACAACATATGGACCCCGGCATAGTAGACAATGAGGTGCAGAACATCAACAATCTGACGAGATTTTGGGAATCTCTCATTCAGGCACCGGCGTAGCAATTCATACAAGCGAGTCACGCAAAAAGTGATTCGTAACTACAGCACCTGACAGGATTCGCAAGTGGTCCCCCACCTTGCTACTAGCTGGGCGATATCCAGGTTATTTGCGCAGATCGGACGGGATGCGAAGTTTTCTAGATTCTGTGGCCGTAGATGAAGAGGGAGGTCAAACAATAGCCATGAACATCTCCCTGTAGAGAGAAGTTAGGCACTGTCTTGCTCATTTCAGTCATTCCTCAGTCTGAGTTATGGCATCATCGCATACTTCCAATGTTTACATATGTTCTGTTCTGCCTAGCATCTCATCTCACCACTTCATAGACCTCTCCCTTGCCTTTCCAACTCTCGTCCTTCGATAATATATTCCCCCAAAACCTCATGATCCCCTCCCACTCTACCCGACCCCTGGGCATATCCTCTCCACTCTTTCCCTTCTCCCCGTTGATGACTTCTACCTCTTTGAATCCTCGTTTCATATCGGCTACCAAACGGTTATGAACCGCCGATTGAGGTGCTACTCTCGTAAAGAATAAAGCTGGCGTTTGGCTCTGGCCAAGAGAGGAAATAAGGGGACCACATATCGAGATCACCGATCCTAGCCTCTGAGCTTGATAAATAGGCGACGTGTGTATGTTCAAGGCGACTTGTAATGCCATCGATCCACCTTGACCCCATCCAAAGAGATGTATTCGATTCAATTCCCATCCTATTTCTGGCGATGTCAAAGTCTCGAGTAGCTTGCGCAGCATCGGATTATGTTTCGTGGGATCAGGACTAGGGATGGGATTAAACATCCTGTCAAAGGTGTTGTACCATGAATAAGACGGACCATCCATTAATGGTAATCTGAAGTCAGATCTGTGCCGTCATGGGAACATACTGATCCGGGGCTTGTAGAGAGAGCACAGCCGTATGCGGTAGGTTAAGTGAAGCGCCTAGTTTAGAGAAAGGAGAACATGTATCGCCTAGCCTAGTCTTGAGCTGACGCCTAATTAGATAAGAGAAGACTTACCTAGTCCGTGAAACATGATCAGGAGGTTCAAGTCTTTACCATCTTTGGATGGTAAGTAATCGAATTCCCATGGTTTCAGCACAGAAGCTGTAGGTTGGGGTCTCGAGCTGGATCCCTCCTTCTTGACCGGCTTTAGATTCAGTTCAGACATCGGAGTGGGCGTATGAATGACATCAATACAGAGCTCAAATCGTCAAGGTGATATGGAGGTTTGTTATATCGTGGGAAAGTATCGGCTATCCGGCGTACCTTCAAGTGTCAAGTGGGGGTCACGGTGAATGGGATAACTTGGACTTGCGCTTGCTTTGATCAACAATGAACATGATAGATGCCTGGCACGACACAGCAGATCGATGGCCTCTCGTACCACTCATGTCAGCCTCGTTAGGTATCCCCTACTTGATAGCTTATCTATCTTTCACACCGTCAACGAGATGGATCCGTATTGGATTATGGCCGATTAGCGTGTTGTGCTATTTCGCAGCTTTGGGCCGGATCGGTGATCCCCGTAATTGCTTCTCTTTTTGTAATTGAGATACGCTGAGATGACTGTAGTACTGGATATGAGATTCGCTCATCCTCTCGTGAGTGTCCTTCGTTACGTCAGCTGATGATCAGTACATGACAGTATGCTAGCGTTACTTTATGCCCCAGGAGACCTGAGCTCACCGATAGGTCTTTGGATCTGCAGTGCGATACAGCTTTACCAAAACTGCTCCAGTAATTCATCCCTTACCACGAAAACCACTGCTTCACTCTATCCGTTCGACTCGAGCTGCGAAAGCATTCGACCTGATATATTTCGAGCAGCGACGAGTCGGTATTGTTCCAAACCCCCCTCTACGACCAGGCAGACCATACATCCACAGCGTGGTTTTACAGCTCATCCGATTCCTCTTTGCCTACACCATGTTTGACCTAGTCAGCTACCCCATCACCTACTTTGCGCCAAACACCTACGGATCGGTCTACATGCGGGATTACCCATCTTTTGTAGAGTGGGTAAAACTACTCGCAGGTCAATATGGGATCGATTGGCGGGTCATGTGGACATTCTTTGCTTGGTCTTTTTCACTTGGAATGGTATTTGGATTCGAGACTGGAGCACATGTGGTTGCTTTAGTGACAGTTGGGATAGGGTATAATCTAGATGAAGAATGGCCAAAGGTATCGGATTGGTGGATATTCAAGCCTTCTTCGGTCAATGAATTCTGGGGAAAGAGGTATCACCAAGTCAGTCTGACCTCGATATGTACACATGAGCTGATAATAGGTCATGAGGGTATGTACCACCCTCGCCTATGGGGACTGACGCAAGGAACCATTTCTATTCTGGTCCAGCCCTTTCGCAAGATTCGGTCGACCAATCCATATTCTCTCCACGTTCTTCATGTCGACTCTGTTCCACATTGTCACCATGTACGCACTCAATCGCCGTCTGTCAGTAGTTGCAATAACGACATTCTTCATGGGTCAGGGTCTCGCTTGTGTATTCGAACGATACCTCCTGAAATCCCATGGTATACGAGCAAGAGGACCTCTTGGGAGATTCTGGATGACGGCGGTGTTGACGATTACTGCTATACCGATTGTTAACGAACATCACGAAATGGGCTGGGCTGGGGCTATTCGAAAGGGTTTCACAGAGAAGCCCGAATCGAGTCCTGTTCAATGGTTGCTGTACGCACTCGGACGCCCGAGCTTGTTTGATCAGAAGATTGGCCCAGATTGATGTTCATGTGTATACTACAAGCTGCCTGCAGCGTTCTCATCTATGTATATATTGCTACAATCTAGCTCTACCGCTCTAGCTAGAACAAACTACCATCCAAAGGTCTCGGCATGGTAGACAACCCTAGTCTCGCCTTGCCAAACAGCCTTCAGATCGCTCAATTCCTGAACCACATCCTTGGTCTTGTCCAGCAAGCTCCTCGGACCACATGCTTCAACATTGACGGTCCCACCTTTTCCAACAGCCAACATCATGCCTTCGATCACTTTGTATAAATCCGCTCGACCTTCGTGCCAATGAACAAGCTGTTCCAGACCCATGGATTGCTTCGCGCGTTGTTGTGATGATTCCGCGAATGCTTGTTCCAGCAATGCCTGTGGATGTTCGGGATCAGATGGCATAGAGAGGTCGGTCTTTTGAACCGATAGTGCTGGAGTTGCTATTCCAGAAGATCCACCCTCACTAGGTGTATGGTGTAGGAGTGGAGCAGTTGAAGATGGTGTACCGACTGAGGAGATTGATCGAACCGAGATTCCGGAATGTTGAGATGATGTCTTGATCATCAATGGTGCTTCAAGGAATGCGGGGGTTTCATCAAAGAAAGCAGGAGCAGGTGTTTCAAGTACGGCAGTATCGTCCGGCATTGGGGTTGGGGGTAAGATATTGAAGATCCCCATTCCGATATCTTTTTCCTTTTCGTCCAGTGGCGGCGAGTCGTCCTCGACAGGCAGACTGACCTGTAGTAATCCACTTGATTTCCGCCTTGGTGCATTTCCAAAATGGGGAATGGCAGATCCACGCCTACTTTCACCTGGGGAGGTAGTCGTTCCGGCTGAATGGGCGGAGGAGCGTCTTCGACCAGCGATGATTGGTTCTTCGATGGATATAGAGATATTTCGTTTAGGGGGCGTAGCAAGCAAGATACCTGCACTACCTCTTCTGGAGGACGGATTGAGTGGTGAAGGTAGTGCTAGCGATGCACGACGAGGACTTTCGGGCAGAACAATAGATGTTCTTGGGATCGATCGTGAGAAGCTTGATCTCTCCATTGAGCCTCGCAAAGAACTTGCGGAGCCGGTTGGACCTTCCTCATCCTCGGGCAGGGAACCGATGGACTGAGCTCCGGAAGCATGCTTCCGGATAGGCGATTGTGGGTGCGGAATAGATTGTCGTGGAAGATCACTGGGCGTTTCACCTTCGTTATATCCAGTAGCCCATGTGAATGTATCTTCCAGTGGTCCATCTTGCTTTTCGACATCTTCACTCATACTTCCCCTACTTCCCCTAGAGACTTGGCCAGGTAAGACAACGGCAGATCCTCTTCGAGTTCCAGGACCAAATTGTCCATCGGTATCGAAAGCGTCTGTCCATGTCGCCCATGACATTGTGGACATCAATCTCGATTTCCGCCTAGGTGGTTCGGCCGCCCTTTTAGCGAGATAATCCTGCCATGAATCATCGGCTTGTTGTGGGTCGGCGGGCAGGATTGAAGTGGGTGCAAGTGAGATGGATGGGCGGGGAATGTATTGCCGGGTAACGTGGATGTGAAGCGCGACTTGTAATGTCGGTGGAATGCCACTTGCGTGAGCTAGCAGGATTGGGGCAATCCAGTTCAAGTGGACTGATCGTCGTCAGCTTGAAAACGATATAGTGAAGCAGAAACGTACGTCTGGACTTGACCATCCAGATAATGCTGAATTGACGCGGATGGGGTTTACCTGCCTTGGCATCACGAATGACCTGGAGGACGTGGGAAACTGCAAACGAAATACCAGATCCGCCTATAATCAGCGCCTGGATCTTGTGCACTGAACGCAATGTGGACATACCGGCAACAACAAGAACCCCATCGTACATCTCCATCGTCCTGACATGCCCGTATGGTCCTTCGACGGCAGCCTTGACTTCGACTTTGCATTCCTCCTCGACACCCAATCCCTGCGCCTTCCTCTCCTTGTCGACTTGCTGCTTCATTCTCTTTGTAAATCCATCCCTGACCCTAACGATGAACGTCAATTCTCCCGACTCGGTCCCTGATCCGGGATGTTTCGGGATAGTCGAAGCGGTAAATGGATGAGCTTCCCACGGTAATCTAGCCATACCAGGCATGACGACGTAGAAATGTTGTCCTGCCGACCATGAAAGGTGTCGAGAGGGAGTCTGGAACGAGATCTTGAGTGTGGACGGAGTGAGGAGGGTGAGATTGGCTGTGGAAGGTAAATTGGCGGCTGTCGGGGAAGGGATGACTGTCCATAATTTGTTGAGAATGAACAGGCGGAGTATACGGAATAGGCGATCGGCGGCCCAGAGTCCGATACCGGGATAGATCCAAATATCGACTGCTCGCCAGTGCATGATGAACGCAGCCAATGTGAGGGCGGCTAGAAGGATATGGGTGATGAGGAAGAATTCGTAAATCTTCTGTCGAACATAGCGCAGGGAAGTGACATTGAGTAATGTAAAGGCGAGTAGGCCGGTAAATCCCTTGTTATTAGCATACAACCCAATCCGAGGAATTAGCGACGTACCCATCGACTAAGGGATGTTGCCCAGTTTTCGGAATGAAATCCACCCAAGATATAGAAATATCCTCCAGCATGAATCCAGACTCCCAAAAAACAGACCCGTCCAGCGGCTCGGTGAAGGAAATTCAACTTTTCATATCCAATTCCAGTGAGGACTTTTGTTAGCCATGTCCACAGCCGCAGCCAAAACGCCTCTCGCAGTACTCACAGGAGATCAAGTTGTTTTTTCCAGCCAAAGCTATTATTAATGGCATTTGAGCTGCGGAAATCCATCCTGCCTGATTCGCATAGGTTTTGTGGTCCAGTACATCGGCTGGAGATCAGCGAGGTTCTATATCGGATGTAAAGTAACTCACTACCGGTAAAAGTTAGGACGAGACATCCCAAAGTGTATACAGAGGTCCAGATGAATTCAGTTGTCGCTATCGACTTCCCCGGCTTCCTCTTGATCCACCACCTCAGCCTGGGTAATGGGATCGTACTCAGTCCGATAAACTTGTCGGCGCATAGTGTGAACGCCCGACTGAATCTCTGAGCTTTACTCAGTTGCCTCGTTATACGAATATTCTCTGGATCTTTCTCCGACAGTGAACCCGATCTTGACGAATGGTCGGGAGAGGAAGGTGCCGATTCGAGTAAAGGTAATGTCGAGCCTGATCTCCTGGCAATGTATCGGATGGTGATCGAGATGATGTTGATCAAGGTTAAGAGACCGAGAATGGCCGAGGTGGTGTACCAGAATAGGTATCCTTCAGGCTGAGGCAAGCCCATCGTGATAGATCGTCAAGTCGAGTCGAGAGTCGAGTCGAGTACCGATACTTATAAGACCAACACTGCAGGCAACAGGTCTACTGTGCCGTAGCCTCTCCGTTAATTATAGAAAAAGAAAAAAGAGAAAGTAATGAGAGAGATAGAAACAAAAGAACAGTCACCCTTCAGCATCTGCGCACGACAGTTTGCACCACTTGAGCCTACCATCATCGGAGCTTTGCCTCGTCGCTCATAGGGATACGGCATACGCCACGCCGATACTTCCAGTGATGTGGGTTATGAATAAACTCTTTTTAGCGATCAATGTAAGCTGTGTGCCTGATTGACATGACCGGAATCGGGACTCTAGTCGATGGTTCACAGCCGAGGTTCCCGGGTCTACCATAACAAGAGATGAAGATGAACGCGAGAGAGGCAGACAGTGGGATGTATTGGGTGGCTTGATGGTCCGGAAGCGGTAAATTTGCTTCCGACAGGAGTATTCGGAAAATTGCAACCCTCTGTAGTTGCCCTGATCAAAAGCTTAAACATTAATGTGGCGTTACGAATGGACCGGCTATGTCCGTCCTCTGTGCTCTGGGATCCATACGGCAGAAGCATATCAAGGTGGCTGGACTTGAACGATGGATGTCAGACAATCAGCGCCCCGTCACTCATTGATCGACAGACCACCGAAGTGGCTGAAGGATCGTCGGTAGCACGCGCGAGGTCGGCACGCGAAGTCATCGTTGTGCATAATGACTAGAGACCGGCAGTTAGGAGTACTTACACACGCGCCTAATATACAGTGTTTATATTACGGATGCAAAAGCAAAAGGGAGGATGTAATAAGTTAAGCTTATACGGCTCTGATAGAAGTCGTAGCCCGCTCTGCCCGCGACGGTGGTCAGGGCGGTGCGGGGTATGCGGGTTGCTTGAGCTTGGGTAGTAACTGCGTTGGCGTCCTCATACTGCTATTCATATATATTACGATCTCAACGACACCTGTACTCCTATTGTACACTCCTTATATCTACTTGACATCCACACGGCGATCTCTCACGAAGCGGTGTCTCCAACTCAGGGACTGGTGTGTCTGAAAGGACCTGTTGCTAGTTTATATTCTACTCGAGTCCCTGAGTCAATATGTCGACCACCAACAACACCGCATCATCTGCTACACCGAAACGACAACCGACTATTACTTACCCTCTACTTCACCTCGATTCATTCACAACAGATCTATTTCCAAGTCATACGCACGCGAGCCCAAGTAAAGGAAGGGGTAATATCGATCTAGCGGGAGGGGATCGGCAACAGGGAGATGAGGCTAGATTACGCGAACCTGCTTCTACTTCTTTCTTGAGACAGACTAGTTCTAGTTCCCGTACTCTTGGCGACGATAGAGACAGAGATCAACAATACGACGACACGTACGATAATTACGACGGACCGATGCTTCATCCAGCACAAGGCTCATCCTCATCCTCGACGCGTCTTCCTCCACCACCCAGTCTGGCTTTACCTGCTTTACCTACCTTATCCCCCATCACTCCAGCCTACGCGTTACCAGATATCAACATGGAGGCGGGATCATCGTCGGCATATCCACCAGCTGGTCCACGACCGCAAAAGCCATTAGGTCCGTCATTATCAATAAAAATCCCACAATCACCTCCGCCTTCGCGCGTCGCTCCACCGCTACGTGATTCACCTGGAATCCCTCGACGTCGGACAATAATCGAACATGAGGGCTACCAGGGTGTTCCACTAGATGTTGAGGGTCTGCGCATATCGAAGGAAAAGGAAACCCCGCGTCGGCTGGACAAGAAGGCTTCAATGAACGATCTCAGGGCTTCTCCTACAACTTCATCACCGACTGCCAAGCGTTCACTGCCGCGTCCACCTGAGATGCTTTTGCCTACCGCATCTACGACATGGCCAATCCCTACCGGTCCCAAGCCTCAACAACAGGCTCAGCATCAACCACAGAAATCAGCTACCATCCTGCCCATCGTCAGCGGTCTTGCGGACGCAGGTCCATACCCTACCACCACACCGCGTCAATCCGCTATCGGACTTGGCAAACCACCATCAGCAAGACCGCCTCCTCCGAAGATGCAAGAGGAAGTCTGCTTGGAATGCATGATGAGAGACAGGGATCTCGCCGATATAGAAGTCAATGGTCCAGGATGCTGGTCAAGGCAAAGTGATGCAGACTGGGATGAACTGAAATGGAGGGAAGAAGCATTATTGAAATCCATGGGGAGTCAGTCGACATTATCAGTCCCATCGCTCGAGGATGACGGATCGAGTGACTCGGAATGTACAAGTGCTAGTCTCCCCTCGACGGGTATTTCAAGCGAGGACGTGGAGAATAGGAGAAAGCTGGTGATTCAGAAACAACATCGCATGGCTATTCGGGCGAAACGCAGAGAAGCGGATGAACGTGTTCTTCGAGAGGTGGGGTGGAGAGGATTCAAGTGGGAAGAAGGCAAACGGGGAGAAGGTTTGCCGAGGGGTTTCAGGGGTGCTGTAGGTGGACCTCTGTCAGTGGAGGCTATCAAGGGAGTCATGACCAAGGTGAGTAGCTTGCACCATCGATGGACCGTCAAGCTGAATGGCAGTACCCCAAAGCATCCGAACATCGGTACGAGTATCTACACAATTACCTATCACATCAATGGCGGCTTGTGCTAGAGATCAGAGCGGAAGCAAGTAGAAGAGGTGGTTACACGGCGCCGAGCGAGGTACACTACGACGACTCGATATCATCCCATGAACCCATTCCCGGTCCTAGGACAAGTTCGATATCATGGGAACAGCGTTCAGCCCGCGAAGTGCGAGAACCATTCACTTCATCTTCTGTCAGACCTTCGCCCTCAACGCCGACAGAATTGACTGGTCGACCTAAACCAAATATCGGACCTCGACCACATACTCAACTCATTCCTGAAAATGCTGAACGAATCAATCTGAATCCGACTCCTCACTCTGCTCGTAGCCGATATGAAAAAGGAATCTCGAGTCCAGGGACACTGGAGCGAAGTCCACAACCTGATCGATGGGACGACGATGATGCACTATGGTCTCCCGTCTCTGGTGGTGATGGCTCCTTGAGGCCATTCTCATTTGCAGTCCGAGCTGGAGCAGCTGCTGGGCGAGATGGTGAAGGTTCGGGACGAAAGAGTCTATTCAGGCAGTGGGGAGGGAGTGTCACTTCTTTCTTTGGTGGAAGTCAGGGTGGCAGTGGAAGTATGATGGATATGCAGTATGCTCTTCCCTCTCCTTTCACTTGTGGAGCTGATAATAGTCTCGGTCTAGATGCGGATCGGCGTGCTGCGTACCCGAATTCGAATACTGCTCATCGAGACGTCTACCCGCGTGCCGTGTCGATGGCTTCCCCAAGTCGACCCTCATTCTTCTCCAAGGATTCAAGGACGTCGATCGACCAACCACGGGATCCTAGGGCATTGACGAAATCGATCAGTTCATCCCGCCTTTCCCAGGTCATGAGGAATGACCCGGGGGAGGAACCGAAGAGAAAGAAAGGTCTAAAGGGATTGATACAGAAAATGAAACCTAAATCAAAGAGGCAATCATCAGATATCCCACCTCTACCTCGACAATCGCAGTATCAATCTCACCCGCCACCACCACAACCAGGAGATGTCGGTACGCCACTAGCTCCTCCACCTAACATGGCTTATCTCTCTGGTGATGGTCAATCACGACATAATCGAAATTCTTCCCAATCGTCCATGGCAGATAGTCAGGGATCGAATTGGAAGATGCGTTCAGTCTCGGCTCCGATCGGCGGATCATCATCTGGGAGTCAAAGCGCCAGTCCGACCAGTTCAAAATATAGGAGAGAAAGCTATAATTCTCAATTACGAAATAATAATGATGATGATCGAGGAGCGACTATGGAGATGTTGCATCCTAGCAATGCGAATGGGAATGGGAATGGGAATGGGCAATATCAACAACAAAGGCAAATGTACGCTTCACCCGAACCAGGCTATGATGGTCGATCCTCATCCAATGGCCCTCCACCCAATGGCAATGGCAATGGGTATCCTAATCCATCATTCCGAAATTCGAAATACGCTTCTGGATCCATCTCAAATTCTAGTGGAGTGGCACCAACGATCGAAACTCCCCCTATGCCATTGCAAGCAACCCCCTTCTTCTCTCGCCCACCATCGATCAATTCTCCAGCGAATTCGACGAATGTGAATCGATTCAAGAATCTACCACCACTTCCACCTACCGATGATAGGATGGCAAGTTCACCTGAATCATTCCAATATATGAATGAATCGAATCAACAAGATTACTCGACCCCTAACCGCAGAACAATGTACACTCAACCCACCGGTGGCCATCTATATCCCCAAGGTCAAGGACAGGGACAAGCTCCACCCAGAGCATCATTCGATAGACCGACCAATACCCCTCGAGCTGAACCTTCACCGAGAATGGTTCATTCAATGTATGCTCAACCTACTACTGGATCAAACTTGAGTTTCGGTAGTGGAAGGTTCCCACCTATGCAGCAGAATGGGCAGTACCCCATGCCTTATAGCGGACATGGAAATGGAAATGGGAACGGGAACGTCAATGGGTTTGTTGGTGAGATAGAAAAGAAAAAGAAAGGGTTCAAGGGATTCTTTGGGGGCGCTAAAGCTGGGAGAATGGCTTAGATGCACCATGTGGATTGTATGATGGTCATGGAAGGTGGACGAGGTCACAGATGGTGGACAGACTGTATGATTAGATGAAGTGAGACGAGACGGGACGAGATGAGACGAGACGAGACGAGAGATTAGTATGCCATGCACGATTTCATGATGCCGAAAAGTATCGAGTCGGTTTTTGATTCGATGTTGAAGTTCGATCTCAAGCATTGATCTACACTCGTATATACAGCATCACTGATCTTCATACTAATAATATCGTTCGTCGTATATTCGTAAACATCGTATAAACATCATCACCATCATCGTCTCTCTCATTAAACTTATCCCTCCATTCCCTTCTTCCCCAGCCCGAACCAAGTCGCAAGTCCCTCTGCGGGCGACATACCATTCTGAACCAAAGCACCCCTCATCATCCCAACCCATCCAACCGCATAATACTCATTGACCATCCCACCACAACTCAAAGTCATGAATACCCATAACCATATTCTTCCCGTCCAACCTCCTACCCTTTTCCCAGTATAATCTCGGAATAGTCGTTCGGCGATACAGCCCAGACCTTGGAGGAGATAGAATGTGAGATATGGTAATTTAGAGGCGGAGTCTGAGAGGGGGATCGAGATTAGGATATGGAAGAAGGCTGATGCTAGGAATATGGATAGGATTCGGAGAGGTTTTGGGAGGAAAGAGAGGGGCTGGGTCCATAAGATCAGGATGTCCTTTTCATCAGTGTCACTTATACGTGATGGCCATTACTTACTCGTAAGAGCTAATATGTCAGCTTAGATCTACGACATAGAAATGTCGACAGACCTGGTGATACCTCTTCCCCCAGAGATCATTCAGACTATCAGCCCTCCATGGTTGATCCATGAATCTAGGCCATTCTTCATCGATCCAAATCCCACTCCCAACTCCAATAAGGGCAAACATATGATAAGTACCCATAGTAGCCACGCCAGTCCCAGCTCCAACTGCAAAAGCCAACCACGCCCAGACAAGCCACCAATATCTCTCATACCCATGTTGTTCACAGAAAGCCATTATATCCCCCCCACCACCTGGGTGAGGGGAAGCAAGGCCGGTCGGATCAAGGAGGTAGGCGGGGTAGAGGATGAGATCCATGAGAGTGACATGGAAAATCATGTTGGTAGCGTGGTAGGTGATTGATGAGAAATATCCTCGACCGCTCGCGCCTGCTTTACTTCGCTGAGGGAGGGGTGGATTTGGGGGGATATTGATATGTCGAAATTCGGATGCTAGGAGATTGAAAGTCTTGAATATACTGTTGTCCCTCATGAAAGCTAGAGGGGGTTGGCGGGGGAGAGGATGGGTAGTAGGGGGAGAAGTAGTGAGAGAGTAGCGAAATGCTGCAGATAGTGACTGGTCGTCAGCTGATGATTTACAGCGTGAACGATATCAGCAGGAGAGTCATACAAGAAGCATCTTCACATCAGCTCTGAACTTTCATGGAAGACATACCGATAGTTCAAAATATGGCGCGTCATCCGCTACTATCAGCTCATCACACTCGATACTGGACATACGCCCTTCAAACTTATAACTCCACAACATGACCCACATGGCCCCAAGCGCAATAGGGAGTAATCCAATCCTCCATCCCCGCGTCCCGGAAAACAGAGATAGGTAAGTTATGACTGCCGGGATCAACAGTGTTAATGCCATACTCCAGATAGGAGCGCCCTTGAAGGTCGCCATGGCGGTGATTGATTGAAGTATGAAACAAGAGATGAGTGGAGTATTTTGCGCTTTTAGGCGGACACGAACTGAAGGCCGGTTGACCGGTACCTGACGATCCTCCGCAGAACAATATGCAATACTGTATGTACATTGACAGACTCGGGGGAATGGATAGTAGTGTGAGCCATATACTCTGCCCGAATCAATGCATACGAGAGCACTCTCAAACCTCAAAGCACAAGTTGGGGTAAGTCGGATTATGTAGTACCGGTGATGTCCCCTTTTCACCACTAGAACGACTGAAACGTTCGGAGAAAGCCTTGATCAGTGTACTCAACAGAGTTGGGTGTTGTGTCACATACGATGCATATGCTTATGTTGTCGTTTGCTATTGTATGCGATATTATGGACATGACAGCTCCTACTCCCAATTATCGTCGTGATGACAAAAGACCCAAGTGTAACACCACGACCCATCGCTCTCCTTCAAGACATGAACTTGACATCTTCTGCTTGCTGACTGCAGCACATCTCCAATTCCCGGATCCTTCATACACCCCACTCGACAGCCACTTGATCACATTGACCAGTTGACGACACGCCCCCCTTGCATTCCTCCTCCACTCGGACTGGCATTACAGCCGACCCTACAACTCCATAGCTTCAGCCATATCGAATTCCTCACCGTCCCTACCCCTCCTCCTTTCTTCCGCCTCCTCACTCGAGCTAGGCCCCCTCCTCTCAATATCATGTTCAGCCAATTCCTCTTCTTCATCATGATCGGGTAAATCCGCAGCTCCACTCCTGACTGAACTATTCCTGGCTGTACTATGGAATCCACCAAACATACCACCTCCAATCATACCGGCTCGAGATTGAAGAGAGAGTGGATGACCTCTATTAGGGATTGGAGATACACCGTGACTTGATGGAGAACTTGCACCTGGGAAATGAAGGCCTGCCATGTCGGGTAGAGAAGATGGGTGACGTGGGGAATTTGAGAATGATGGTGCTCGACTGGCTCTTGGGGCGCCGGATCCGGAAGAAGGTTGTCGTTGAACTTGCGGTTGAGGCTGAGGGTAATGATTACGAAGTCCTAATCCAGATGGTCGAGGAGACATGGCATTTGATGATGGGTAAACGTCTCCTGCGCCCATTGATGATGTAGTGGAGTCGGATCCGGGGGAAGTTCGGCGTTCTTTACCAGTCCGATCTTGCATTATGCCTCCCAAGCTCGATGGCTCGCGAAGCGAGGAAGGAGTGAGAGGAGCGGTATTTGAACTTGCTGGAGATCGGAGTCGACTTTGGTCAGAACTGACGATACTTGGCCATAGAGATCTATCTTTGGGTAAAGAAGATCCAGCAGTGAGGATAATGGCAGCTTCCATGACAGCGACCTGCTGATGTTTCGACATGTTTACCGTTGCAGGATCTTGCCATTGAGGTGTATGTTCCCATCGATGTTTACTAAGGCATCCAGGGTGCATATAATCCTGGTCATCAGTTTCTCACAAGGTACATTTCGCTAGGTATCAAGACTAGACATACCTTTCCACAGATCTCGCAATTGAACTTTTGACCACGTCTACGGCCCTTGACTCCCCCACTCCCAGTTCCAAGTGCAAGCGGATTAGACTCATCACCATCGATATCCATCTCATCCCCTTCGACCTCCCCACTTCCGCTCCTCTCATCATCGTCCGACCCTCTAAATTGGAGATCGAACCCGAATTCTTCCCCTTGTTGGGGTAATCGGCTTGTCCGAACAGGAAGGGAAGCTGGGACTTTGGAGATAGAATTGGATTTAGCTCGACCAGTTGGCATGGGTCTAGACCCAGATTGAGAGGGACGTCGATCGGTTTTACCGAAATCATATAATGTTGGACCAGCGTTACTTGTTCGTCGCTGAAGTGCGGGCGCTCCAGTAAATGATGTAGAATGGTTCATAGCAGCAGGTCGCCTATTATCAGCCTTGTTCATTCTTCAATGAGCAGAAGAGAGCGACGTACGATTCCCAAGTCCCGATAGCAGCTGATTTACCTCTGGCCTGAGAAGTCGAGGAGCTCATTCTCCTTGACTTTGGGGCTGAGCCGGATCCATTACCATTACTATTGCCATTCGAATTACCGATAGCGATTGTTGGTACTGGCGGTCGACCAGCAGAGAGGTACGACTGATTAGGTACTGAAGCAGGAACCACTTCTTCCTTCGATTCAACATTCATCTGACCTCCAGACGCGAGAGCCATAAGATCTGGGATCAACATTCGTCCCATCACAAGATTACAAAGAGACATACCAAGGGCGTGAGAGTGTAAATCCCCATCTTCCGCACTATGTTTGCAATAAGGCTGAAAGGAAGGATGGTGATGCGCAGTCGACTCTGGTGGTGTTGCTTGACCAGTCTTGGTCGTGTGCTGTAGAGAAGGGTGCAGATGATGATTTCTCGACTCGTGTCCATTCCCGTTCGTGCCGTTGGTAGTTGGCTTCATATCCTTATCTGTCCTTTGCCCATTTCCATTTCCATTTCCACTTGCATTCTGATTGGCCTGCTGCGAGCGAGTGAGAACCATATGTGCGCGAGTTGAGTGTTGATATACATGAAATCCAGTGGACGAGTAATTATTCGAAGGGAAATTGTGAATTAAGTTTGGTTGACGCGTAAAGATGAGATGAGACATTATTTAAGGGGAGAGTGGTGGATATAATGTAATGTCGAGTGTAATATGGGGACGAGGTGGTTGCATGAGGGAGGGAATCCAAGTCAGCTACAGGCCCAGCGATAAAAGAGAGTAGAGGGATGATCGGGTGATGATGCATAGGCGGTGATGTGCAGAATGTGTAGTGGGCAGAAGGATGAACCTCCGGACAGAACGGACGTAGACATACCTCCATCTGGCCCTCGGACCCGCCTGTCTCCCAGGTCATAGTATCTTCCCTAGGTGATAGCTACTACAGAAGAACGTAGCTAATACTGTGGTGTTGATGATGAGAGTAGTGTACCGTTGTGCAAGAATGAGTGTATGAATAGAGATGAATAATAGTACTTTGCATTGAGTGGAATTCGAAATATCCTGGGCCGGACCAAGGGACCGCTTCTGAATTCTCAGGGTAAATATCATATATCGCTTTAATACGTGAATTACAATAACCATGTAGGAATTCTCGCGTCATGCATCAACTAACATCTACTTAGTGAACCCCCACCTACTCAGCAGCAGCAGTGACCGTCCATCAACCGAGTTATGCAGATGTCACAAAGCCCCAAACTTTGTTACTCCTTTATAAACATGGTTCCCAACTTTTTGTGGCTGTGGCATGCTATATTATTTGTAATTGACCGAGGCTTCTCCCTTCTTCTATTCGCCGCGGGGTATTGCGGGGAGTAAAGCCAAGTTACTACTCTGGGCAAGTTTCCAGTGATTGGTCTCGATCGGGATGGAGAGCATGTACTCTACTCGATCACGGGTCATTGTCTGTGCTTGACAACTGCGGCGCGGGAAGGCGTAGTCGTGTCAGTGATTCGTGGTTCAATCGTCAAATTGATATTGAGCCCATCTTGACTGAACTCTTGTCTTTATCTGCTATGTGCTATCTGCGATGGGCCTTGGCTATGCCGGAAGCACTTTTCATCCGAGATTTCGGCAGATCCCTCATGTACACGTAGGCACTAGGGCTGACAAGATGATGACAGAACCTGGATATATCTAATGTATGCATATACTCGTGCCCTCAACTCCCAATATATCAATCGGGGGTCCCTGCCTAGAACTTGCTCAAGTCCCTACCGAAAATACCCCTCTTGACCCAATCAATCATCAATAGCAACCTCGTACGCATAGATGTCTGTTCAGACCAGTAGATCCTGTCTATCAGCGAGGTCCTTCGCAAACTGATTTAACATAGGCGACAGGTGGTTCACCGCCGAGATGGCCCGTGGACAAAAGGGGAGGGGAGGGGAGAGGAGGATGAAATAGACATACGATCTCCAAGCGTACATGGCAAGTAAACCTCCAGCGAGTGAATAACCCTCATAATCGAATACCGCACTATCATCAGTCCTACTCCACCAGGCAACAGCAGTAATGAAACACTCACGAATTACCAATATAAGCAAGAGTACCCAAATGTAGGTATTTGAAAGGCTTGTAATATAGTTCATCATCGTGATCAGGCATTTCATTCGCGTCGAGTATATTTGTCTGTTTAGCGAGTTTGGCGTACATTTTCGCTAGATATTTGCCTTGTTGAGCTGCAACCTGAGCAGTCTGGTGGTTAGCTATTGATTTCTAGATATCTGGAGGGAAACATGACTGAAGACGTACAGCTGGATAGGAAGTGATTTTAGATTGTAGTTTCTGGAATGCAGCTGCGACTTCGTTCAAGGTGAGGATATTGTCGTGGTCCGTATCGCTTTCTTCGAAGATATCACGTCTATGGAATTAGTATCTCTTCTATGGAGTTCGAGACTGGGCGGGCTTACACTTTCTCCAAATATTGCTGAGCTAGGGGGTACGATTTCTTGATTTCTCCTACCATTTGTTCCCATTCCTTGTAATTCCTTTCAATTAGCACACTCAATCACTGAGAAAGTGGGGTAGGGACGTACATCTTGTTATCCTTGTCAGTATCGTATTTGTCCCATAATTCCATCATATCTCCGACTAAATCAGTGTGGACCTAGAGATCAGCTTCATTTCCCAGAAAGGCGTCAATTGAACATACAGTAGCAGCATCTCCAATAGCATAGACAGTTCCCTTAGGTGCACCCCTGACTCGTAGATATTGATCCACCTCGACTGCTTTGGAGTGGTATTGGTTTGGAAGTAGCTCGACCAGACGTTTAGTTAGAGGTTGCATTGCTATTCATTAGTCACGTCACAATTTGACAGGGAAGAAAAGGAGCCACATACCAATACCAGTTGACCATAGGACGAAACCAGCTGGAATCTCAATTGCATGAGGTTCCGAGTTTTTATCTTTGGGGTTCTTGATTGTGATCTTGACTGTATCTTCTGAAACCTCTGCCACCCTATCCGTCAGCTTGTTGATTCTCGGCGACGAACTGATGAAAGAATCGAGGGGAAGAGAGAAAACGGGACTGACCTGGCATTGGTGATAATAGAGATATCACTCCTCTTGAACCTTTGTTCGGCGTATTGAGAGATTTTCTCAGCGTAGGTGTTTAGGATATGATCTCGGCTCTGTACTACTGTTACTCGGACCTCGGATTCGAGGAGTTTTGGGTACTATCATTAGCCCACTGCCGAGTCGAGCCAGGAACAACGACTGAGAAAATATTGTGGGGTGATATAAGGAGAAGGAGACGAACATATTTCAAGACATCCTCTGCCATCATATCCCTCAATTCTGCTGCGAATTCTACTCCAGTAGGACCTCCTCCACAGATGACGAATGACAATAATCGTTTTCGTTCTTCAGGCGAGGTAGTTGGTAGGGAAGCTAGTTCCAAGTTGGCTAATCATTAGCTTTGCATTCCATCTAGTTAACGAGAAGCTGATAGCTTACTCATGACTCGTCGCCTGATTGCTTGTGCATCTGGAACGGTTTTGAGTTGGAAACAATGTTCCAAACCTTTTACACCATGATCGTTCGAAGTGGATCCACAGGCAATAACGATTTTATCATCTATCCATCAGCCTCACCCTCCAAGTGAGAGAGGGAGTAGAGACTTACAAGGAACATAAGCCCTCTTGGTTCCAGTGCCTTGATCACTGGGAACTTCGACCTCAACTAATCTCTCGCTCATATCGAGATCAACGGCTGATCCCATCAAGTAATGACCTCTGACCCTTGCTACTAATTTCCTGAGTGGTTCAACCAGGGATCGAGCTTCGACAGTACCGACACATGCGGAGGGGAGGAGGGGTGTGAATGCAAAGTAGGTCTGGGGGGAGATTAGAGTAACATTATATGCGTCCGTCGGTAATGACTGAATCAATCCTACAGCCTACTAATCAGCTTTACTCTTTTTGACATTGAGATTGAAGTGGACAAAACAAAAGACCTACACCCCATCCACCACCAATAATGACCAACCTGGGTTTATCTTTCATACCCAATTTCTCAGCTTCCTCAGCATCTAAATTCACTTCGATAATCGGTAAATTCTTTTTACCACCTCGTCGAGGATGTAGACTGAGTGGATTGATGGGGACCCTATCAACATGTCTATCGGAGTATGTAAACGCATCATGGGCGAGAATGACACCTATCACTAATCCAACACCGAGGACTGCCGACATTGACAATCGAATACCGAATGTCAAATATGGGTGATTCTGGGCGAATGGCTTTGACGGGATTGAGAGCGATCGTTTGGAGGCGATGGTTGTATTGACATTTTGGGATAAAGGTAGGGGTCTTCGTGTAGCAGTGAAGGTTGACAGAGGTCGAGAAGTGGTCAATGATCGCGAAGATCGGATGACATGTTGAAATGGAAGACGAGGTGGCATCGTGGAATATATCGATCCTCGTACTTTGTACTAGGTGCTTGAGCTCTTGATGCTCGATATTGAGCTTGCTTCACTGCCAGATGCGATTGGGACGTAGGTGAAAGGATGAGGACGACGATTAGAAAAGAAGACTGTGAAGCAGGTACAATAATATGCAAATTGAGATACGTCATCTATTCTCGGAACGCGGCCGTGTAATAAGTGTACGTTTCGGAGGCTGTACTCGCTACAGCAACATTAACTTTTCACAGACTCGTACATATCATTCAATCATCAATGTCATTAAGCGTAAATCATCCCTAAATCAAAGCCGCCCACCCAGACTAGACTAGACATAAAGCTGTACAGCGCCTTCCTCTTCGTCCTGCGTCCATTCCGCCTCTTTCAATACACTAACATGCTTCCATCCACATGATGCGACGGGACATTTCCAGTCGTATTCGACTGGCTCATTTACAGTCTTTCTACCTCCCTTTCGTTTCCCGCCCCTTGCTTTCTTGATCACTTTCCCCTCATCCCCTAGAATGTCCAAACCACCCGGAGGGGGTCTTAGTATATTTAGTCGATCTTTCTCTTCTTGCGGTCCAGAGATCTCGAATAAACATTTCTGATCGAGTAGATGGCCACATCTCAAACCCCATACTCTGTCCGCCTGGGATTTCTGACCATCATTGAGAAAGAGAGGATCACCACATCGTATACATGCCATGTATCGTTTAGCGTGTCGAGGTTGATCAATCTCGATAGTATCGTTCAATTCGAAATCACTCGTGAAACCCTCTGGAATATCAAGTGGGACAGGGAAAGGTTGTCTGGCGGTAATTACTGATGGTTCTTCAAATTGAGCTCGAGCAGCGGGGTTGTACGCATTAGCATGAATGGGTCGTAATCGATTAAGCAATGCTTCCATTCGTTCTCGATCCGGATCATCTCGCATGAGGTTCTCGAGGATACCTTCAATCATACCAGGATGGCCAGCATGTTGAGCTTCTCTGGCTCTTCTTACACGGTCTATTCGTTCTCTCATTCGCTGTTCGTATTGCGGTAAATATTCGTCGGGTGGTGGGTATCCGTTTCGATGGCGACGGGCAGGGGGAGGGCGAGCTGGAGCTGGAGCTGGAGGTGGGCCGGTCGGAGGTTGATAAATGATCTGCTGACCTCCTCTGCGAAGGACTGCACCACCAAGACCTATGCGACCTCGAGGAGCAGGAGGCTGGGCAGGTGGAGGGGAATCGGGCGGAGGAGGATTTTCGTCATTATACCGTTCAACCTGCTCTCGACGTGTTGCAGCGGCTCGTCGTCGAATATTGGCCAGTGCATTCTGCCGAGCATGATCATTCTCTCGTTCCTCTACAGCTGCTCGTGTAGCTCTTACACGTTCGTCCATTCCTTGCTCTATCCCTGCACGTCAGCTGATACTATCGCTTATAAAGCTGACTCACGATTACCTTGTCTCCAGGCATTTACATCATATCCCGGAGGATACCATTCTTCTCCCATACCCGATCGTACCCAAGCTCGACCAGTCATTGGTATTTGAGACATTCTCTCTTCATGCTCTGCAGGTGTCTCCTCAGCTGCTGGCCGAACAGGGGCTGCTTGACCCGTGAATTCGATATCATCGTCATCATCTTCTGTCAGATCTATAACCGCCTGAGTCGCCCTAGAGGGCCCTGCAGCGGCAGGAGCAGTAGGAATAGCGAGTCCATGCCGAGGTCTCGATCCAAGAGGTGCAGCGAGTCTGGGGTTTGAAGGCATCAGGACTGAAGGACCACCTTGACGAGGAGGGGGTATTTGAAATGAAGCTTCGTTTTCAGATGATCGTCGTCGTGCTGGGGCTGTGACTGGGAGTGCTTCGTTCACCTCACGAAGCCTGGAACTCGATCGTCGAGGAAGGGAAATA
>Ga0265797_10003440_pt1 | contig 25257 bp, 17 predicted proteins | sample P2T30metagenome_FD_192433 | JGI IMG/M metagenome (GOLD analysis project Ga0265797, IMG submission 192433) | Plant litter microbial communities from East Loma Ridge, Irvine, California - P2 T30 | ecosystem: Environmental > Terrestrial > Plant litter > Unclassified | place: USA: California... | reverse complement strand
ACAGTACCCGTAAGGGTACTGTGTGTTGTAAAGACCAATCTTAAAGCATCGTGTCTAGGTAGGATTTCTATTAGAATTATAATCGTGGAATAGCCTTATACTAGGAGTAAGGAAGGAGGGGGGGGGGGAGGGGTAACATACCCAATCAGCACAGGCGGTAAGGGCCAAGCCTAAGAAGATAGAGATATTGGAAACTAACATGCTTAATTGCATATAATACAAATCAGTCTATTGTAAAGGAAGAGATATTGTGTATTTATGTAGATAAAGATATACTGGGCGTATATAGTTCAATATTTATACTTTCTTAAATAACAACTGACTAGTGTATAGTCCTTAAATAGTAAAGATCTTCGGTTCTAGCTAACCTCATGTCGATAGACTTGCTTAGATCAGTTTGCCCTAGTGTTAACGTGAGACGGTATCACTGTGGAGTCTGATCCGGACCGAGAAACAATACCGCCTGCGATCAATGCTGGAGATAGTGTGGATGAGGAGAAATTAAGCGCACTGCGCAAAATTTATTCCCTACAGCCTCTAGGCAACAGTACAAATGTCGTATAGTTAAGCAGCAGCATATAAGGAGTTAGACTTTAGTAGTAACATTGTAGTTGTGTTGACTAAGGTTAAGATCCAGTTGAAGCCAAGGCTTACTTTTCGACACGTGATGCGATCAATGCGCCTAAATGCCTCTAAGGATGCAGACATACTATAGTACATACTATTTGTTTTGTAGGTGGGGCACTAGTGAGGAGAAATTGAGCGCACTGCACAAAATTTATTCTCAGCCTCCAGGCAACAGTACCAATGTCCCATGGTTGAGCAGCAGCAGCACATAAGGAGTCGAACTTTGGTAGTGATATCGTGGTTGTGTTGACCAAGGTTGAGATCCAGTTGAAGCCAAGGCTTACTTTTCGACACGTGATGGGGCACTAGTGGGTAGGTCACTTTGGCCGTACTTCTGATGAACCTAGATCTCCCTACTGCGTGTTTTCACATACGTGTCAGGACCTAGGGCTAGAATAGGTTACTCCTGCTGAGGATAACTTGCCCTAAGTGTTACATAGAGGGGATATACTGCTCAGTCCTAGTTCGTACTAAGGTAGGTAAGCCTAACGTTGTGATCTCCGCGTGGTTAGTCTAGCGACTAGATAGAATAGTAGATATCTATAGTAATAATAATCTATTTCTATGATGATAGAGACAAGTATAACATACCCTATAGGCGAGTTAGCTACACGCCTGAGTTGGCCACATTTGCTAAAGCAAGAGACACTACAACATTAGGAATGCTTCCTGATTTATTGACTTTTGTTTTCGAGAGCGTCTCGGTCATCCTGAGATTTTTGTTCGGGGCTCTACTAGCAGCATCGATTGGCCTTTGCAATGTTATTGCTTGGGTAATCATTGTCTTCTCATCTGCCGCTCCGATGATACTAAGTGGGCTATATGAAGCGACGATTGACAGACAATTCCTTCGTGCTATCAAGAAAGACGTACTTAGATACCAGGAAAGCAACACCAAGAAGAACAACCCCGATCGAGTCAAATACCAAATTCACTTGCTCTACGCAGTGCTTGTCGGAAATCTCAAGCCTCGGAAATATTCAAAGGATCAACCAACTGAAGATTCGGAGGTTCATGTGGAGAGGGCATGGGCTGATGTCGAACACCTAATAGAGGATTTGGATCCCGCCCCCGAGGAGAAAGCGAAAAAGTACGAAAAGGAAAAGGAAAAGACAGGGGCCCGACTAAAGACAATGTTGGCATGTCAAGCTAGCTTCGGCGCTTCTATTGGTGCCCCAGTCGCCTTCTACTTGGGATCTTTCCTCTTCTCAATCTTCGGCAACCACTCTAAGCTAGGCGATAGTGACGTCTCCCTATCGCTCGCATTTGGTGAATGGTGGATGACCATCCCGCACGTTGCCATTGTTAGCGGATGCCTCCTCGCTGGGAACAATCCAAACACTCTAGAAGCTATTGTCTCTGGAATCGATAAAAGGATCCCCTCCATGACCAACAGCCCTCCCACAAATAATGACCCTGCCATGAGCAATAGCCTTCCCACGAAGCACAACCTTGCCATGAACGTTGACCCTGCCACGAACAATGACACTTCCACGAAGAAGAAGAAGAAATCCAAGTATCATGAAGGAGTGTTGGCTACATTCTATGCATCCGTCTACCAACCTGTATGGATGTGGGAGAGAGGGCGCAACAAACAAAACTGGTTTAAGGAAGTACAGAGTCAATATCCTCAGATGTTTACTGCTCATACAGATCCAGAGGGAACCCATTTCAAAGGTCCCGGGTCCAATGTTCCAGCTCTATCCAACACACCAGAACCCAAGAATGCTTTGTTAAGCTGGTTGCAGAAGCTATGGCGAGACCACCTTATTACTCCGCAGCTCAAGGATATCCCTAAAGTAGGCGGTTTCCAGTGGATCTTTCTCCTTCTGACCGCCTCGATACTCATCGTAATTCCCTTCGTCCTCGCTTATGTCACTTCCTTCTATACCCCGACCATTGGCCTATCATGCCGGACATTCACATTTGTACTCTACTTTGTCTTTCAATCCCTGCTCACTATGGTTTGGCTATACGACTTCGTCGTGAACCCTCATGAGGGTGCCAGTAAATCAATCTTTGTCTATCTCCTGGCTTGGATTTTCTTCAGTGGATCCTGCTTCACAGCAATCATCGGCACTTTTATGCAGATTGTGGGAGTTTATCGCAACTGCTTATGCAACATTCCCATGGGTTATTGGGGTTCCCTAGATTTTCACTTTCCTGTCTCGACAAACACCGCGGAAGGTATTTACTACGCGGGATTGTACTGGCTCTCGACTGGAATTGCATCCATTTGTACCTTGGTCATATTCTGTTACTTTGGTTGGTGGTACCAGCGTCATTGGCGCTCGCGGTTCGACGACGTCGTTGACAAGATCTTGGATGTGAAGCCTGTGATCAAACTCTCATCAAAGGTTCTCAAAGCACCCAAGTCAGTAAAAGACGGGAGCGCCACTACTCAAGCAAAAGATGGGGGCGCAACCTTTCCGCGAAAAGACGGTAGCACAGCTACTCCAGAAAACGGCAAATCTACAAATGGTCTAGAGTCAGCACAACACAACCCACAGCCAGGACAAGACGCTACGGCACCAACTGTTGGAAAGCTAGGCAAAGATGATGATGTAATCGAAAATGTGGGCGAGACCATGAAATAGATAGCTATGGATTATTTGCGCGGAACAAGGTGTGGAAATCGCCATCCGTGAGGACTTCTCCTATACATCCCCCAACCTCCTGCTCTATGCTACAAATTTCCTTATATGAGAACGCAGGGAGTACCATCTGCTATGAAGGAACGTATATTGGTGATTTTTGACCCGCTTTCCTTACCTTGTGATTGCGTGCCTGGACGATATATAGGCTGAGATTGATTGTAGATTTTCAATATTTGACTGGATATAACTCTTTTCATTACGAACTGCTTCCAACGTGACATTTCTACTAGTTTGTAGCATCTAACACACTTTGTAGCTTTCGTAGATTCCCTTGTCCTCTATCAAAGAATGAAGTATCAAAGTTTCTATCTGTTAATTACCATAGTAATTGCACTGTGTCTACCCACCTAGTCTTTAATTAACTCGAAATGGCTGATTGAGCTACTTCGCTCGATCCTGTCTATGTCTTCGGGCTCTGTGATGGGTCAAGTCACAGTTCCAACCGACGCAGCATGTGTGAAATCGGGCTACAGGGATATCGAAAGGCATTGTCACAATTCCTACACCTGCAAATCTTCGAGACCCACCATTTTTTTTCAACGGTCGTGATGGAGTGAACCGAGACAGTTGAGTATATCACAAAGACGATTCGTCATATCACTCCAGTCAAGATCAATTTGGAGATTCGTGAATCAAACCTAACGTCGGTTGATGCTCCGTGAAGATATTCTATGCTCCCTATCTCCCTTAATCTTTCCATATTACCACCCTCTAGCCATGCCACTCGCCGTCCAAGATCATACCTTTATAGAGACTAGCGTCTAAGTACCCATGCGCATTCAAACTCTCTTCGATCAACCCGCTCCTACCCATCCTTGTTCAAAGTGGTAGACTCTTTTACAGCGTAACATCGGAGCCGTAAAGGCAAGTAGCGAACGGTAACGACACGCTTGTTAAACTTATATATATGACCCGTCAGGAAGATGCGTTTGGCGACGACGCGGTTGAGTGATAGTGGTAGGAATGTAACAATTGCGATGAGGCGGAGAGGAGAAGCTGGGCCTGGGTCTGCGGACAGAACATCAGAATCCATAACGGCATTCGATAGCGGCACTGTGCATCACAAAGGGAACTGGAACGTTAGGGCAGGTCAAAGGACCAATGAAACCGGTGATCGCTGAGCGGTCTAGGTGAAGAAAGCGGTGCAATTTGTGGACACCGTTGGGGGCTTTGCCATTTTTCTCGGTAACCGTGGTCTGCTACATTCATCCTGCAATTATGAACACTAGAGTATACCAGTCATACCGTCCGGGACACTGAGTAAGGTGTGCCTGGAAGCTAGTCTTCTTGGCTAATTCTGAGGAATCATCAGAGACCTATAACATACATCATAGCTACTAAGCAAGCCTTTACCTTATACGCAGAAAAGAAAATCTATCTTCTGCCCCGTCGTCTATTTGCCACGCAACTATAGACCCAGAGACCTAAACTCCCAATTATCGTTAAGGGAAGAATCACGAACATAAATATCTCATCCCATGTCGGCGGCTGTCGAGGCGGCAGACTCGGAGGACCTAATACTCTAGTTTCTGTCGCCGCTGTTTCGCTTGCAGATGTCGCAGCGCCGATTGTGAAAGTTCCTTGCTCCAAGGCCATTCTCGCCTTTGCGGCGTCAAGGCTGCATGTATCGCGCAACCAGTTCTCAATGGCAATCCAGTCCCCGGCACTGCAGGACTTTTCGTGGCATTTGAACAGATCGCCCCGTGCGCAGAAGCAGTTGCTGGACTGCGTCAGGCAGCCGTACTCGAAGATTGCGTCGTCGAGACATTGGCGGGCGCAACTAGGCAAGCTAGAGAAATCGAGCTTCAGCGCTGGCGACTCTAGGCAAACTTTGGCGAACCAGTTTTCTGTTTCCCACCAGGACGTCCAGCTGCAGGACCAAGCACAGTGAAGTCCCGTTTTGAGATTGCAGTAACAGTCGCGAGGATACTGCTTCATGCCGCACGATTTGCCACCACTATCGGATGCGTTGACATCGTTTGGGCAGATGCCGTTCACCAGAGGGCAGATTTCAGGAGGAGGCTCATAACAATCCCAGCAAGTGCTGAACATGCATCTCTGCATAGTGACGGGGTCGACGAGGCTGGAAGCGCTTGTCTGTCGCGGAAGGAGGCCTCCATCGACACCGCGGTGTGCTCGTGTTTTCGACACGAAAGTAGAGAAGACGATCGTTGTGATCAGGGGTTGGTATTGAGGGCCCATATTTGCTCTGTGCGGCTGGTTCAGCGATGCGTACAAGGCGAAGCTGGCAGAACTTAAACTCGACTTGCTTCGGTTCGATCAAGCATTCGTTGAATACTACCAGTTACTTCACATATAGACAAGAGACAGAGGACGGCTCTTCCACAAAACTTGATGCAGGATTCTAGCATAGCGAGCATGTTTATACTAAGTAGATTTAATACAGTTATTAAAGAGTTCAATATTTAGTTTTTTTTCTCTATCTTTTGCAGTAGTAAAAGTTGTAGACTAGCCCAAATGGAAAACTAGCCTATAACCTAAGAAATAATATCGGAAATGCTCTTTCTAACGCTATAGAAAGTAACTAGATAGCTACTCTAGTTATCTAGTTACAAGGTAGTGAAAACTAGAATTTTTTTGATTCTTTCTCTTTGTCACTCTACTGTATATGCTAAGCCTCGCACAAAACTCTCTCTCTCTCTCTCTTTAACTTTAACTACAATTGGCATAAACACCACCATCAGCACTATAGGTATTCTTGATGCAACCATTGCCCAGAGTCTTGCAAGGAAAATTCTATATTTTTATTATCTGTTAGCCAAGTTCCAAACCCTTTTTGTAATGGGATTTTTTGTCATACCTGGCGGCACGCCTGCCTAACTTGTCTTCCTTGACTATCCGTCTTTGGTACACCATTTTGGTCATAGCTCACACAGTAGCCTTGAGGGGCGGCGCCGTTGCCCGTATCCATAGTGCATTTTGTCTAAATAGGGCTTCTGTTAGAACTATCATAACTGTTGTACAAGTGGTTTCGATGCTTAACAGCCGATTCTCGCAGCGCGATATTGTAGTGACAGCAATACAAGAAAGCAGTTAAGGCAGGACTATCTTAACAGTGGAATAGCCTTTTACTAGGAGTAAAGAAGGGGGAGATAACGTACCCAATCAGCAGAGGCGGTAAGGGCTAAGCCAAGGAAGATAGAGATGTTAGAGAGCAACATATTCAATTGGGTGTAATATGATTTAGTTTGTTGTAAAGGAGGAGATGTTGTGTGGTTGGGTAGGTGAAGATGTAACTGGATATTTATACTTTCTTACATGACAACTGACTACATAGTGTATAGACTATGTTGGTGAATTATTTTAGTCCTAGCTAAACTCATTCCGCAGTATTGAGGTGAGACGGCATTGCTGCCGGGTCTGATCCGGTCCGAGAAATAACACCGCCTGCGGTCAAAGCGCCTAAATGCCTCCAATAGGGAATAACTTAGATACAAGCGACAAGAAAATTATAGTATATTCATTTTACTTTAGCGGAAAAGCAGCTTCGGTACTTTCTCCTAGTAAATTGAGATCGGGGTACATTGCGCGTTGCTGCGTTTTCTTGGTTCGCCCTCTCGTATTCCAATCTGCCTTAGTCCACTGCCTTGTTCTAATCTGTCATGTTCCAATCTATCGTGTTTCAATCTCTCGTGTTCTAGCTCTTCCTCGGACAGACACGGCCATGTACATCCCTCACAGGCGCAGTGCCATATTGCATGTACTGTACAGTGTAGTATGATGACAAGCGCGTTGCCTGGCGATTTACAGCAAGTGGCCATATCGCGCGGTCGTCGAGGTTAAGTTGTAGCGGACTGAATACGCATAATTTTAAGTGCAGCCAGTTGAAGGCTAAATTCACTGTCTCTTTTCTTTCCAGCCGCGGTTGATGCCAGACACTACGACCCAGCCATGTAGGGCCGGGATGCCCGCCTGTCGCTGGATTGTACGGTACCAAAGTACTGAAAGGAAGGTAAGAAGGCGCGGGTGCCGTGGCTTATTGGCGGAATGCCGGAGCCTTTTGCTATACACACTTCCTTCGGTTGGTACGGTACTGCAGATCTGGCCGCGAACATCTGGGCGGGATGCCGAAGGTCTCTTGCAATTGCAACCCGTTCCCGAATGCATCTGCTACCCAACTCCTCTGTACCGCGCTCTTTTTTCACTATTGCCTCTCTATCTATTTCGATATTTGTCCATTCTGATCTGGAGATGCATGCTCTTCAGTACTCAGGTGCTGCTTCTGCTTATTACACCAGCCGTCAGACAGCATGCGTAGTGAGCGACCCCACTACAAGATCACTTGGCCTGTCGTCCGCCGAGTTTGACCTAAGTCCTTGCCGTATTAACAGATTAGCGATAATTACGTGCCAGAGTACACCACGCCAGCCATAAGGGGAGAAGTGTCTCCGGTAACCAAACAGCTGCCAATGCTGTTCAACGGCAAGACTTGAGACCGAGAAGCCGATTGCCTGCTCTCAACGAACGAGGTGGAGAAGCTTATAGATTGCAGTACGTATCTGTGCCGCCTTTCCAACGTTGAGCTAACCGCTCGTAATGAATGAAGAGACTGGGGTTACTGAAGGCGCTGTTTGTTGCGGGTGCTGTTGGGTGTAAAAGAGACGGTTGTGGCTCTTAGCGTTGTGTAGATATGCTAAGAAGATTTTACAGCTTCTTTCCTAGACGCAACAATCACCGGTTGTAGCATGACGGATGTCTGGGACTGGATTCGCGTGAGAAGTGGTATTATTCGGTTCAGAGGACCGGCTAGGTCAGGTGTTGTATACACTCTCAGTCAGATATGGACTGGCCACGACGCGTATCATAGGTGAGCTTGAGACACGAGATAGCCTACTGGACCGAGCGAAGATTGTAGGAAAAAGAGCGGATATTGTGAAGCTAGCTAGGAACCTTCAATATCGCTACAGCAAAGGTGAGATCGACTACTTACCGACCGGACTGGTGGTGGTGGGTGGGTGGATGCAGGCGCCTAGCAGAGCGTCTGCTAACACAAAAGACCGAACATATCTCTGCTGTTGGGTTGGAAGCTAGCACAGATGTCTTGCAACTTGCTGCTACAGTATGTGGTTTTACGGATATTTCTTTGGCGTATGCTGAGGCAAGATTAGTGAGTAGCAATAAGGAAGGCGTGGCCGACTACCAAGTCCAAAACAAAGGTAACCCGTCGACGGGCAATATCATAACACACCCCAGGCAGCCCCAACTTATCCGCTCATCATAACCGTACCACAGTTGCAGTTCTAAAGTATACGCACTCCCCTTCTTCCCTCTCAGTCAAAGGATCACATGCAGCATGTGCATAGGCGGGCATCGTCATACCAACAGAAACGCGCCAGCGCTCATACATCATCATTCACTCCCACTCGTTTGCTGGTCCCACACCTCCAGGCTCACCGCACACAGGCAGCCACAAACACCCAAAAAACACTCACCATAAATGCCTTTTACATCAGCAATATCCCATCAAACAACCCCTTCTCGCCCCCTTGCCGCAATTTGGGTGGGCTCTGACACAAATCGACGGCACACCGGATAGGGTATCGCAAGAGAAAAAAACATACACATAGAAAGATCCACGAAGACTGTAAAAGAAAGATCCAAAGAGGACAGTAGAAACAATACTGCGATAATGCCAAAAAGAAAAGGGCATGGAAGAGCATGGAAAAAGTGTCATAATGGGCTGAAGTCAGAGGGCGCGTCAGTTCGAATACAGGAACGAGCGTCGGTCAGCAACAGTTGAGAGGTGCAAGAAGGCGGTTGTTTCTTTTTTGCTTTTTTTTTGCGCGGGCGCGAGGTGAATAAGAGTTTTGTGTGTTACCCTTTATTGATAGAAAACCACAAGAGTATTATTAGGATAAGCAAAATAAATGCTACGCCTGTCAAAATAGAGAAGAGGACTAAGAACAGATACAGGACAAAAATGGATTGTTATGTAGCTTTTCTACTTTTACCGTTCAAGATACCTCTTCTTACTGGCATGGTTGCATATCCATTCGATACATGCGAAGGTCTCTTATTCCGCTCGGTAAGTTTGTTCCACAGTTCACCTATACCTGCTCTCCTTGCCGGTAGCATACTGTACTGAAGACTGTATAGATTGCGGCGGTGTATAGGTGGGACGAATTGACCTGAAACTAGACATAACAAAACACTTGGCGAGAAGTAGTGCTTGCGTATGCGATCGCCGAGGTCGAAGTAGGGTTGGAACATTGCGCGCAGAGACAATGGGACTGACTAGAATGTGTGAACTTGGAACTATTGTAGTCTGCATAGACAGTGTTACCTTGAGCAGCACATAAGCTGTTGGTGTTGAAGTTGGCGCGGCTGACTCATCGGGCAGGAGGCTAGCAGTATCCTGTATCTCGAAACAAATGCCTCCAGGCAATCGCCCCGGATCCTTAAGCCGTAGCATGACTGCGAACAGTGGGAAGTGGTTGAGGCATGCAAGTCCCATCTCCAGCCCCGCCTTGAGCCCAATGACAGCGATGCGCGCACTCGCAAATGTCAAGTAGAAGACAAACACGGTTGGTAATAAGAAGAACTGCAAAGTGAAGAGAATGGTGCCGAGTAGTAGTTGGTCCAAGTCGTAGTCGCATGAGTCGATTCGGTTGCGGAGTATGTTGCGCTTTTTGCCGCGAAAGAGGTGGAATAGGGAGATGATGATCTCGAGTTGCCAATGGAAGATCCGAGCCGAGGCAACATAGAATGAGTAGATGTGCAGTGTGAGTAGGGAGACGAGGTCTGAGAAGATCGAAATTGGCATAGTGGCTCCAGCAAAAGCCGAGTAGCCGATGACCTGTATAAGCGCGGGTAGATGTGGTCGAAGAAGGGATATGCAGCCTATGTAACCGAGTCAGTGAGATTCTGGGTATTTTGGCAAGATAAGCGTACTAGCCCAATAGTCAATAACCCAGAGGAACAAGTCACCCAAGAAAGCAGCTAGCTCAGTGTTCAGCTTCAAGCCTCCTGGCCATCCCATTAGCCATGATATCATGCGCCTTAATCCCTCGACAGACCACGCGCTGAATATGGTGTCGACCTGGGCCGCCACGAATGAAGCGTTTTCGATGATGAATGTCCCCACAGCGATACCCATTATTACATCATTCGCAACCAGCCAGAGACTGTTGTAGAATCGTATGTACTCTGGGTGGCTGTTGGTAATGCTCTCCCAGTTGGCTTTCCTCCTACGCAATGTGAGGTACTGAATGGGCCAGTAGCACGACTGTTGTAGTCTAATGTCAATCTGCTGGGCTGTCGCGGATATGTCCTTGAGAGCTGGAGAATCGGCAGATCCCGGTCGCCAGTGCAAGACCAGTATCACAGCTTCTCCTAGTATCCGGTGCGTGACCAGACCGAGGATGAACAGCTGTGCGGCCACAGGCCAAATCCATACTCTGAAAGCGTAATGAAGCACAATCCACGTATAGTCCCACAGATCGTTGGCTGACTCGACTACCCGCTCACTGACGCTCAAAGCCCGCTTCATGCGCCTCCCGATTAGACCAATGTTTTTTTGTAGAAGCGCGTTCAGTTCGTGTGAACAGTTGACCTGCTCGATGAGCATTGGTAGCGCCAGCTCCTTCTGCGTAGGCGGATGCGCCACGACTTTGTGAAGCTTCAGCTTTTCTACCAGGTGCGCCTTCCTCTTGCGCTCCTTCTCTTCGGCCTGCTCCAACGCTTCGAAAGCCACGTCCCACTCGGCAACCCTTGTTTTATCTCCCAATGCGAGCGTGATGGGTTTGAGCGAGAGGTATTGCATGCGGGTCGGGTGCGGCCGTTCGTATACGATGACTTGCACCGTCATGAGCGCATTGTTGGGGCAATCTAAGCGTGGGAAGCGGGACGAAGGCTCAGTATAGACGATAAGCTGTTCCGCGCCGGACAGGTGGAGCGGGCTCTTTGGGTTTACACAGCCCAGAGCACGCACGGAAGAGTGGCCGCATCTTTGCAGCAGCTCCTGGATATCGTGCGGACTGTGTCGCAGCAGCGTGCCCACGAGTAGGGCATTTTCGACTTGTCGCATCTCCACCTCTTGCAGCACCGCTACCACGAAGACATCGGTGTGGGAGTTTCTGAATCCAACCAGAACACCCGGTACAGGGTCCCTTGGAGCGTCTGAAGGCCAGAATACGCGCATCAACCCATTGTGTGTGACCATGTCCTCATTCTGCTACCCCGCTAAAAGGAACCGCGACGTTTGAGCTGCTCGCGCGCAGAGATGCCCGTACCTGCAAGCCTTGGGTGCTGCCCGAATTCAGTCAATCAAATTCACAAGCACCCGCGCAACGCTTACTAACCAGATCCGTTTCCTGTGTCGCAAGGCGCACAATTGGCAATATGAAGAGGAAGAACAGCAGGGACAGGAACGCGAACCCCTTTGCAGTCCTCGTCACAACACCGTGGTCCCAGGCGAATATGGCTAGCTCGTAGATGCGAGTGACAAGGTCCCAGCGAGCAGTCGAATATCCAGCGACGAAGATAGCAATGGTAAGAATGGAGAAGGCGTGCATTTACACCGTCATGCCAAGCGAGGGTCCGGAACAAACTAGATGGATGCCGCAGACGCTGTACTAGCAAAGAGGCAGGGCTGGACGTCGAGAATGATTCCCCGTCTTCAATGTGTCATGTGGCGGCAGTACGGGATGGCCTTGAATGCACATGGCGCAAGATACACCACCAAGCGATGCGTAGCAGACAATGTTCGCGTACGTGGAAGGTCCCGAATGTTTGCAGGCTATGCTAGCCCCGGATCTGGCCTAGTGAATGGCCTTCTTCCCCAAGTGCCCCGACGACATCGATACAGCGGTAAGCACCAACATCACCACAAAAGATACCAAATCCGTCGACGAGCGACTACAATACCCGCGTATAGGCACAGCAGGTAGGCCACACCATCTCTTTTTTTCCGCTTATCGCATACGTTGTGCTTTCATACCATCTGCATTGACCGATTAGCGCGCCTTGTTGGCTGGCATCCAACATGCATCACTCGAAATGGGCTGAGTCCGGCGCAAAGCTGCGAGCTTGGACAGAGAACTCCAGTGGACAGCGGTAGCGGCCAAGTAATGCGGTTCACTCGTTGCCGCTGTCTGCTGCGCAACCAAGTCACGGCTCTCTGTTCGCGTTGATTGGCTGGCTGGCGCGTCGCGTCGGTTCGACCCAGGAAAGTTTCCGTTCACTCCAGCCTCGGTTTCAACCCTGGCGCCTTGACATTTATTCATTCACTCATCGATCCTTTTTTCGGCCATCAGTTCTCTCCGGCCCTACTAACACACCACAGTCTATCTGGAGGTACAACCTTCGACCCAGGACTAAGCTACCTATATCTACTATCGGGCCAACATGGTCGTCTGCAACTTCTATCAGCGCGGTGCCTGCAAGTTTGGAGGTAAGCTATCAGCCATCATACACACATAGTTGCTTCTCACACCAGACAGATTCTTGTAAGAATGAGCATCCTGGAAGTGCACGAGATCGTGGCGGAGGCGGTTTTGGCGGAGGTTCCAATAATAACCGCTTCAACGCCTTCAACGGCGACCGCTATCGCCCAGGTCAAGACAGTGGATCCAACGCATTTGGAAGTATGTTTGCATTTCTTCAACACGAAGGAAATTTCTGCGCCATGATTCCTTGGAAATGGGATCGCGTTTGGCTGAAGTTTACTGACCTAGTGCAGACAATCGTGACTCGAAGACACCGGCTTTCCACTTGGACAAGGACGACATCAAGACCGATCTCACTACGCAACGGCCAGTCTATCCGCTTTCGTGCTATGGCCCAGGAAGAGATGCTCCACGCCAACTGATTGAGGGACCTGTTGAGATTAGTCCGGAAGAGCTCCGCTTCAAGTACTATACGCTACGATCGACGGGCAATGAACCCGCCGCGGTAAGTTTCAAGGACCAGTCAGCCTTTTCAGATCTAATGAGTTATAGCAACAAGAAGAGAGCGCACTCAATGAAAAGATGCAGTCACAGGTCAAGACGATCCTAGACAAAATATCTGACGCGATTCAATATGTTGAAGAAGGTGCCAATATTCATCCCAATCGGATTGATATTGCCAAAGGCAATGTCGCTGCAGATGGGCCCGCCAACGCCGCAACCGGCTTCTCCGGTTCGGCCGCAAATCCCTTCCAGCAAGCATCGGCGAGTCCGTTTTCAACAGGGGCATCTTCACAGCCGTCAGCATTCGGACAAGCTTCAACACCAGGGTTCGGCAAGCCAGCCTTCGGACAGCCCTCTAACCCAGCACAAAGTACCTCTGCTTTTGGCCAGCCCTCAAATCCTGGACAAACTACGTCAGCTTTCGGCCAGCCCTCAAACCCAGGACAGACAACATCAGCTTTTGGACAGCCGTCCAACCCCGGACAAACCACTTCAGCTTTTGGCCAACCTTCGAACCCTGGACAGACCACCTCAGCCTTCGGTCAGGCATCGACTCCAGGCCAATCAGCCTCACCTTTTGGCGCGGTGTCGGCACTGGGCCAAAAGCCGTCACCCTTTGGTCAGCCTTCAGCGCTCGGAGGTACGGGGAGTGCGTTTGGAAAGCCTGCTTTTGGCGCCAGTGGCTTTGGCCAACCGTCCATGCCAGGTGCCGGAAGTGCATTCGGGCAAACGAGCAGTATAGGCCAAGGCTCAGCGTTCGGACAGTCGTCAGCACCAGGAGCAGCATCTGGATTTGGACAGACAAATGCTCTGGGACAGAAGCCGAATCCTTTCAGCAAGCCCGGTTTCGGACAGAGCGGATTTGGTCAGACAGCGCAGCCTGGCGCCAGCGCCTCTCCATTCGGTCAACAAGCACAATCCGGCACGTCTCCTTTCGGACAACAGGCACAATCCGGCACATCACCCTTTGGTCAGCAAACACAACAGCCTAGCCAACCTTCGCCGTTTGGGCAAGCTGCTCAGCAAGCTGCTCAGCCCTTGCCGTTCGGTCAGCAGGCGTCTCAAGCACCGAAGGCGAACCCATTCGGTCAGCCTCAGGCTTCCACTCAAGCTAGTCCCTTTGGCGGAGTCGCAGCTTCCTCAACGCCAGCCTTTGGCCAACCGAGTAAACCCTCACCTTTTGGCACACAGTCCGCGCAGCCTGCTGCCACACAACAGCCACAAGCAGCCAACCCCTTCCTCAAGACCGCAGCTCCTGCGGTCACATCCTCACCATCACCCTTTGGCACCCAGACCCAGACTCAAAACAACACCGCCGCGCTTCCCCAGGCGACTCCACAGCAGCAACAGCCTTCTACAGCACAAGTCACCTCAGCAGTGCGTCCTCATGTGCCGGGCGTGACCCCCGATGGCAAACCCATCGACCCCAAGGATCGATACAAGGAGGGGAAAGCAGAAGAGTACGAGGGCGAGCAGGGCAGAATCCTAGAGGAAATCTACAGGCGTGTCTCGCAGCTCAAGATGTTCAACGACAACGAGGATATCCCTCTCACTCCGCCCAAGTGTGAATGGATTGTACCGCTTCCCCCATTGTAAAAACGTGGTGGGAAAGGACCCAGGTTTCAAGGGTGGTCTATGTCGCGAACAAAAAGGGACAATTGGAAATGAAAGTGTGGGCGGCGTTATCAATATCTCTATTTCTTTCTGCAGGACTTTCCTTTTTCTTTGTTTCTACGAAATGAGCACATAGTCGGGTTTGGGGCAAATAAACAGCGGCCATGGTTATGAGTTTGCATATATAGTGAGTATGGGGTATATATTGCCAATCTTAGCGAATTTCATGCATGGCTCTTATGTTGTCCCCGAACAAAGTGTCAAAACATGCTTGATCCTCCAACGGACCAATCAAAATCACTGCATCCCTGCCTCACAATTCTGTCTATCCACCACAAAAAACACCTTCTCTCGCCTTAGCCACCCATCTCCCTCCCCCTCTCCAACACCTCGGCCTTGATCCGCTCCACAATCTCCCGCCCCAACCACCTCAACCTGCCATCGCCCCGACTCGCCCCGTCCGCCCACTCAAACACTCCCCTCAACTCCCTCAACTCGCCAACCTTGCAACTCTGCGCCAGCCGTCCTAGCACCAACCTCGACTCCACGACCGTAGCACCAGGGTCAAGCCAAGACTTTGAATGTGCATCTAGCGGCAGAATGAGCCCAGCATCGCTTGCAGAAACGTACTTGCTCAGCGCGGGTAGAGTAAAGACCCAGTGGAACAAGAGCTGCGAGGTACGACTTGACTGCGCGTCATTGAGCGCGACGAGTGTAGCGCTAAAGGCGGTGGCGTAGGTGTCGTGAGCGGAACGGCGGCGCACGTTGAGTGTCTGATTGCGTTTAAAAGAGCGGAGGTGAAGTGCATTGTTTACAAAATCGAGGGTCGTTGGCCAATATGTCTGATCGGCCGTTTCTAATTTCCTGATGAGATGGAGCTCGGGTAGCAGACATGGGGCTACGAGCGTTTTCTTCGTCTGCTCCGGCGCCCCATCGCCACCATTGTTGGTACCAGTAGTTTTCAACGTAACGGTAATAGGCATAGATATCGCTTTGCCTGTATCTACGTCGCGCACGACGAGGCAGCGGGGTTCAGCGGCTAGGACCCAGAAGTGACGGAAAGCTTGGAGGTGAGCTTTTGAGTCTTGAACATCGGAGGGGAAGATGGGGTAGAAGGCACAAATTAGACTAGCAATGGCTTTGTTGCTGCGACTAAAGGTTTGTGTGCCGCCAGCGATGAAGAGGGTACCAAAGGCCATGTGCGCGGCGAGATGCGAGCCGTAGGGTATGTCTGGGCCGATTCTCCCGTGAAGGCCACGCAACCGGCGGAAAACGTCTAGATCGCCTGTTCCTGCCATGACGGTGGCGGCTGCTAGTGCGATGAGGTCTTGACAATTCCTTACCGTGTTTTTGGATAGCTTGGAATCATAGCGTACGGCAGCTAATTTGTTGATGCGAATCAATTGGTCCAGATACTTGATCAGGAAATCTCGGACCTGGATATCACCTGTGCCAGCGTGCTTGAGACTTACACTCCACAAAAGGCCAGCAAGGATGTTATAAAAAGGCATTTGCTCACTACGTAGTCGTGTGATACCTTTGAGATCCCAGGCTTCGCGGTACTCGACTGGGAGGTTTTTGATTATCCAGTCGTCGTTTGCTTCAATGTTGTCCCACATGATAAGGTGCTTGGCGAGGGTGCGAAGAAGAAAGATGTCGGGGCGAACGTAGTCAAACTGTGGAAGCGTGTCTGGAATGTCTATCTTGCGGGCGACTGTTTGGTCGTGTGTCTTCATGAAAACAAGCGCGACGGCTACAACTGCTCCGGCAGTCGCTTGGTCGAGGATGTGAACGACGTTCACTGGCTTGGGTGCAACAGCAACGGTCATGAGACGCTCTACAATACGCATATCATGAAGACCACGTAGATCTTTCCCCTTGCCCAGGTTGATGAAGCCAAGTGCAAAACCGGCGGCCAGTCTGTAAGCTTCATCACGAAGGGTATCAGGTGGCTCAGACGGATCTGGAATCTCCACATGCTCAATTTCCGAGAGCATAACTTCGCTCATACGACGGTGCTGCGTGTTGTAGTAGAGTAGCCCGATGCCCATGAGGCCAGTAGTCTGTGTGTACGGTGACAAGTTCAGCTCTGCTGCTCCTGCTGGCAGCATCCTGGTAACATGTACTGACAGTAGTCGAGTGACAAGCGTATCCATGGTGCCCATAAACGAAGCAGCCAGACCCAGGAGTAGACCTACTGACGTCATGGTATGTTTCGGTGTGAGATACTTGAACGACAGCCACTTGGCAATCGTCCTCAAATGCCCGTTCAGGCCCAGCCCAAGCAGAAGTCCTGCGTGCTTATTGGTCAGCTCGGCCGGTTTGTTGTACATGATCCATGAAGTGTCGATGCCTTGAGCATCCCGGGAAATGCTCAGACCAGCAGCAGCGCCTGCGTTGAAGAAAGGCCAGAAGTACTTTTCTTCCGTGTAATTCTGGCGTTCAGCAGTAACAACGTTCCCCATTGGCTTCATAAGACATGACGTAGAGAAACCATACAGAGGGTATTTCTCTGTCAGAAGCGGCTTCTTACTGCTGAACTTGATCATGGAGCTGCCGACTGGAAGGGAAAAAGTTCGGACCATAACCCACTGCATAAGTACTTTTTGCCCTTCGAGCATTGCAGCATCATCTTGCCTATTGTCTGCTTTGTACTCTGCAACAGTTTGCCGCAAGGGTTCCAGTAGTGTATAAGCCTCCATGAAGCGCCTGTCTTCGCGGAAGATCAGGCGCGTGATATAGTGGCGGTCCACTTCAGCCGTCGATTGAATGGGTTCCATGCGATCAGCACCCTGGCAGATGGTGTGAATATCACGCGTACTTCCAGTGGCATGGAGTGCACTGCCAGATGAGTTGAGGTGACTGTCATGTGCAAAGTCTCCAGTTTGCATGAGACTAAGATCCAAGTCTTCGCGTTGCACGAGTTTGAGCAGTGAGCTCGACCATGTCGTAGGCGGATTCGCCTGACATCTTGTGATTGCTTCCATGAGTGGCGCTTTAGCGGCTTCTGGGAGTGTGGCCAACATCTCAGGACTGATATCGCAGCTTTTGATTAGCTCAACCACCCTCCTGGGACTCGAAGCAGGGTCAATATCCCGGAAGAAGCGATGTAATGCGACCGTTCGAGGCGTGACGCCTGCTATGATCTCATCGATGTTGATGGAAGAGTGCGGGGAGGCTTTAGACTTCCGAATAAGCATCGCTAGCGTAGGAAATGGAGCATAATGCTGAGAGCCCGTGACAGAGCCTAACCACTCCAATATTGAAGGCGGTGAATCCCAAGGTTGTGGGTGCAACCGCACCTTGCTAGTCAGCGTAGATTCTTCGTACGTCCAGTTCATACCGGACCCGCCATCTAAGTCGAAGAAATTGCCTTGTCTCCAGTCCCACGAGTCCCAATGTAGCCAGTGACCGATCTGCGCAAGGACAGGCGCGAGATTGCCAGGCTGAGTACCGGTAAAGTCTTGACACACGACATTTAGCTTGCGCTCTTCGCGAAAGAGATGCAGCGAGACAGCAATCTCCGAGAGAGACGAAATGCGAAGGTCCTGTTTTTCAGAAGGGGATAGTCGCCTCCAGTGGTCGTTAGTAGCTTTGCCGATAGGTGATTGAACGTATTGGCGTGCAAGATCAAGACAAGTAGGAATTGTACTGTCTCTTGCGCTGATTTGTTGTATGATTGGTGGTGGTTGATGTTGCGTCGAGGCACGTTTCGCAGATGGACTCATTGTAGTTGATGTTGGGCTGGATTGCAGAGCCCAGGCCCACGGCAATGTATCCCAGCTCTTCGCGTGCGCTTTTGAAGTCTGACGACGGCACATCAACCGCCATGCAGAGTCGTCATCATCAATAAGCTCATCTGGCTTGGCTTGGCTTGAAGGGCGCCCTGAACTTCTTCTCTGGATGGACTTTGCACGAGTATTTGGTTTCGCTTTCTTTTCGTCAACAAATGGGACAGCGAGAGTGAACAATGTCGCTACAAATGCTATCCAGTCTGCGCTTGTCTGTTCATCAATCTCGTCCGGAAGTGACTTGCGTATATTCCACCATATCTCCAAGAGAAAGTCGCCTGCATAGTTTGGTAGGACTGTTGACAGTACTCGGAAAAGGTCTGCTACATGGCTATTTGAGGGCGATAGGCATAACGCGATGCGATGTCGGCGCAGATCGCCATCAACAATTTCAAACTGTCCGTTTCTCCCAAGAGCCAACACCCGCCGCAGTGGCTGGCTGGCTGTGATGTTCCGTTTCGATCCTGCAGTTGTTCTGGTCTGTTCATGCTGGAGTATGGCATATGGGTCGTGTAACTTGATTGTGCCTAAATTATGCTTCATTGGTAGGTGACTACCCCATCCAGCTGTCAATGACAAGCAAGGTTCGTGTGGGTTAGTCGAGATGAGCTGAACAATGCGTTCAACGTGGCCATCGTTGATCTTTGCTAGATCAAGTGTATCGTCTAGCAGTCTGCTGTCGACAAACTTTGGGACACAAGCATAGCGCGGAGCAACACTGTTCGACTGGGATTGAGCTGCTGATGCTGAGGGGGATAACCTTTTTCGTGTAATTACCAGCTCACATTCGAGTGGAAGTTGCAATGATGGATGCGATATGTACAGGTATAGCTTTCTTTCGTGAAGCGTCGCCGAGTTGAAGGGAGCATTGAGTGCAAGTACTTTTGGTTTAGTGTCCTGCTGCGAAGCCGACGGAGTACCCAGGGTGAAAAGCCCGCTCTTCAGGTACTGTGTGACGGGTATCTCTGTAACTATGCTCACAACCAACTCTTTGTGAAGTCCATCACCAGGCCGCGGCCCGGCTTTGGCATCAGGCGGCGCAAACAGATCGTCGAGCTCGTCGTAATCCTCTATAGTGTCGAAGGTATCCTCGTCCATGAGGTCATCCAGCGTATCGTCGATTGATACCGCGCCTAAACTCATTCGAGAAGTTACGCTACCAGGTGTGGATGCTCGGTTGCGTGATTGCGAGAGACCACCAAAACTGGTCCGGTCGTGGCCTAACGAGTGCCGGCTACGTTGAGTTGCGTTGAAGCTTTGTGAAAAGCTTCCACCCAGGCTATTGCGCGACGTCGCCATGTCTTGGAATGCGCTTCTGTCAAAGCTAGTGGACAGCTCGGCGCGAGATAACAATGAGCTCACGCGTCTTGACCCTTTGGCCTGACGGTTCATCTCAAAGTCAGGGTTGAGCTGTGAAGCAAGAGCGTCATCGACTGCCTGATCAGACAGGCGTTCCTTGCTCGTGATTTTGAACGATGGAGGCTGAGTTTTCCTGCGTGGACCTCCACCGAGGCTCTCTCTCAGCCTGTCAACCCCACGCATTGCTGGTGTAGTTGCACCTGTGCCTGGGGCAGTGGAGCCATATGAGCTGCGTCTTCTAGGTTTGGTTACGGGCAGGGAGACGTGTGGCTTGCGAGAAGTTGATATTGATTTTGGCTCAAGGTATGCCGCCGACCAAATGGTAAATACATTCGGCTCGGGGTTTGCTGTGACTACTAACAGGAGAGGCTTATCATTTCCACTTGAGTCGAAGAGAAGCTCATTCCGTGGAGACACATAAATGATGTCTTCAGCTTTGTCGATGGCTTCCAGTCGCCGATGACTAGACGTGTGCGTGCTCAACAGGCTGGTGCGCTCACCACCTGAGACAACATTGACTACCAGCCCGAGTTCGGATAGTGGATCAGTGAATGAATACAGCCTGGGTATTGCTTCTGGATTCAAGGGTGTAGAGGGATTGATAAAGTCATCCAGGAACGTGGCTGTGCCTGACAACCGGGACTTGCCATGTCGCGTTCCACCTAGGGATGAGCCATGCCGACGGTGGGGCTGCGAGAAGCTCTGAGAGAAGGAGAACTGGTGGGAGAGAAAGGATTGATTGGTGGTGAGGAAGGAATTGACTGGAGCTGAAGGTAGCTGCGGACTGGCAGGCGCAGGCTGTGTAGGTGCAAGTTTCCTTTGCACGACGACGCCGCGTGCCGCAGGAAAGGCCTTGTCAACCTCAAAGGGGAGGTTGACTATGTGTGTGGTACCGGAGAGGAAGAAGACGTGTGCTTGCGACTTGAGGAAGACGACCAGTGCGCGCGACGGCACCTCGACTGTCGGCGGTGCAGTCTCGACTGGCGCAAGCGGATTCGTGGCAGGCTGAGTGCCTTGGGTCAAGAAGCCTTTGGACTGGCCAATGCCATTATGTGCTACGGCACTCTCGGCGGTCTCGGCGGCACCGTGTGAGGGTTCGTCGACCATGAACCAGGTCAAGAGAGCCTGTTTGACCTTTTCTTTCTCCACACTGAAGTTGAACATCTTGCGTACCACACCAGCCCGGGTCCAGATAACGTGATACTCGGTAGTGACAAGTTCATCGGTAGGGCCACCAGGGCCTTCGTCGGCGTAAGTGTCCCAAACATAGTCGTGGTCGGTGCTATCGTTGGTGAGGATACCCTCCTGTACCAGATACTGCAGCGCCGCGGGCTTGTGAAGCCCAATTGAGCAGAGGGAGGCCATGCGGAGGCTCGTTGCGCAACAACATGAGGCAAGTCCTGGTATGGAGATTACAGCCTTGGGGCGTTTGCTCTGGATTTAGAGCGTCGGGGCGTTTGCTCTGCTTTGGGTTGCGTTCGTCTGTTTACCGGTACGTGGGGCGCGCGCTTGAGGTTGACGCGCCCGTTCGCGACTTTCCCCAACTAACTCGGCTGTTTCCTTTGCTGGTCCATCACTTCACCTCCAACAGCAACAACGCAACCTCAGTGTTCTCTCGTCATCCACCTTTCCATACCACCCTGCAGCCTAGAACAGAGCTTACAGCAGCTACGCGCTTTGTGTAGCCTAGCATGGAGCCAATCGTTGCGACAAAGGCCAAACTCACCCAGTTGAGGTACCTTCCCTTGCTCTACCTACCTTCACTGTGCCTGTTGCTGACATGCTCCGGCCAGGTATGAACTTCCGCATCGCATCCATGCTTCGACAGTATATCCAGTCAAAGCCCCCAATGGGTCTACCATTGTGCTGTACGGACATGAGACAGGCCTGGGCATCTTATGGAGAGGTGGACGACCGCTCAAGACGACTGCGCCGCCGCCCAAACAGTCAGCAAAGCCAGCAAAGGTCAATGGAACACACAACGATACTATCATGATTATCGACTCGGACGACGACCAGCCTGCCAAAGCTATCGCACAGCCACCACCCCAAGCCGAGTTCGAAGACGAAGAAGAGGAGCTCGACCCGGACCAACCATACGCGTCCATCATCCAACATATCTCCCTGTTTCTTGGAACCCAGGTCCTGCACATGGCCGTGCCCCAAATCCTCGTTCCTTCCACCCTACGGCCTGCAGATACGGTACCTCCGATATTCAGCAAGAGTATTGTCTGTACCATTGCATGCGCAGACTCCACAGTGCGCGTCATCACACTGCCTCTGAGCCCTCCTCCGCATGCGTCCAAAGATAAGCCAACTGGCGCAAAGTCACAGTTTGGCGAAGAGATCGTCAAGATCCAGGGTCACCAAAGCATACCTAGGGGCGTCACCATGACTTGGACTGCCAAGGGCGAGACAACCTCGAGTCAAGGGCAGGAAGATGACATGGATATTGATGACGATGATGCAACACCCGGTCGGCCGAACCGCAGACAACAAACCTGTTCACGCTCACAAGCACACGGCAGTGAAGGCTTCGACTTACTCGTCGCGTCACACTCCGCTGAGCTAGGTGGGTTGCTAAAGATCTTCCGCTTTGAGTTGTCTGAGGCTGGTTTGAAATTTGCACTTCCTGTCACACCGTACAAGATGCTTACTCTGCGGAAGCCCGCCTCTCGCATTGCCTTCAACCCAGCCCAATATCCGAAACGCAGGCACTCCCAGCTACTCGTCACAGATTCAACCGGTACTGCACGAATCTACGACCCGTTTGCCTCACCAAGTCGCAAGCGGCCGACTGGCGGTCGCCCTAACGAAACTGGTGCCTTTGTCCGTACCTTCAGGGCGTCTTTCGAGAGTGTCAAGAACGTCAATCTCATGCCACCTATTCTTGCTTCGCGGAAAGCCATCATCGATGCAGCTTGGGCGTCTGACGGTAAGCACATTGTGGCTCTACTGGCCGACGGCGAATGGGGTGTCTGGGACGTCGATCGCTCTGGCCCAAGCCCTCCAGTGGATCCCTCAGCATTCTCTCTGAGGGGATACGTAGGGACTTCAGAAAAGGAAGGGAGTAATAGCGGCGGCGGACCTTCCAGCCCGAAGCGTAATAGTCGTAATTCCTTAGCCCCGATGACACCAAATACGCGTCGGAGAAAAGAAGAGGCACTGTTCCAGGGTAACCCAGCAAGTTCGGCAGCTGCCACACGCGGTGGTGTCTCGGTCGCTACACTTCTATCGGCCAACGGAACATCATCGGAAGATTCGGTCATTATCTGGTATGGCTCAGATGTTTACAGGATAGCAGATCTTGCCAAGTTCTGGGCCCGTACTGCATCCGCGAGCAATGGGGGCTCATTACCGGGACCTGGCCTCCAGTTTCAAGACGTGGCTTTGTACGGAGAGGCCATTACTTCTGTTTCACAGTTCGACACAACAGCACAAGCATCACGTATGGCTGTCGCAAGAGATACTCTCGTCTCGGCAGAACATCGCATCATCATTACCGCCACCACTAGCCAGCCATTGGGGCGTGATTTGAGTGCCATGTTCACACGCGAGCGGACCGAGGATGAGGCGACGAACAGAGTAGACCAAGCTCTGCTGACCCGTGGCGAGCTCGATCTAGGCGGTATGGATAGGATGCTGGAAAGCATGGAAGGCGGTGGAACCAGCGCAGCCGTTCCGAAGGGCCTAACCATGGGCGGGCCCAGAAAAGTCCTTTTTGCTTCGTCTGCCGCTTGAAAGCCATTACGTATCGCTCGACTTCGCAGAAACTAACACTAGGCACAATCAGCAGAATTGCACGAGATACCTATTGGAACAATGCGACTGAACTCTTGTCCGGTAAGACGTTTTCTTAATCATTGAAGCAACTACTTGCGAGATATTCCCCGCAAAACAAGATTTTCCCTGAAGCCCTCATGATCTTTACTCGCCTCCTCTCCATTCCTCTCTCTATCTCCCTCCCCCGTCAACACAACCCTCATTCGCGGCCTAAGGTGGAGCTCAGCGACCAGACCCATTCCTGCTGCTCAGTATAGCCCATGCGATACATCAACCATCGTTTTCCCTTTGCCCACCTCCCACACAGTCGCCGATAAGCCGTCCACCCTCCCCTCCCCTCCCCTTTAACCCTCTGTTCACGCAGAGGGCATCTGTCAAAGGTGTTGAAACAAAAGTGCGGGTTTGTTGGTTGGTGCGGTTTTGTCTGGATAGCTGGGGAGAGTGGCGGGTTTACGTGCACGACTTTTTACTCCTTGTCCTTGAAAGCTCTGAGCTCACTTTTTCTTCTTCTTGTTGTATCTAGCCGGCTGGCTCGCATGGGCTGGCGTCGGGTGAGGATGGTACATGGAAAAGGTGGAAAAGGGCGCGCGGTGCATGATGGTTTCTGTTCTCAGGGACTGGTATGATTGTGCTGCGTTTAGGATGGGTGTGTGTGCAACATTTTTTTGATTTAGATAAATATCTATACATATATGTGTGTGTGTGTGGCATCGCTTCAATACATGTGTGTGCAAGCAACATGTTCTTCTCGTGATGTTTTCATACAATCAAGTGTATTGAAACTCGGCCATCTCTTCAAATACCAATATCCAATGCCTTAACCTCCTCCACCCAGTCAGAACCCATGAAAGAAGACCAATCGACAAGAAGAAAAGCAAGCACCTAATTACCCTCTTCTGTACAACAATACAAACACTGCAAAAATAAAACTACCCTACAAATCCTCCACTAACCTCCCCACAAACCCCTCCAGTCCAGCCAAACCTTTGCCAAACAAGCCAGGCCCCCCACCAGGCATAACCAACACCTTCGCGCCCGGCTCCGCAAACTCGCGTGATGCAATCAACTGAAACGTAACAATTACGGCAGGCATACTCGAGCCCACATCCGCCTCGTCTGCCTCGTCGTCGAAGCCAAAACCAAACGCGTCGTCATCATCGTCTTCCTGGGCCGTTCGAGTAGGTACGGGCGCATCCACAGCTTCAATCGCAACGGAGACCACTTTGGAAGAAGCACGCACACTGGCAATGTAGATGACGACCGCGGTACCGACGCCAAGGCCTTTGACGCCCTGTGCTTGCTTGTCTTGGAAGCGTACAGTGATGGTCTTGTGAGCCTTGGCTTCGCTCGCACCCAGTACCATGCCTTTTCGTATTCGGTTGATCGCAGGGCTGGAAATGGGTGTATCAACAGGCACGATGCCCATGGTGCCCACTTGACCCGCATGTAGTCTTCGCACTGGGAGCCGCAGGTTGCGGAGCGACGTGATGCGAACGCGTCGCCACTCGCTGTGTC
>Ga0265797_10003439_pt1 | contig 25261 bp, 10 predicted proteins | sample P2T30metagenome_FD_192433 | JGI IMG/M metagenome (GOLD analysis project Ga0265797, IMG submission 192433) | Plant litter microbial communities from East Loma Ridge, Irvine, California - P2 T30 | ecosystem: Environmental > Terrestrial > Plant litter > Unclassified | place: USA: California... | reverse complement strand
GTACAGCTGTCCCACACTTTGGACGCCACCTAGAGTCTTCAATCACGGAAGACGCCATCTGACACGATGGCACCAACGACCATCCAACACCGACGCACGCACAACATTCTTCTGATCTCGAAGCTTGTCAATCAACGCGATGCATCCTCTCCGTTTACTCTAGTTCTCGACAACCTGGAGCAGTCAGGACAGCCCGTACTAGCGGAATATTCACAGCGAGCCAACGTACGACATCACGTGATCCACTGAAAATACAGAGATGCTGACTGGAATTATAGGCAGCCAAAGTGAAAGTTATATTCCTTTCATTCGAAACATTGCAGCGTCCCAAAGACGTAGACACTTTCATCACAGCCTGGGACCAGAGCCCGCAGACATGGCAGCGCGAAGTGGCAACCCACACCAAACCAGTCCCCAACCAGAGTACGTACCATACGCTCCATTTGTCCATCGCCATTCATCTTGCAGAAGACATCGCTAACACCAACCCCCAGGAAACCTCCTCATAATCGACACCCTCAACCCCCTCGCAGCAACCCAACCAACCCTCCTCCCCAACCTGCTCTCCTCCCTCATAAACCCCACCACCTCCCTCCTAGCCCTCTACCACACCGACATCCCCCTCCCCACCAAAACCCTCGACCCCTACACTCCCACCCCTCTCACCCTCCTCCGCTACCTCGCCACCACGCTCATCACCACCCACTCCCTCCCACACGTCCTCGCCCGCAAAGCCGCGCGCGAGCGCAGCGTAGCACCACCCACCTCCGGCCTGGAAGAAGGCGTGGAAGGCGTGCTGCAAGGGCTAGGAGCTAACGGCAAAGAGGGCCTGGTCATGGAAGTGGAGCACAGGCGAAAGAGCGGGCGCGGCGTGCGGGAGTGGTACTTTTTGCCGAAGGCGCAGAAGGTTGTTGAGAGTGCCGCCTCTTCGCGGTTGAGGGAGACGGTGATTTTGCTTGAGGATCATCCGGCTTATAAGCCTTCTGTGGATGAGACTGCTGCGGGGAGCGAAGAAGTGCCTGAAGGTGGGACTTTCGAATTGGGGCTTACGGATAGGCAGAGGGAGGCTCGCGAGGGTGTGGTGTTGCCTTACTTTGACGCGCAGAAGGGTGGAGGCGAGGGCGGTAGGATTTTGTACGACATGGGTGAAGAGGACGACTTTGACGAGGACGAAGATGAGATCTGATGAGGATGCAGCTGTATATACAAAAATTACAGATTTGTTTTGTGTTCTATCTCTCTAACAGTAATTATGCATCGACATAGTAACTTTTTTTCCGCCAGTAGCCGCCACGTCTAACTGATTTCCCAACCAAAGATGTCAGCAACGCTGGTCACGCTCCATCTGACGCCCATGATTGCCACGAGTGCCGCGACGATCTCGACGACCATCATGACCGTGACTCCCATCAGCATGCGAGGCATGAAGATGCGGTACAGCATCAAGTGTCTCCTAAGCCAAGCAGCCTCGATGACTGTGGCAATAGCAATGGCAGCATAGAAGAGCATGTGAGTAGCCATGGCGCCCGCGACTCTGCCGAGCAGACCGGGGTACTTGGGCCTAGTCTTCCAAAGCGGAATAGCAGGAACAGCAATGGCGCAGAGAATTTGCGGGCCGAAGGTGTTGAGGAGAACCACGAGCGGGCTGAAGGGGTAGATAATGGTCTTGAAGGGGATGAAAGCTGTCTCCCATTGGATTGTGGAGAGAACTGCCTGGTGGCCGGTCTTGAAGAAGTAGTAGCTGCCAAGCAATGCAAGCACAGTCGGACCCAGTGCAGAGCGGCGGAGGTTGTTGGCATCGATAATTTCAAGCACGTTGAGGATGGAGATCATGCAGAGCGCGAGAGTGCCTTGGCCCACTGGCTTCTGCACGAGAAGAAGTGCCAGCAACCAGGCAGCCGGAAGAAGGAAGTAGCGGGTGCCGTGAGTGTTGGCGTAGCCAAGAATAATAAGCTTGGAGCGAGGCTTCGGTGGCGGTGCGAAAGATGTGAAGATACCACCAGAAGGATCCGGAGATTCCATCAGGCTCGCAGGCACGGCCTCTGGGGGTGCGGCCTCTTCGATGACAGAAATCAATGGCGAAGCGCAGATGTAGGTAGCGTAGCCAGCTGCGAAAGAAAGCGCGAAAGTAATCTGTGCCAATGTGATACGCGTGGTCTTCAAAAGAGACTTGGAGATGGAGGGGTACCAGTCACCGTCATCCGCGGCGTCGAGGAACCAGTACAAGGCAACAAACACAAGACCAATGCGAAGAGCAATGCCAATCCAGATAACACCGGAACCTTGGTAGTTCTTGGTTCGGTGGTAGAAGTACTGCATTGCACTCGGAAGAGTGAGGGCAACGATGAAGGGAATCACCAACTGCCAAGTGGCAGAGGTGGAAGAAGTCGCTGAGGCATAGTAAGTGGACCTGCAGAAGGGCATCTGCTCTTCGCGGCAGAGGCGGAAAACGGAAGAAAGTCTTGTAGCGACGATAAAGGAGATGGCGTTGGCTGCTCCCATGTTGCGGTCGGCAGTATCTTCGAGACCAAGAGAGGATGCTAACATAAGCACACCAAATGTGGTAAGGAAGAAGAGAAGTTGATCATCCTCCCAGATCGTGAAGGAGTTAGAAGCAAAGCCAATGCAGAGCATGACACAGGTGAGTGCGCTAAGACCGCCCCAGAATGTGCGAGGGTATGGCACACGCAGTGCCTCTCTTGCAGGGTAGAAGCCTAAAGACATACCAATGACACCGCCAAGGGCAGCGCCGAACGCCAAAGTGTGCAAGAAGGTGAACGATGGCACAATGCCAGCAAGCGCACCGAGAATTGATCCGATGACGGTGCCTGCAAGACCCCAGCCTAACAGGAGAGGAGTAAGGGCGCCACGATCACTGTTGACGCCGCGAGCGAACATGGCAAGCACTCCCAAAGATACGACCAAGATCGTGATGCCCATGCCCATGCTAACAAGGTCGAATCTGGCCCAGATGCTACGACAGATGCGCAGATTCTCAGTCTGATAAGCCGCAAATGCCTCGTAAGCGGTCTTCCACTGTTGGGTGGACGGCTTGTTGGTCTCCCGAATGCGAGTCCATGCATCTTGAGCGGTGGTCCACAACGGGATGAGAGGGGACGTAGCCAGTTCGCCAAGCTTCCTGACCTTGCTGTACTCGTCCTGGTAGCGGTGGATCTGGGCAGCAGTCAAACGCTCGACCTGGGCAAGGTTCTTGTAGTCGTTGCCAGCAGCACCGATGAAGGCCTCCTCAATAGGCTGGCCGAGGTTGTTGAAGGGAATGGGAAGACCAAGGAGAAGTCCAAGAGTAGGCACTAGGTCAATCTGTCCAACGGGACGGTCCTTGGCTGTCGCTGGAGGCTGGACGAACGCCTTGTCGCTACGACCAAAGATGCCCTTCTTCGAGTACATCCACAGAGCAGCCTCAATCTCATCGTCAGACTCGCCGCCATGATCTCCCTTGATATCCATGCCATGGTCTCCCATAACGACCAAGAGAGTATCGTCGTCGAGTCTTTCAATCATGGTACGGAAGACCTCGTCCATCTGCTTCAGCTTGTCGGCCATTGCAGGGTGGTCAGGTCCGTACCTGTGTCCAGCGTGATCAACACCGAGGTAGTGTCCAAAGATGACGTCCCATTTTCCATCCATGCTCTTATCCAGAAGCGGGAACAGGTGCTCGTTGACACCATTGTCGACAGTGTGCAAATCCCAAACATTGAACGAATCAAACGGTTTCGACAAGGAGGGCTCGAACTTTCCAGGGAACAGCGCTTCCCAAGTATCATCTCCCAGGTGCACGACCTTCTTGCCTGCCTTGACCAGCTGCTCAACCAAGTTGTCCTCGTCAATCGCAGTTCCGGCGAAGTTGCTTCCAGCATCAATGAAAGTCGGCAGTGTTCCAGTGGTCAATCCCTCCAATCTCAGCAGTGTGGTAGTCGGCGGGTCGGCGATGAAGGGTCTGAGGAAAGCGTTTTGCGGCTCCCTCACACTAGTCTCGTGAAGTACCGGGAACGCATTGTGAAAGTATTGCTCCTTCTGACCCGTTTCATTTCCATTGAAAGGTACCGTGAAGTCGTATCGCAGCGCGTCGACTACAACGACCACAGCCTTGTCGAAGCTCTTCGGGTGCCAACAGCCGTTCTCAACATTGCCAGGCGTAAAGCCACTCTGGAGCTTGACAGGAGGAACGGCGCATTCGGAGCGGTGCTCGAGGACGAGGCGGGACAGGAGGAAGCCGGAGCAGAAGAGGTAGATACCAAGCGCATGGATGATGCTGGATTATTGGTCAGTCTCATATCCAGCAATTGATCCTCGAGGACAACATACGCGATCAGAGTAAAGAACCCGACCATAAGAGCATGTTGCGCCTTAAACTGCAGCGCCAGCCTCTTGTTCTCCTCCTTGGGGTCTGGCGGCGGGGCCTTCGCATCTGCACTGTCTGCCATTGTGCAGGTTGGTGCGCAGGAATATTATTACCGGGGTAAAGTCAAATATTAAATCATAACAAGTGAAAAAGAAGGGTCAGTTATAAGGAGCGTCGGCATGTGCCACAAATGCCGTGGTGGTGCAGGTAGAGACGAGGTCAATAATTGCTTCGACGAAGACGCGGGCATTTCTCGATGGTCAGCGTTGCGGGAGTGCCCTCCAAGGTCCCAAGCTCCTCCGCCACAATCCAGGAGATTGCAAAATCCACAGAGATCAGCATATTGACCTGCTGCCGTGCGCAGAACGTGGCATCAGCAGGAAACTTCGAAGGATAATTGGGAAGTGGCACAACAAAATTCATCACATTTCACGGAGCATGGTATGGATCAGACACGTGGTCCTTCACAATCACTGTGTTCAACCTTGGCCTTGCTGAGGCCAGTATACAAAATGTATCTATACATACTCATTTTTGAACACCCGTAGTCCCAGAGAAAGGAAATAGAGACAAAAAGGAAAAGGAAAAGCTAAAGTAAACACAGTGAAGTGCTTACGCATGGTGGGAACATAGCGCCTCGGAGACCGAGTCTCTAATCCTCCTCTTCGTCCGTGACCTTCAATCGTTGTTGATAGTCTGTTTGACTCGTGTAGGGAGCGTGACACTAATGAGCCTCCTTGCCATCGCTGTGGAAGGTTTAGCGTGCCGCGCCCCTGAAACACATTATGTTATGTTTCTTTTCAAAGTGAAACACGCCTGTGCTGACTCGCGATAGAGCCTAGATGCAGTACGCACTGTCTGCATATAGCTGTAATCTGTCGCGAGTTTCAGTAGTACAAGCTATGCCATAAAAGACAATAATAGAGTAAATAGCCGTCCATTGGTTGTTCGCCGGATCGGATGATGTAAATGCAGGGTGGTATATGTAGCCGCAGCGCTTGTATAGTCATGAAAGCGCGCGCTCGAGTCGAAAGATCGGCCGTCCCGTGCCATACGAAAAGAAAAGAAATAATAGGTCCAGAAGAAGCGCAAGTGGATTCGTGATGGTCGTGGCGAAAAACTGCACGCTGAAACCAAGTAGCAAGGACGCCTGGCGCGTCAATTTAACTCCACTGTTTTTGGTCGGCCTTCTCAGTGAGGCCACCAACACGGTCGAGGTCAAGCGACTGGAAGCGTTCGCCTTCGCTCTGCTTGTAGGCGGGGCATTTCTCCTGCACGGGTTCAAGGCCAACGCCGCTTTCGCTAACGCGGACAATCACACAACGACCAGAAGTACGCTTGCCGTCTGCGTCGTACTCCTCGGGGAAGGTAAGACGGATTTCGGGGATGCCAGAAGGACGAGGTTCCTCAGAGTTGTCGAGGAGGTTTTGCTTCTCCTGGATGACATACACTGAGTCGGTGGTCTTGCTGAAAGGGCGACGGATAGAAGAAGCAATCGAGGAGCCAGAGCTACGCTTGTCGTTATAAAGCGGGAGACCGTGAAGAGCTTTTTGTGAGCGACGACGGTGGCGGAAGAGAAGCAGTGCACCGCACATGCATATCGAGATGACAAGCAGAACCAGGAGTGCGATGAGAAGGTTGACGATAGTTTGGCTGAGTTGGGCTTCGTGGTCGCGAGCGACGAGCTGGTGGAATCGCGAAGGCATGATGGGCGACAGGGTCAGGTCGTTCGGCTGGTGATGTGGATATGCAAGACGAAATTGAGTTGATTGGAAGTCGGGGTTGCTTTGCGAGAGTGGAGGTGAAGTGTTGCAGATGGTCGTCTCAAGAAGTCTCCTGTAGGGCTGGGTGGAATGCGAAACGAGTGGACTGTTGCAAGCGCATGTTAGACGTGGACTCCGGACGAGCGATGCTTTTCCCAAGGGACTCCTTCAAACACCGCGAAAAATGGCGTCGTGATATCCCCGGGCGACTGCATGATGCGATATAGCCATCACCTTCCAAGACGTACCTGCGTCAGGTTGAAACCTCCGGGCTGTGGATTTGAACGAACGACACACGAGGCTGAGGCGAGTGAATGAAGCCCAGACCGTCGCTACCAGGTGCAAAAGCGGGACGCAAGGGGGAAAGAACGGACGCTCTAGGAGCAAGGAGGTGAAGATCAAGGAGAAGGAGGAGGAGGTTGTGGTAGTGAATTCGTCGCAATGGGCCGTAACGTTGCACACACGCACGAAAGGGCGACAGAAGAGCGCGATGCCTCGACTATGTTCTCCTGGTACGGAGGCGTCGGAGATTGAGACTGGGACGGCACGAGCCTAGCCCCTCAATCACGAGCCAGTAGCCGCTGTGGCTTCACGGCCGCTGCGAACGGTGCACAACGCTTCACACCTGACGCGCGCTGTCTGGGGATTGCGATCGTCCGATATTAAACCGTGTGGAGCTGCGCGACCTGGGCCGGTGATGGGGGGACAGAGCCTTTGGTGATGGCGCTGTTGGGGCCCTGTCTGCGGTCGCTTGTAGGTAGCCGAGTATTGCATCTTGCCTATTCAAGAGTGTTGATTCCTTGTCCTCTAGGGTCCCCTGCCTGGCGATAGTCTTCGTGTCACCAGGATAGATGCATAACAACCAAAGCTGGTCTTCAACGGCAGACCTTGCACTGCGGCTTCAAAATGATATCAGCGGCTTGGGATGTTGACAGGACGGTTGTGCGCTGCTTCTTTGCGCTATGAACGTTGCACGCTCATTGCAACACGGTTGATAGGGCCAACGTCGCATCGAAGATTCTATTCTACAACCCTTGGTGAAGCCCACAATCCTTCTGCGATTCTGATTCTAGGCCGTCTTATGCGTGCCGTGCAATCTGTGTTACCAGGTTACCGCTTGTGCTACTTGCAGAGATTCTTCATGTGATCGAATTTCTCGACTTGAGCACAACATGAAGAAGCAACGATTTCAAGTCTCGCGAAGAAAGACACTGCATTTCGCAAGCAAGACATTGAGATGCAGCAAATCAAAGTCCCTTCTTTTTCTCACCCAACAGTTAGCCTCGAAATTCTCGGTCGTTGCCAGCCCGCTTGCCTGCTGATGAAAACGTGGAAGACACACCGCAACGTTTAGCTTAAGCCCAACTACTGAGTCCGCCCCGGGCCAGCGGTGCCCTTCCGGGACGAAGGAAGTAGATCTCGCTGTTGTCGCTGCGGTGGCTGTTTCAATTGCGTCTCATACAAGGCCACGAGGGCCATTACGGATGGCGATTCCGACAAGTGTCCGCTGCCGTTGTCTGTAGCGGGAAATGATCGAGTTAATCTTGTAAGGGCCCTCAACCTTCAGAAAACGTTCGATTTGTCGTCGATGCCATCTCCCAACTGTGCATGACGGAACTTGTACCATAATTGCTGATCGCTTTGGTGTACAATTAATCAGAGAGTACATGGTGATATTCTCAGCCAGTAGAACGCTCGTAAACAATAAGCAACGCTCCCAATCAAGCTATAGCTTCTACATTACTCTTCATTTACGATGGTCTATCTATTCTCAACTGCTCATGTAATAACAATTCGCCGCAGGTTAGGGACATAGCAACCAAAGCAAAGGCTGTGTTGTCAATTTACGGAATCGGGAGAGGCTTTGGACCTTAGCGAAATGATCCGAGTGGCGGCCACAGCAATTGAGCGCGCGATTGCCGGCTTGATTTCCCGCTTGGGGACGCACCCGGTACAGTACGCTCACAACCAGTCTCACAGATATTGGATCGATAGAGTGACCTGTCGCATTATTGCTATGCATTTGTGTATATAGAGCGCTTTTGGGTATCTCGTCAAATTGTCACTTGAAACGTTGTAGCAGGCGTATTGCTCCCAGTGCTACATGTATGGTGTGGCCATGACGTCCTCCTTGCTCCTTTTCAATATCCATGCATGTAGTGTTATGTATTTGGTCGGTAGAACTTGGAACCTCGAATGCGTGCATCCAAAACAGTCTTCCAAGTTTATCATCCGGTCACTGCTGAAAACCTGTCCCTTCGCAAGCTCCTTCCGGCGGACAATTCTCAAGCTGGCATACGTCTGTTGCTGCAAAGAGTACCTGTATGTTGTGGAGCCTTGTTCACCACGAAAATATCAGAGAGGACATGTCGGTCAGGATTTCACTCATGCCGCCGTATCGCGGACTTGGAAGAAGTTCAAACTCGAATATCCGTGTTGGCTACAGTGCGTCCTCGGGTGTCATGCGTCGCTGTCTATGCGCCTGTAACATGTGGATCGAAAACCCAGCTTGTCAAGTCTTCTTCTAAAAGCATCTCATCAGTTGGGTCGGTGAGTATTTAATCTAAGAGCATGCTTCATTTTTAACGATTTGGATGAAAGTCAAGGCTACCTTCATCCGTCGCTCCTGCTACTGCTACGTCTCACGCGTCGGGACCACATCATCACATTGTCGCTTGATCCCATGATCTCAGGATTTGAGAGGATCTTTGACCCTGCCGCAATATTTCCGTAGGCTCGCCTCGCACTTGTCAATTTGTGCATGCCATCTTCAGTGCGATAACATGGCATTTCACTTGAAGTAATTGTAGAAGTGAGCCGCACAATCTCGAGGCCCTCGTAATCCTTACTGTGCCACGTCGTGTCATTGTTGTCCTCGTACCCGTGCTGTACCTTTTGCATGTACTGTCTTCTTGGCCCTTGTGGCTCTGGCTAGCCCGATCCTTGATTGGCCGGGGGTCAGACTCGCTGCGGCTGGTCCGCCCCGAGAAAGAGAACACCAGCAAGCGACCTTTATTGATGCAGCAACATTTCGACGACAGCATCGCCCACCAGGCACGATCAATTGCTGCCTCTTCTTGCATCGTTTCGGTTGCATCTCTGCTCGCGTTATCCTGTCATCCAACTGCAGGCCAACGGACTCGCCCGTCGGTCATCCTTGATTGTCCCCGTGAGACAAGACACGGGGCTAGCCATCAAAGGCTGCTCTACACTTGCACAGCAAACACTGCTACAATTTGTTCACTGCGAGTCGCATCACAGTAACAATAACAGGTACGTCTACGTCTGCACACGAGCATCGCGTCTGTTATTTGGGCGTCCCGTTGTCGTGATCACGATGGTTGGTTGCCGGCGTCGCCGCGCCTCCCAAGCTTGTCTCGTTGCGGCTTGCTGGCAACCTCCTTCGCCAGCAATTTCATCCACAACGCAAGCATACAACAACCACGACAACCACCTCGGTGCCTCGTCAGGGAGGCTCCCGAAAGCCGTCGCTAATGACTCTATAGCTACCGCATTGTCCGTCGGTGAGATCGATTCTGATTGCTTCTTCGTGCGCACGCAACCGCGCGTGGCGATCGCCGCGAAAACTCAAGGTTTGTCCATTCCTGCGTGCGTTGGCAATCAACCGCCAACACTCATCAAAGGATGGCTTGCTAATCAATGTCAAAGACTACTGGGCAACTCTAATACCCTATAATAATGCCCGGTATCAAAGGAAAGCGTGTAGCTGGCCGGCCAGGCCGCTTTGACCCAACCATCCCTTTGCACATGACGACTAGGAGAAAAGCCGCCAAGACTGCGCCCGACATGGATATGTACGGCGACGATGAATATGATGATGCCGACAGCCGTAGGACGTCTCTTGATGAGGTTTCTGTAACAACTCCCTATTCCGACTTCGACTCGGAGCCTCCAGCCAAGCGTCAGCGCACTGCCGATGCATCTCCCCAGCAGAGCACAGCGTCGCCTCTCGGCCCAGAAGACAAACATGCCTTGGATATTGACAAAGTTTCATCTGGTCTATTCGACGTCCGGGACAGTGTGGCGAACGGAAGTGTGACCTCGTCTGGTAACATCTTCGCGCCATCAATTGAAATCAATGTCAGTCAGGACTCTGTTGATCATCAGACCGGAGATAACGACAATCACGGCGAAAGCAACGCTGCGCCTTCTGATGTTCGTATGACTGAAGGTGGAAGTGAGCGCCATGATCATGGTCTCGGACCTGATGAGACTCAAGCCGATGATACACAGCAGCAGTACGAAAATGCCAATGGTACTGATATTAAAGACGAGGAAACTGGCGTCTATTCTCGTTATAATCCAGAAGAAGCGCATCACCAGGTGGACACGGCGTACCAGTCTGGAGACGAGAGCAATTGGGCAGAAGCCGTCGACCCTCTGCCTTCAACAAGAGAATCCGAAGTGAGAGATGCATCTGTAGAGAGTTCGAGGTCTGATGTTCCTGCTGTGCAGGATTTACCTCTGCCTGAGGGTTCAACTGACGCAACGCCAATGGTCACAAGGCAAGGTTCTCCAGCAACGACAGCGTCGGCTGCTGCCGAAGACTTGACGCCAGCCAGAACCAAAGCTGCTGATACTTTGGGACTCACTGGTTCCGAAGAAGACGACGAAGAAGAAGAAGAGGTCGACGACGCAGAACCGCCCACCGAGATCCAAGACACCATGGAAAACCTGGAGGACGAAGAAGTCGAGGTGCCCCGCTACGCGGAGGAGTACGAAGAAGACGATGCGCCTGCACGGAAGACTACCAAGCGTCGCTTCGCGGGTGGCAGACGCAGAGCAGCGCATGCGAATGCTTATGTCGAGGCTGCGCTAAGGCGTCAGTTGGAGCTCAAACAAATCTACAGGCAGGTGACCAGATCGATGAAGGCTTGTCTCGGCGAGCTCGCACAAATCACTCTCGACGAGTTGGAGACTGAACAGCAGAATCACGCGCAAGCGTCAGAGTATGATCTTGTCATCGCCGAGCTCGATGAACAGCTTGCTCGGCGCAAACAGCAGTTGCTAAATGCGCAGAAATTCAACCACGAGCAGCTTCTCCAGCGTTACGATGCCGAGAGCGATTCGAGGAAGAACAGATGCCGCAACTTGCTCGAAGACATCAAAGAGCAGCAGCTCGTCAACTTGGAGTATAACATGCTTCAGGTCAACAGAGCCAAGCTTCGCGATGAGGCGAAACCGGGGCATGAGACGGAGGATGAAGACGGTGTGATTCCACGTCCAAAGAGAATGGCTTACCGCTTCAAACGCTCGAATGCCATCGACGCGCGTTACGACTCCAGAAGTCGCTTTACTATGGAGACTGAGCGTAGGGTCGACGATCTGCAACGTCGTACCAACATGTGGGAGGCACTTCGTGCATTCGATCCCCAGGCAATCGAGGCCTTTACTGTTATGGACAGTGCGGCCCGTGAGGCCGCAGAGGAGAGAAAGAGAAATGTGGACATTACGAGCAAGCTCGCCGACATTGCCGCAGAGTACGACAGAATGTACAACGCGCCCGCGCCGCCGCAGCCTCCTGCGCCGCCAACTGCTGAAGAGCTGGCTCCCTTGAATGCCCTCGCAGACCTGGCCGCCGCACCAGGTCGCTCGCAACGACCTAAAGGCAGACATCTTCCGTCCTCGTCGATTGGACCTTTCCAACATCTCTCCCACCCACCTCGATCACCCTTCCCACAGCCAACACCCTTCGACCGCTCGACAGGAAACACACCAAGCCATCCTCATACGCAGTCCTTCCTCCGCATGGCGATGGAGCAAAGCAGAGCGCCTCCCCACCCTTTTGGCCAATCGCCGATCTCCTCTCTCTTGTCACCCACTATGGGCCCGTCAGATGATGTCTCTAACAAAGCATCTACTGCGGTGCCTCGCGCCATGGACGGTAGACCGCCGCTCGCCGCTAAGCCTGCTCACCAGAATGAGCAAACAAGCCACCAGCGTCCTGAAGGCAACCACCCTCGTCCTCAACCATCCACTGATCGACTCCTCGACGAGATCATGGGAGGCCCACAACGTCAAACTCTCCACTTCGACCGCGCTATCCTTCTGGCGCAGGAGACGGCCAGGAGGATTGCGGCAAGCCCAGATCAGCAATCCGCTACTCCCAACAGCAACAGCTATCATCAGAACAGAACAGCAAGTACAGGACGAGCAGACGCAGTACGTTGAATTCCTCGCTGATTACATGAATCGTTTTACTGACACACTTCCAGGAGAGGCACGCGCATTCCGTTCCGCCGCACCACGCCACTGGTGACCGTGACATCAAGTCAGAGCACGGTGGCGACTCTTGGCGCAGGAGACCATCGGTGTCCAGCCAGCACTGGCACGGCCCCGTCACCAGCGTTGCTGAACGTGATGGCCACTCAAGAAGACGCGCGTCTAGTCACCGTGGTAGAGTCTCCAAGCGCTACCGTGAGTCGGATTCTCACGATGAGATGCGCAACCAACGTCCGCGCGCCTCTACCGCCAGCCTTGGTCGACGTGGCTCGCAGTCAACAAGCGAAAGAGACGAGGAAGAACTTCGCGCTAAGCTTCGTTCCATGTCGCCTCGCAGCAGACGCATCGCAGGGCTCGGGGATGACGAGTTCCCTGTCCGTCGTCCGTCGGACCAAGACCAAGACCCAGCTCACGGTGCCCGCCGCCTGAGCTCGCAGAGCCACCATGGAGGTCGTCGCCCGTCAGACAGCATCGGAGGCCAACATCCTGATCGCCGCTCTTCTGACATGCGTCCGCCGCCCATTCTTCAACAGGGCCCCGCACGCCAGCCACCGGTCTTCCCGGCGCCGCCGTTCATGCCGCAGTCGACGTGGTCTAACAACCCCTTCTACCCACCAACACCCATGTCGGCACCGACGGCACAGCCGATCAACCACTTCGCCAACGCCCAGGGCGGTTTGGCTGGAAGTGCGTGGCCTCAGCCGCCGTACCAGCCGGGTGCTAACCCACCGCCTCCTCCGCCGCCATTCCGCGACATGTTCGGCAGACGTTGAACGAATCGGCAATGTCAACGAGGTGGTCAAGAAACGTATCGATGAATCAGTTGAGCGACACATCGATGGAGCAGTGAGAGACGTATCGATGAAGCAATTTGGCGACGAATCGATGAAGTAGTGAGAAATGCATCAACGAAGCCGTTGAGAGATGCATCGACGGAGTAGTTGCGAGAAGCAGATTGACCAGAGACGAAGGCAGAGAGATGAGCAGAACTGGAGTTGAATCAAACTTACTTGGAGAAGATTGTACAATACCCATGAGAGAAAGTACTATAGCTTGCCTACTTGAGCGAGAAGATGATAATTGCAAAGTTTTGTATCCTACTACTTCCTCGTCCAATGTCATGTAGATCTGGGTGAGTATTTACAGGGTCAGTCATGGCCAGGAACTTCATGTTGGTCCACTGGCTCTTCCTTCTGGCGACCCGGTGAGTTGACCTGACCATTGTCTCCATGTCTGATATTCTGTGTAATCTTTTCTAGGGTTAGAGTTGGTGTTATCCGTCTTCCATCCATGGTCTTGAAAACAATATATATCATTCACCAGACCATTTAAATCACTTCTTTCGCTCTTATTATTGTCATTGAATATCCCTGTAGTGGTCTGTGGCCAGTGGTGGGCGTTTCTGCCGATATTGACGCCGATGTCGGATTTTCTGAACATCTTGGGCACATCAAGATCAAAACAACAACTGCTATGGCCTTCCCATGACAAATTTTGAGAGAATCAAAAAGATACTCCTTGGAGACAACTGGGACAGTTGCTACCAACCTCAGCGATGCACAGAGACGCGATATGGAACGAGATAGTAAGAACAAGGTGTCGTCGTCGTACATGATCACGTCCCACATGTATTGTGCCGGCGCCATATCACACACGAGGGAAGAATGGTGAACCGGGACGATACTGTCGACTTCTCATCCACAGCAGGTTACCTAGCGAATATCATTCACAGTACTACAACAAAGGGTAAGGGACATGGACGTATGACACACGAGAGCAAGGGTAATCGGCCAAGGAGGGAAAAAGCTGCATGAACAGCAGCGATATTAATAAAAAAAAGAATATACAAAAGAGCACATAGCACCATGTCCCAATGCACTTTGCCTTGAATGGAAAGAATCAAAAGAAGAAGACACCCCGCCACCCTGGCATCCCAAGTATATCCAAGAGGGCTTCAACGTCGTAAAAACACCATACCATGCGTTCAACGTATGCAACAAAATGCAACAAAGAAACACTCGATCGTCCGTCTACTTGCCCGCCATAACATCAACGTACCTCCCACCCTTCTTCTTACCTCCCTTGACAGTACTCTTCTTGGTGCCTGCGCTGGGCGGGCCGCCGAGCAAGTCGTCGAGACTGCTTGCGTGGCTGAGCGAGCTGGACGGACGAGGTGGTGGCATCAAGCCTGCGGCGCCCGGTCCGTTCAGAACACTTGGAGGAGGAGTACCGACGGTTGATGCCGGTGTTCCAACACGCGAAGGCGGGCCGGAGGGAGGACCACTTCCCAGAGGAGGTCCCGATGAAGTGGGAGGTCGGCTTCCAGCGCCGCTGGCAGCACGCGAAGGTGGGCCCATGGAAGGAGGACCGGAAGCAGCTGCGCTGGCGACGCGGCTGGGAGGGCCCCTGGGTGGAGGTGGTGTGGAAGCTGCTGGAGTAGCGGCATCTGCGCCTCCCTTTTTGTTGACCCACTTGTTCAAGTCCTTGTCGAAGTAGAAAGAGTTCTGCTCGCCGAGCTTGGCTCTGACGGGGCCAGGGCCGGGCATCTGCTCCTTCTTACCACCGAACCAGCCACCGAACCAGCCCTTCTTGTCTTTGTCGTTCTTGTCGTCTTGTCCGCGAGCAGCGTCAGCCTCGGCTGCTGCACGGAAAGCGGCGTCGGCTTGACGGTCTGCGTCAGACTTGTTGGATGATTTTTGTGACTTCAGAGCTGCAGCGCGCGCAACAATGTCATCGTCATCGTCGTCGTCCATCATTGGCTTTCTACGCTTGGGCGCCTCTTCCTCTTCGGGTTCTGGCTCTGGCTCGTAAGGTTGGTATGCAGGTGGCTCGTAGCCCGAAGAAGCTGGTGCATAACTACTACCGCTTTCAGCCTCGAAGCCTTGAGGCTCGGGGGCAGGTTCGGGCAGATCGTCGTTCGCGTTGCTAACACCACCCTCAGCATCGAAACCAGCAGAAGGCTCTTCAGGGACACGTGGCGAGCCGCCATAGCCAAAGCCATCCTGCTCTGCAAACATAGGTTTGGGCTCGTAGCTCTGGTTAGAAACCTGGCTCATAGCACTACCCCTTCTCGAGCCATTGTTGTTGTAAGGTGCATGTTGATCGCTGGCGGCTCTCTCTGGCCCGGGACGCCCTGCACTCAACATTGGCGGGCTTAGCATATGGGACTGAGGCGTGTAGCTGTTGTACCTCGAAGAGCTGGGCCTGCTCGAGTCCGAATGGGCCATGCCAAATCCGCTAGGGATCTGAGGCTCGTATGAGCGGTCGGAATCCATGGAACTCCTCGAAGGCGCGAATTGAGATGGAACCGATGGCGCATATTTGTTGCCAGTTGGAATCGGCTGAGGCACTGATGCCGCGCCGCCAGGAGCATACCTACCTGTCGCCGCGGCCGGGGTAGATGCTGGTGCCGACATGGGTTGGAAGGCAGGCTGCAATCCGTTGCCGGCCATCATCGGGTTGTATAGCTCCGTGCTTGAACTGTTGCGAGAAATGGTGCTCTGATTGGTGTTGACTGCACCGAAGGGGCTGCCATCAGCGCCTTGGCCTTGCGCTGGGTTGTTGGGATCGGCCTCTCCCTCGTCACCAGCAACGAACTTGGTGAACCAGCTTCCGACACCCGAGGACACCTTGTCCATGGCTGGCCTGGTGAAGAATTTGCCTCCAGAGCCTGCTGTTTGAGGTGTTTGAGAGAGGAATGCACTGAAGCTGATCAGCTCTTGTGCAAGAGACTGGTTGTAGTACCCGCTTGGCTTAGTCGTTGAACGAATAGCCGAGTCGATGTGGTTGCAATAGCTCTCGGCTTTCTGCTTCAAACCATAGGCAGCAAGCTGTTGACCATGCATGAGCTTGTAGGCTTGCAAATGTGGGATGTAGCTCGCCGCGGAGGAAGGGGCAGACAAGGAGGAGGCATATTCGTAGATCTCCGTCAGGATGATCGAGTCAAGGTTCGCGTCGCCTTTAGCGTGATTTGCACCAAGTAGTACAAAAGAAGCTTCGGTGTCATCGGCACCGGAGTGCTTTGCGAGCTGTCGGGCGAACAGATAGCATATGTGAGCGGACTCGCATCTGCCATAGCTTGCAAGAAGCTTGCCAAGGGCAACAAGCGACTGCGTGTCAGTTGGCGTACGGTTGCTTGAAACGAGGGCCAGTGTCTCCCGCCACTGATCGAGGCCTTCCAATGGATTGCCGGCACGACTGCCGTCTGTCTTGCTCATCATCAGGAAACCGGCACGTGCTGAGGGCGGTACAAGCTCGTCAACACAGTCTTCCGCACTGCCGGCGAAGACTTGATAAAGTGCAGCGAGACTGCGTCCATCTCCGCCACTACTCCTAACTTGTGACCTAACAAAGGACGAAACAATCTGTTTCCACATGTCCGGACCCATCGTTGAAGCAAGCAAGAGAGCGTGACCCCATAGTTTCTTCTCTTCGGCGATCCAGACAGCGCGCTCACGTTGACCTTCGAAGAGAGCCTGGCGAAGTTGTACTAGGACAGAAGTGTCTACTGGATCAGGCTGAGCAGCAGCGGATGCAGGGCTCTGAAGGTCGGCCACCTGGCCCATTTGGGCAAGCTTTGGCAGCAAGATCTTCCGTACCTCCTCTTCGATCTGAGGAGAACCTTCGAGTGCACCGTCGTGCTCCACAAAGACTTTCATGGTCTTCCAGAGGAGAAGCTTTTCTTCCGCGCCCTTTTGCACATCACTAGGTTGGTTGAAGTCCAGCAAGATGCCTTCGGTCTCGCGTTCTAGATCCTCAATCTTGCCTGTCATCCACGAGAGAAGCTCTTTCTTTTTACCCTTGCCTCGTGCAGGCAGAGGGCCAGGAAATTTGGTGTCGCGCTCCTTCATTGGCATGAAAGTAGTTGCGTCTTCCATAGTGATCATGCCAGGAGTACATTTGATACTCGGTATGCCGTGACCAGGAGCGAAGAATGTAGACTGCTTCGGGAAACTGTGAATGACAGTACCAGAAGCGCTCCATGTGAAGATGGGATGTCCCTTCCAACGCTCAAGCGGATCATGTGCTCTCTCGTCTTGAGGCACCGCAAATGGCAAGTCTCGCAACATCGTTGGTTGCCGTCTATGTCCTAGCCTAGAATTCTGCGAAGGCGGTATTGTTGCTTGTTGCACGTCTGTCTTTGGTAGAGTAGGCGGCAAAGGTGGTCCCGTCTGACCAACAGGAGCAGGACGGTCAAAAGCAGCAGCAGCAGACCTCGCTGTTTTCATCACGGCGCCAGGTGACTGGGTTCGTGATCTTTGAGGTGGTCCAGCGTGGGCGAGGCCGTACGCAGGATCATTGCTGGCGCTCGTGCTGGGAGGAGTATACTTGGCACCAGTGGAACCCCTTCTCTCCGGTGAAAGCAGTCCGTTCATAGCGGGAGGCGAAGTAGGGGTGAAGGGCACGTCATGAGCTTGATCTTGCGGTTCCTGCTGAGTCCGGATAGGCCGTCCGTGCATAGCAAGAGGGCTGCTGGTTCTCGGTGCAAATGGCTGGGTTTGGGGCGATCGACCGAACGCTGGAGGACCTGAGGGCTGGGGCGCTGAAGAGTAGCGCTGTACCGGCTGAGGTTGAGTCTGCGTTTGTGCAGCTGGAGCTGGAGAGTATCGAGTCGAAACGGATGGCACCTGAGCGCTAGGAGCTGGCGCTGGAGAGTAACGAGTAGGAGCTGCTGATGTGGTGTTGGCTGTGGGTGCAGGGCTGTAGCGTCCACTACCTGCTCCATTGGACAAATTTTGCTGTGTGCTAGACACGGGTGCCGTAGACTGCTCTGGGAAGAGCGGTGTCTTGCCGGGTTGTGTAAGGCCCTGTGGGAAGTTTGGTTGTTGTGCCGGAGTTGGCGGACCAGTAGGTCTCGGCGGTGGTTGCACAGGAGCACCTCGAGCAGGGGGAGCCTGTGCGAATTGTGACTGTGGTGGTAGTGGTGGAGTAGGCGCACTTGCTGGTTGAGGAGTGTAGGTTCCAGATGGTCTCGCGCGGAGTTTGGGCTTCATAGGAAGGTCGGCAAAGAATCCACTATCGGTCTTGGGTGTTGTCGTTGAAGATACTGGAGGCGTGGCAGTAGCAGCAATGGGCGGTACCATTGGAGTGTTTGTTGCGCTTGGCATGGGAGGAGCACTGTTGTTACTGGGTGGAGCAGCGGGCTGGTGGAAGCTACTGCTCCTGGGCGGTGGAGTTGGGAACTGGCTCGAAGACTCACGCGGCGTTGCTTGTGGGCGTCTTCTTGGTTTGACTACCTCCATCGGTAGATCGTAAGGCGATTGATAGCCACCTTTAGCCTTGTCGACAAAACTTTGTGCGCTTGAGAGAGGGGGTCTTTGAGGCTCTTGAGCAGTGTTAGAGTGATTGTGGACATCGAACAGTCCAGTCGAGGGAGTACCACCTGAACGGGACATGTTCTGTTCTATGAATGGGGTGCCCGGTGTGCTGATTGTTGGTTGTTGGAAAGAATGCTGCATTGTGCTCGGGGCGTAAGACGTTGGAGCAACGCTTGATGGTTGTGAAAGCATCTGTGAGTCGTCCATCGACCCTCCAAGGAAATCATCGTCGTCCAATAGTCCATCATCGTCATCTCCGAAGAGCGTGGCAGGATCGAGTTCGTCGTCTCCCAAAATATCGTCATCGTCAAGCGCAGCTGCAAAAGCTGCAGCCAGGTCCTCTTCAACGGGATTGGCATCCGGAGCAGGCTCAAGATTGACGTTCTCTATGGCAAGTCCCTCCACTGCATGTGACTCCTTTGCCTGGTCACCCAAAAGCTCTCCGAAGGTGTCGTCGGCATCGGCGTCCGGCCAGTGTTCGTCTGCCGCATCCCTGGTATGCTCGATATTGTCTTCTGCGTCAAACGAGGGCGTTTCTTCGATTCTGTGCTGTGCTTGGTCTCCCAATAATGAGTCGAATGACGTATCATTGACAGATGTTGACCATCCGTCTTGTTTAGCGTTACCAACTGGTCCTTCATTTTCGTCAAGCGTTCCGTTTGACAACACATGTGTTTCGTCAGAACCTGCAGCATTATTGACAATCTCACCAAATGTATCGTCGTCGTTGGCAGGCCACTCGGGCTCGCTAGCTTCATTCTGAACAGGAGGTTCAACCGGTAGATCGGCAGGCAGCGCTTCAGTCTGTGATTGCTCCAGCTCTGAGGTCTGCTGGCCGTCTAAGAGGTCCCCAAACGTCTTGTCATCTCCAGCTGCAGGCCAGTCTTGATCCACAACTTGCATGTGTTCAGTCGTTGATTCCTGACGATCCTTTTGTGGTGGTTCCGTGAAGTTGGTTGTAAACGAACGCTCGATCATACCTGGGTGCGGCGCTGTGGTTTCTGAAGGTACTTGGTTGGCTTTGCCATCCATATCATCGAAACCATTTTGCTGAGGCTCGAAAGTTGGCGCGCGGCTCATGATTCCACTTTCAGGCGCAGGCTGCTCGTCGGCCATCAGTGGTGCCTCTGCGCTCTCGTCTATTGCGTTCTCCATCTCCGTGACCTCGCCCTGGTAGTCGTAGTGTTCCTCAGGCCTGTGAATTTCCTCTTGGACAGCCTCCTGATCTACGTGTTCCACTTCTCCTAGAGCTGGCTCCGTCAAAGCTGGAGGCTCTTCGATGGCCACTTCGGGCAGGTGTTCCTCTAACCCCAATGCTTGCTCTTCAGCAGTCTCATCTGGGCGAAAGACTGCTGCATCCTCATCATGTGGCACTGGCACACTCTGTTCATCCCCAGGATGATCGTGGTGGCTGATAGGGGCCTCCACATCGGCTATAGTTTCAGGTTGCATGTCGAGCTCCTCCGGCTCGGCAATGGCCTTCGTGACGTGCACCTCCTCTTCCACATTGATGTGCTGGCTTTGTACGGGTGACACCGGAGCAGCTTCTTCGTCAACATCGTTTCCAATAGTCGGCGCTATCCGCTCCTTCCTAGGTGTAGGCTCCTGGTATCGATCAAAGAAGTCCTCATCATCATCTTCTATGGGCTGCGTTGCCGCAGGCTTTGCAGACTCGGTATCAGGTCGTAATGCGGGATTCCAGGATGCCGAGTTTGTGTTCGAGGGAGTGGCTCCCGTGTAGGCGTTCCCGAAGTTGGGATAGTCGTCGTCGTCCATGGCGTGTATTATATTTGCGCGCACGCAATGCGAACGCTGGAAATGAGAAATAATTCAATATTACTGCGCGAGAGTCAGCTCGCCGTCACGGGCGTGGGCGGAAGAGGAGGAGGAGCAGGTTGCGCGAAGGACAGCTAGCTGGGTAGCTGATCGCATCAAGCAAGCATCCCTTTGCGTAGGCGGAGGATTATCGAGGATTCGCTTACCTGTACAGTAGGTGGCAAGCACACGCGCGGCGGAAGGGAAGAGAGGGTATTTAGTAGTACACAGCAAGCATCACAGCGGGCGTGCAGGAGAGTGTAGCAGCAGCGTGGTGGTGGTGGTGGAGGAGTAGTTAATAGCAAGGGGAGAGATAGGAGGCCATTCCTGCATATGATGCCAGCTCTCGCTCTCTGGCTCGCTCACGGTACGCGCAGTGCACGGCCTCGGCTTGCTGAGATCCGCGTCTGACACTGACACCAGCGGGCTTAGTGAGTGGGCTTGCTGGGCTTGGGCGTTGATGAAACGGCTGCTTGGGATGCAGGAGGCAGCAGCATACCGCTACGACTGTCCAGACCAAGGAGCTTGCCACTCTCGACGCACTTCGCCTTGAACACTGACATTTCTCACACCCACGTCCAAATATCACAGCAAACCGCAATCACCCAACTACACCGCCATGAACTAAATACTACGCCAACAACCCTCCACACCTCCCCAGACCCCGGATGAGGTATGAACCCTCCTAACGGCCTTGCGAAACCGGCCACGCCGGACGACCCTTACGATGACAACGACTCCGACCTGGACCTCGACCTGAACGAGCTAGATCCTGTTCCGTCTGCTGCACCAATCTTATCAAGAGGGCAGTCCAGCGCTGCCCGCCAGAGCTACGACTATGGAGGCCAAATACCGATGCGCAACCTACGCTTTGGAGGAAGGCGGCGGCCTCGAGAGGAAGATGAGGACATGGAAGCGCTCCTCGACGACACCGACGGCACAACAAAGCGAGAGACCAACAGCTTCGGCGGGGACGATGCGCCCATGCTGAATGGCAGCTCGCGGCGCATGTCGCAGCCAGGCATGGATGTGTTCCCCGAAGCGACCCCTCGAAAGGGTGTTTGGAAGTACATGCCCTTCGCTGGGAAGCGAAGCTCGTCGATCGCCTTGCCTGCGAGTGCCATTGAAGAGGCAGAGGAAGAACACGATCCATCGGCGCAACGAATTGTCTTTGCTGCCCAGAAGCAAACCGCTCGATTCCCTGCCAATGCAGTATCCCACGCAAAATATACGCCCTGGTCCTTCCTACCGCGGACGTTGTACAACGAGTTCAAGTTCTTCATTAATATGTACTTTCTCTTGGTGGCTCTGTCGCAGATTATACCAGCGCTTCGGATCGGCTACTTGAGTACATATGTTGCGCCTTTGGCCTTTGTTATTTGCATCACCCTCAGTAAAGAGGCATATGATGATGTTTACCGACGGAAGAGAGACAATGAAGCGAACAGCGAGCCGTACACAGTGTTGCGCTTGGATGAAAGAGGAGCGCAAGGTCCCAGCGGAGCTGGCAAGAAGAAGGGCAGAAAGTTGTCGGATCGAAAGAAAGGAAAGAAGAGACAGACGGGCCAAGAAGATCGCATATCCCAAGCAGATCGCGAAGAGCAGGCAGCTGAAGATGTGGATGCACCTTCCGCCGGTGTCACAGAGACGGTCAAGACCTCGAAGGACCTTGCTGTGGGCGACATCATTGTACTTGGAAAGGATCAGCGAGTGCCGGCGGACGTAGTAATACTGAAGAGTTTCTCAACAGAAACAACCCCATACAAAGACGAATCGCTCTCTGCTGGACGGAGATCGGAAGCACTCTTGGAATTTGGCGAGCGTACGCCAGAGTCTAGCACGTTCTCGCAGGCCGAGGCGGTCAATGGCCAGGAGCTGGAAAACCTCACGACTTCAGCCGATCCCAGTGGAGGAGGAGAAGCTTTCATTCGAACCGATCAACTGGACGGAGAGACAGATTGGAAACTCAGGCTAGCATCTCCACTGGCGCAAACACTGCCCGAAAGCGAGTACGGCCGGCTTCGTGTCACTGCAGGCAAGCCAGACAAGAAGGTCAACGACTTCGTTGGTACAATTGAACTTGTGGCAAAGTCGCGCACAGCATACGACCCGCCAGCAGACAGCTCAGAAAGCGCCACGCCAGCATCATCCAACTCAAGCCCACTGACTATCGACAACACGGCATGGGCAAACACAGTGCTAGCCTCCAGCACAACAGTGCATGCACTTGTGATATACACAGGACCTCAGACCCGTGCGGCTCTGGGCACATCGGCATCGCGTTCGAAGACTGGTCTTCTCGAGCTGGAGATCAACTCCTTGACAAAGATCCTGTGTTTCTTGACTGCCTTCCTGTCTTTCCTGCTGGTCGCCTTCGAAGGCTTTGAAACACACGAAGGACGCCACTGGTATGTTGCTGTCATGCGATTCCTGATCTTGTTCAGCACAATCGTGCCAATCAGTCTGAGAGTCAACCTCGACATGGGCAAATCGGTGTATGCTTGGTTTATTCATCGTGATTCAGGCATTCCGGGTACTGTGGTTCGAACTTCCACGATCCCGGAGGATTTGGGCAGAATCGAGTATCTACTGTCTGACAAGACCGGAACATTGACCAGCAATGAGATGGAGCTGAAGAAAGTCCACGTTGGCACCGTCAGCTATGGTGGTGACGCTATGGAGGAAGTCACCAGCTATGTCAGGCAGGCATTCGCAGACACCGGAAACCCCGATGCCCTTTTCACACCCTCTGCAAACTTCGAGGCACTAAGCGGCGCGACACGAACGAGGCGTGAAATTGGCATTCGAGTAAGAGACTTGGTGCTGGCACTGGCTTTATGTCACAATGTCACGCCAACAGCAGAAGAAGATGAAAACGGCGAACCCATCACTGCGTACCAAGCCTCATCGCCGGACGAGATTGCCATTGTGCAATGGACGGAACAGGTTGGTCTGCGCTTGGCACACCGCGACCGCAAGAGCATCACCTTGCAATTCTCCGCAGACGGACGGAATGTCGTCAAGGTCGAGGTGCTCAACGTGTTCCCCTTCACGTCTGATAGCAAGCGCATGGGCATAGTTGTTCGCTTCCAGCGCTTTGCAACCGACAGCAAGCACAGCGAGGAAGACGAGATCGTTTTCTTCCAAAAGGGCGCGGATACCGTGATGACGACAATTGTTGCCGCAAACGACTGGCTCGACGAAGAGACTGGCAACATGGCCCGTGAAGGTCTGCGTACGCTGGTTATTGGACGAAAGCCATTGACCAGCCAACAATATGCCGCCTTCTCTACGGCATACTCCGAAGCATCCTTGAATTTGCAGAACAGGGACCGCGAAATGGCGAGCGTGGTGAAGCAACATCTCGAGAACAACCTTGAACTGCTCGGCGTGACCGGTGTTGAAGATAAGCTTCAGCCGCATGTGAAACCATCACTCGAGCTTTTGCGAAACGCTGGTATCAAGATTTGGATGCTGACGGGTGACAAGGTGGAGACTGCTCGTTGTGTTGCAGTGTCTTCCAAGCTTGTGTCCCGTGGTCAGCATATTCACACCATCGCCGGGCTAAAGCGAAAGGACACTGCGCTGGACGCCCTGGCACCTTTGGCAAACCGCCCGAATGCTGCCTTGCTGATTGACGGTCAGAGTCTTGCGCTCTATCTGACTCACTATCGGTCGACGTTCATTTCTACAGCGGTGAAGCTCCCTGCTGTCATTGCCTGTCGATGCTCACCCACCCAGAAGGCTAGCGTTGCTCTCCTGATTCGTGCTTTCACCAAGAAGCGTATCGCTTGCATCGGTGACGGTGGTAACGACGTGAGCATGATCCAAGCTGCTGACGTCGGTGTCGGTATCGTGGGCAAAGAAGGCCGACAAGCCTCGCTCGCTGCCGATTTCTCCATCACACAATTCGCGCACCTGACAAAGCTGCTCGTCTGGCACGGCCGCAACAGCTACAAACGCTCGGCCAAACTCGCCCAATTCGTCATCCACCGCGGTCTCCTCATCTCAGTATGCCAAACCGTATTCAGCATCGGCTCCGCTTTCGAGCCCGTCGCACTCTACCGTGACTGGCTCCTCGTCGGCTACGCCACAATCTACACCATGATGCCCGTCTTCTCGCTCGTTCTCGACCGCGACGTCGACGAAGGGCTGGCGAACCTCTACCCTGAACTGTACAAAGAACTCACATCAGGCAAGAGCCTCAGCTACCGCACCTTCTTCATCTGGGTCGGCATCTCAATCTACCAAGGCCTCATCATCCAAGGCGGCGCCCAACTCCTCGTGCCCAAATTCCACACCTCCGCGCCCACAACCTCCCACCCCACAACCGAGACCGGCGACACAGGCCCTTTCTCCCGCATGGTCCTGCTCTCGTACACCGCTCTAGTAGTCAACGAGCTGATCATGGTCGCGGCTAGCATCACGACGTGGCACCCCATGATGTACGTCACGATCTTGGCGACGGCGGGGATCTACTTTGGCAGTCTGCCGTTTTTGGGCGAGTACTTTGATCTCAAGTGGATGTTGGATCTGGGTTTCTGGTGGAGGTTTGCGGCGATTTGTGGGGCGAGTTTGGTGCCTGTTTGGGGCGGGAAGGTGATTAAGACGTATGTGAGGCCGCCGAGTTATAGGAAGGTTAGGGGATAGATTCAGATATTTGGAATAGAGATGTGTATGATCTACGTTTGGTCTAGCTTTTTTGGGATGTGTGAGTTGGTGAGATGTAAGTTTGAGATGGATGAGACGACTACGCTGTT
>Ga0265797_10003437_pt1 | contig 25265 bp, 15 predicted proteins | sample P2T30metagenome_FD_192433 | JGI IMG/M metagenome (GOLD analysis project Ga0265797, IMG submission 192433) | Plant litter microbial communities from East Loma Ridge, Irvine, California - P2 T30 | ecosystem: Environmental > Terrestrial > Plant litter > Unclassified | place: USA: California... | reverse complement strand
TGCAAGGAAAAATAAGAGGAGCTCTTGTCACATACCAAGCGGTCGCTTGAAATTCGGGATTTTTCAATGAAGCACATATGAATATAAGTTGACCGGTCGCAAAAGATGAGCTCGCAATGAATGCTTGCCAGCCTGTGGGCACCGCTTTGTCAGCTCGTAAGCTGTGTATTGAGGGTCGACAGACGTACCAAGAGCAGATAGCCATCCGGAGCAATAGCTGAGCACTTTTTGCATATTTGGAGGAGCAAATTCGCTAACCCAATGGTATTGTCCGCCAGAGCTCGGGGCGCTACATCAGATTCAAGTCAGTCGCAGGCTGTTGAGCTTGTGCTCAATGATCACTCACATCGATGCCATCTCTGCCAAAGATGCTGTCACAAGGAGAGTGAAGATCCAGGTGATGAGGTACAGCCAGATTGTTCCCTACCGATTCATTGTCAGTCAGTAGTCCCAGCGATTTTGGAGTAAAGGGAACGATTTACAGCTCTGCCGCCGTTAAGCAAAGAGAACGTGCTAGTGCTGTGTCCGTTCAGAAGTCCGTCTTCGCCGCATACTACGACCAATCGCCACTTACGAGAACATCGCTTCCCACGTCGCCATGATGACACAAGTCAGGCCCAAGATGGCAAGTGAGTTGAATGATCGCTGTCGATTGAGTCAGTCAATTGCGCTGCTGTGACTTGGATGTCCGATTGATGTGAGCTTGCATTCAATTGCTGCGTCTTTCCCATGCGGCGCATGTCACCGCTATCGTGCATGCTAGCCTCGTTATTACCTTCGGCAGCATCGTTGTCCTTGTCGGTCGTCGGATTGCCATTTGGCGGATACATTTCCATGATCTCGAAGTTTTTCGACATGGCGATGACCAAATGGAGCAAAGGGCAAATTCGAATTTTCGATCGACGTGGAAAGTAAGTTCAAAACGATTGCGCAGACGAAACAAAAAAAAGATCACAGAGATGCCAGGAGTATACGACACGGCGCTTGTGCTTTTCAGTCGAGCTAAGTTATAATGCTTTCTCTCCCCACTCTCGAAGGGTAGGCTTGCCCTAAATCAGTGGAGCCCTAAGCCCTCATTCATGGAAGGATTAAGCTTCACGTTGTTTTTAACCGGTTGACCGACTGTTAATTCCCCGCGAAGCGAGTTAGTTAGTTCGCCTTATTCTCCATGATAGACTGGACCCTCTTTCTATGGTGTGCCTTAAAGTTGCTTAGTAAATTGTTAAGTTCAGACATCATACGTCGCTATCTGTCCGCAGCCCAACTCACCATAACACGACCCTGAATTTGCCCTAAAGTCTGAGTTGGTGCTCTCACACCCCTCAGCTTCCAAAATACTCATCGCCCTTGAGCATCAGATGACAGCTCGTAGCGGCGCTTTGAGGCACAAAGCTTTGCAATGTGCACATATTGTTCGCTTTCCACATTTCTCTGACAGCTACATTCTGAAAGCGACGATGCGACTTGCACCTACACAAGCTTCGCACTATCAGCGTGCTTCGAATTCTTATCTACATGCACAGTAGGGCTAGGTCAATTCCATGTGCGGTCGATGTCCTTGTCTGTAAGCAGTGTCATGCTTGAGATTACTAGGGAGAAAACAATTGGTGCAAAAACCTACCTGTGAGTATTGTAATATCAACCATCCATGGCCACAGCTTCAACGCCAGATCCCCGGTGCTCACAGCGACCCAATCTCGTTGGTCGTTCGAAGCTTCACTGTCTATCATAGCCCTATTTCACCGAAACCTTGAGTGAAACACGCAACCACATCATTTTAGTGGTCAAATACCAACATAATTTCGTCCACAGTGTCCTAGCTCTAGATGCTAAGTGTAGGGTACCGAATCCTACGAACTTTAATGACCCTGCAGGATGAGGTTTCTGCGAACTTTGATAAATCACGGAGCTGCCGACATTGTCCCTTACCGGGTAGCTCCCCGATCGCACGGCTCGTATTGGAGGTAAGGCTCAGGTTACAAGGCATAGCATAGCATACAGCGATCTACCACTCCAACATGCTTTGAGACGAGTGTGAAGCATTTGCAAGCCCTATGAGATGCCTTGGTCAAAACGAGAATACTTGTGTTTGTCAACTCTCCTTCTCTCCCATTCCCCAAAAACTTCCAGCTATTGCCCCTCTCCTTTCCGGATCGATGTTGCCTTCTCAAAACGAGTTGGTTCCCAGTCTTGTGGTAAACAAGGAAGACCATGGTGCTCTTGTCACTATCACTGGTGCATTTTGCCTGACGACGTCCGGTTTATTCTTTTTAGCACGTTTGTCGATCAGATGGCCTTGGGAACGCTTATTGGGCAGAGACGACATGTTGACTGCAGCTACGACGGTACGTCGTTTCACGGTTCGTATGTTATACAACGATCGCGCTGACCACGAAGACCAGCTTTTCGCTTTCCTACAAACATCTTTCGTACTCGCCTCCGTTTCTGAAGGCTTAGGCAGGATACCCGAGCGTATTTCGTCGGCTGCGCTCGAGAAATTACTCAAGGTACGGTCGCAAAGTCGCGAAGATTAAGCATCCTATCTCTGACCATGGTGAAGCTGCTCTACGTCAGCGATTTCTTGTACATCCTGGTGTTGTTTCTCACCAAAGCGGCTGTGATTGCTTTTCTCAAGCGTCTTGCAACTTCAAAGAAGCATCAAAAGTTCTTGAATATGATGAATTACGCGTGTGCCGCTGCTTGCCTCGCATCGACGCTGGTGATCGGCATTCGTACGGATATCCCACATCCTTGGGAGCTTGAGCTCTCGACAGGCAAGGCCATGGCAAGTTCCACCATAAACTGACCAATAAATCATTGCGCGCATTCATTAACGGTCACATAGTGGTATCGATGGATCACTGTCGAAGTTCTCGGGATGCTGCTGGAATTTGGCATCTTCCTCTTCCCCTGTATCCTTATCCACAGCCTGCAGATGCAGCGCAGTGCTAAGTTATGGGTCATTCTTGGATTCGCCTCACGCCTTCCTCTGATCGTGATCGCTGTCATACGACTGAGCAGTCTCTCCAGGACCCTGACGAGCCCGGCGTTCACCTTCAACTTTGTACAAAGCGAGATCACCACCCAAGCCGAAATGTGCTATTCGGTCATCTCAGCCACGATTCCTTGTCTGCGCATCTTCGTGCAAGCTTTCAACACTGGTTTGTTGAGTGCGAATGTTCTCGGCACCACTTCAAGAGAGGGAACAAATAGAAGCGTCGTCAAAAGTGGATCGAATGGGAAGCACAATGGAGCCAGTGCTGCAACAGAGCATTATTGGGAAGAACGGCAAATGGGAAACAGCATGGAGCTTCAAAGCGGACTTTGCAGGAGTACAATCACGAATGTTGTAGAGCATGATGATAGTCGATCGCTCACAAGCGATGGTTCCGAGAACGCCATTGTTGTGCATCGTGTAATAGATGCTGCTGAGAAAACAATATCGAGGTAGAAAGAAATTTATGCAACGCAAACAATGCAGCTTATCCGTTTGAGTGTAGAAGGAAGAAACGTTTATTCATTTGTTTGTTTATGTTCTCGCAATATAACCATCTTGGTATCCTTCGCGCGTCTTATGTTCCTTGCTCTTCGACGATTCGCGCTTGAAAGAAGGAAAGGGAGATCCATAAGTGGTCGGTGGCACCTGCGGCTGGGTGAAAACTGATGTCAATGATATAGTGACGGTGCTCTTTCAGAAGGGGCGGAAGTCGGACGGCAGAACAGCTGCTGACTTGTTCCAGCGCTGGTGCGGCTTATCCATTGTGTAGCTCCAGAGCCCCTCGATCGAAAGTAGTGCCTTGGTGGCTGGGGGCGGGTGCAGCGAGATGACCATGAATTTGCTTCCTTAGAGCTACCTTATGACAGTCGAGGTTCAAACGGCTTGCGGGTGCCATCGACGCTCCGAAGCTCGCTAGTGGTAGGCGGAGAGCAAGGGTGTCGCATCATCGTGGCATGCATGAAGACGGGCGAAGGAGGCGCAGCGTCCAAAGCAGGCCGAAAGCGCATTGCCAAAGATGACCGAGAAGCAAAAGGCGCGTTGCCTGACAGAGTCTAGATCCATTGTTGGAAGTACGCAAAAGCCGTACATCCCTGATCTGGGAAGACAGCAACGAGAAGATTTATCAGCAAAGAATGTTCCTTCACCCCGCCACTAGGTGAGGTGAGAAAAGGAGTCAGGGAAAGGGGTTGGTTCCAGATACGAGGACCAGCAGAAGGATAATGAGCCCCAAAGCTGTGACAGTCGGAACAACGAGCAGGCGTGTACACTAAAGTATTAGCGAGGGGATGCACTTGGAAGTGAGGCTTGCCTTTTCTTCCCGCGCGCTGGGGTTGGGTGTTGTGCCTCCTTGAGGAACATTTCTCCCTGGCCGTGGTGCTCTCACTCCCACGGCGGGCGTTTATGTGATTGCGGCCGTTTGTTCCAGACTCTAGCACAATGCGTCCGCTCGCCAGTCTCCCTCGGCCTGCGTTTCCTATCCCCAGTTGTTGAACACGATTGAATCAATCACCTACACTTACTAGCCACGATTGTTGAGCGTGCTTGTATCAAATCACATAGGGTCCAGGTCTTGTGCATACTAAGCCCAGCGCTTGCCATCGCACTTCCTCTGCGCCAAGTTCGTTGATATTACCGCGTTCGAGAGCTTCGTCGACTGGCTGGTGTCAGAGGATGGGGGAATGGTCTTCAAGGCGTTCTTGAACGGGGAGGAGAGGCTTGGGGTGGGTGACCTTGGTGTTGGTTTGCGAGGTGGACTGCTTGTAGAAGAGCATTTTGGAGTCGTGGATCGTGGTGGCGCCGTGTTGGCGGAAGGGTTTGGTGCTGCCCATTGTTGGTGATGGGGTGTAATGTGGTTGGTGTGATGTTTTGGTTCGCCGTGCTCTTTCGTTGCGCACGACTTCCCAAAGCCCATGACGGTGCTCCATTGGAAGAACATCGCACGAACCTTGGGGGCGAAAATCGTGCAAGCGTGCATCGTATCTGGGTTTGAAGAGTGGCGGATGGCTTTGTCTCAGTGTCGCGTTACTGCTTTCCTCTTCTTAAGTCAGCCAACTGCATCAAGTTGTGATAAGCGTCGGGAAGGCTTCGCAGGTGTGGTAAATCTTTCCCTTCCTTTGTGATCCTGTTCTCAATGCAAAGAGACGTTGCCATGCCCAAAGTAGTTTCGTCCAGCTCACCATGTGCTCTCCCGCTCTTAGCCATTGTATTCGACGTTTGACTGGTTCTTTGAAGGTGTCTCCCCGGAAGGTTGCTTTTTCTTCTTCTTCCTCAGCTTGGAAGAGTACCGAAGCTCGATCCATTCCGTGTTGTCAAGTGGTCAAATTGTTCTCGACGGCCAAATCATGAATCTGGGATTCATCCCCTGATTTGCGTTTGCCAGCTGCGCTCCGGGAAAATTCGCTGAGTCGGTGTTTATCTGCGAACTGGGAGCGGCGGAGGTGAAATGAGATAGAATCTGCTTGTGTACGCATGATGTCAAGAGTGAGCACTTGTGTTACTCACCTACTCAGCTCAAGTCGCCTCAACCGATCTTTGGTCACCTCATTGCAGTAGAAATTCCTGCATGGTCTGGTACAATACGCTCAGGGATTCTCGCTCGTTCTTGTCACCCGCCAGCGCGCTCCGCCGGACTTGCTCCTAGTTGCAGTAAAGAAGTCGGCATGGCTGTATCGATGGGCTGAAGGGTCCCAGCGGTAACAAATTTGGACAGTCAGATTGCTCAGTCGGAGTACGATGTTGGAAAGGCGACGGCTGTCTGCATGGTGAGGAGTGAGGGTGTTCGCTTGGAAGTTGGGAAAGAGCGCTGAATCCGATGTGTACGAGATGCTGGTCGCTCCAAGGCGTAAGATGGAGGTCTATACCTCATGCCTCTGCCTAAAGAGTCTCGCCCTCGCAATGCCAGTCAGAGGAAGATAATGGGAAGAAAACGTTCAAAAACATAGCAAAATCGCATCGGAGATACTTGTTGAAGCACAGGTTCCTCTTCACTTGCACCGAGAACCCCACAAAGATAGGACAAAAGAAATAGCGAGTGCTGGATTCGAACCAACGTCTCTGATGAACCCTGGGGCTGTAACCACCGTGGTGCCGCCGAAGCGTACAGTCATGAATTAGGCGGTCTGCCAACCACCTTAAGGTATCAGTGTCCTTACCACTGGACTAACTCGCCTGGAACTTTGATGATGAGGGCTGTCAGATTCGTATTGAAGTAGCATACTTCACTCCACGGTGTTGGAACAATTTGGCACTGGACATGTGAATATGGGGAGCAGCAACAAGACAAAGAGTTCCACGGTAGCATCAACCGGCCTTCAGACATTACGCTGAGGTCGTTAAACTCGCCATCCACTGTGTTGTGTCAACGGTCATCACGTTTGCCAAGAAAGGCGGAACTGTGAAACTACAGCATTCTGGGTCCAAGACTCATTCGCGCACGCCTTCGTGCTGGTACAGGCTCCCGACTCAAGAGCGCCAGCCGACCTTCAGGCCGCACATGAGGGACGCAAATCCACCGATTAGAATTCTAGCGATCAAAAGATGTTTGCTTACAGATACTACGCTTGTCGAAAATTGTAGGGTTTGCAACTACTACGCCATGTTGAAGGTCAAGAACGCTTCTACGGCGGTAAACATTCCCAACTCGAACATCAGTGCGGCCTCAAAGGTGTTGGCAGCTGCCTCGATGGCCACAACTCTCATTCCACTTCTCCACCTCCCTCCGATGAAAGCCACAGCGACAGCACCAGCGGATAGCTCAAATGCTCGTATCCATAGCCCAGGCAACGCAAAGCGAAAAGCCGCTGCTACGAATGCAGACGCGAAAAGTTCACGAGCAGCAGCAAGAGCGGAACACAGCGCCCGGATAACAAAGACCACATCAGCGAAAATTGTCAATCATACAACCGTTTCTATGTGGAGGATAGGGATAGGCAAAACCGCGTGAGCCGCGATACAACCGCCACACTCTCTGCTTGTTGCCTTCGGCTTGCCGGATCTGCTAGTCGGGCGGACGGTCAGACTGCGTTCTTTGTTCTCTGTAAGTCATTTGAACCAACAGTATTGACCTCCGGGACAGAGATCATGGCGGAAACAGTCTCTGTCACCCACGAGACAACCCAGTGTAGACAGCACTGGCTTCGAGGCTCATCCTTCTACAATCAAGACCCAGTCCACACATTGGTGCCTTTCGGTATCCATAGAGGCTGAGAACCTTTCCGCACATTGGGATAATCCCATTGTTGTCACGAAATACCGTGGTTAGCCAGCGTTGAACGGACATCTAAGGCGTTCTCGTATGAATCACTGGAGTCTCCTGCGCAAGCGGAAAGCAGAAAGCCCTAATGGTAGTTCAGTATGCTGCGAAGGTGCTGCTGCCCTATTCTCATATTACTGTCATCAAGTTGTACAATGAGACAGGTTCAACATGCAACCGACTTGCACCGGAGAAAAGACTTAAATGTTATCAATGTAGTTGACTTCAGACTGAGCAACTGTAATCGCCATGGTGTGATCCTTCTGGGATGTCATCCCAGTCGCTTCTAGTCAGTGTGCTTATACAAAGGAATGCTCAATGGTACAAGGCTGTTGCACAACGCCACATTCTTCGCCTCCCTTGTCGGCATGACTTGTCTCCCATCGACGATCCCTGCATGCACTTCCCAGAACGCTCCATGGCAACATGTTGTAGGCCATTGCTGCGCTCTTCGTCTCCCTCAACATCTCTACCACCCATGCTCAAGAGGCTTTCCACTAGGCTGCGTCCTCGCCGCCATCTTCTTCTCCACCACTCCCTCGCCAAGCTTCACCATCGTCGAGTACCTCTCAGTCTCCTTGCAGTACTCTTTGATCTCGTCAAGAACACCCTTGTCGATGTTCTTGTTGACGGAGCGCCACATGATTTGCGTCATGAAGCGGCTGACGATGCCGCCGTTGAAGTCGATAATCTCCATGCACGTCTTAAAGTCGGAGGCGTTGGGAGCCATGCGATCGTCGCGCTGGTCGATGTACTTGAAGATAGTGTCGCGGACGACTCGGCCGGCATGCTGACGCTCGAGGTCGAAGGTGGACATCGCGTGGTGGACTTCCAGCAACTTCTCGAACGGGATGTCCTCTGCGTCTTCGCCGAAGAGGGAGAAATCGAGGGTGAATGGCTTGGGCTGAGCCACGCTGTTGTCGTTGATGGATTTGATGACGATTTCGCCGGCCAGCTTGTCGACGCCCGGACCGAGCAGAAGCTCGTGGACAGGAGGAGTGCGCTTCGCGGGAGCAAGGTCCTTGTTGTAATCTTTCTTCGGGCCCATGGCACCGTACTTGCTGTACTTGTCCGGGTTGAGGACGCGGTCGCCGGCGCGAGAGAAGAAGGCGAGCTTATTCTTATCCATGACACAGTCGATGTAGGTTTTGGTGCAGTCCATGGCGACGGAGTACACGTCGACGGTGCCAGGACGTGCGGTGGTTCCGGAGGCTTTGGCGTTACCGGTTGGGGCGGTGTTGCGGTTTTTCGGTGCCATGTTGGATTTTTTCGTTGCTGTTGGAGTTGATTGACCGCGATGTGGTGTGAGCAATCAATTGCCAAAGCGGGTGGGAGGTCTTGCGGCTTACATGTGTGCTTGAGTGCGGCGTGAAGCTCAGGTGTCGGCACGCAGCGCGCTGACGGACTGCTCTCACTTTCGCCTGTAGACAGAGGCTGCCTTCACGGGTAAGAGACCTGAGCAGGATACCCGTGAATGTTCCTCTTACAGTGGTGATTGATACACCGATATGTGTGTCTGGCGGATGCTATGAATTGCTTCACGTGTATGGTTTAGAATAGCGCTGCTCGTGAGATTCTCAATTGCTACGCGTACCGATGGCTCGATGTGCAACGATCGGGCGGGAAATTTTTCACGTGAATTCTGTATTTCTGAACTTCATGGATGTAAATTACTGAAAATAGATCGATGATGGGCAATGGTTCATGACTACGGCCAGCAATATCAGGAGAGAGCCTCGCGTGAGATTGCAGTTGTTGTGGGGATCAGAAGCGCTTTGGTCCAGAGACCTCTTGCATTACTACGGCGTTGTGGTAACTGATTTCATTCATACATTTTTCCATGCATTATGTGAACATGCAGCTTTGGTCCGCATCCTGATATACAGAAGTAGGTTATTTAGCAGATGAGCGACCGAGTACACACCTGGAAGACTCCGCGCATAAAAGACTGCTGAAGACATGAGATAAATTTGGACTGCATGAAGCGTTTTATTTCACCGATGATTCATAATAGTATAATATCTACAGAAACGATTGGAACAGCTTGTCTAAAATGGGTAATGTCGGCGTAAAAGCTTTCATTAGTGTATCATCGCAACCTAGTCAATGTACGCTTTGGAGTATCTTCCGTGAGGAGAACAATGCTCGAGAGGCAGTTCGCAGGAAGCATACTCTACAAGAAACTTAACTCAACTCGCTGCTCGCAATCACTGGATACTCTCTACTCTATTCAAGACCGCCTTCAGGTCTCACACTTCTGCTCAGATCCATCAAGAAAGCGACGGGAAGTCGCCATCCTTGTGCTCGAACGGCGCGACAGGCTTCTTACCCTTCCCCTTGCCAGAGCCATTGTTGCCCTTTGCGCGCTGCTTGCCCGCCTTTGTCTTCGCCTCCTCGCGAGCCCTACGCTCCGCCTTCGCCTTGCGCTCAGCCGCCGCCTTCTTCTCCGCCTCCCTCTTCAGTCGGGCTTCTTTCTCCACAGCCGCCTTCTTGATCTCGTCGTCGTTGCTTCCGACGTGGTCAAGCAAAGAATCCCACCAGCCTTTGCGTTGCTTGGCGTACGTCTCGATCTCGACCTTGGTGTCATCGTCCAGGTAGCCCTTGACGTGAAGGAATGTAACGCGATCCAAGGTTGTGTCGAAGAGGCCCTTGTCGAACCAGGTCTGGTCAGTGACTGTGGAAAGTGTTAGTTTCGCAAAACGTTTCTCAGGATATGGTGGGCGAGGCTTACGCTGCTTGAAGTGGGCGAATGTGAACGGGGCGGTGGCGTAGATCTTCTGCCTAAGAGCGTCGCGAATGGCCTCGGCGCGGCCTTCGACTGGGCATCTGTAGCCCCAGTCGATGACGCGCCAGAGCTGAGCCATCTCTGGGAGAGAGAGGTCTTCCCCGAAGACGTCGAGGGTGAGAGGGGTAGGGTTGGTAGGATCTGACTTCTTGATGTAAATGGCGATGGTGCGGGCAAAGTCTTCGTTCATGTTTTGGCCAAGGTCGTACTCTGTGCTGGTGGTCCTGCGCTTCCCATCCTCTGGAAAGGGCCTGTTCACGTTGGGAGAGGGAAGGTAGCGAGTCCTGGCGTGCTCGGAGTAGTTGACGAGCTTACTGACGGGCACGTCGAGGGAGATGTAGCTCTTGCGGCCACCGGCCGCGTAGTAGATGGCGACGGTTCTCTCGGCGGACATGATGCTGATTGATGAAGTCTTGGTGAATAAACTCGATGGTAGTAGAGATGGTTCGAAGACGAAGATTCCGGGGATGTAAGAGCTTTTGTGGTATTCTGGTTTGTGCGTGTCAAGACCGGTGAGCGCTTCTAGTGCTTTGATAACATTGGCATATTCACTCCTCGCTCTTCGGGTGGTTTCGCACGTGATGAATCGATCGGACCCACTCTTTCTATTGTCGCGGTCGCACAACCACCGCACAGGTCTTCTACAAATACTAAAACACGCGCTCTCCCCAGACGCACAATTGCGAGTGGCCAAATACAACACACACCAACAAAATCAAACCACCAGAACCATGTCTTCCATCCAGGTCTTCTACCGCCACAACGGCGGCGCAACCGACCTCGTCGGCGTCTACGATGGCGACCGCATCAAGGCTCACAGCGCCAGGATCCGCAACGAGATCGCCACCCTCGAGCCAAACATCATCTACCGCATCTACGTCCGCGGCCCTACCTTCGAGAGCCTAAAGGTCGTCCTCCAAGACATCGACAAGGCGAAGGCAGACGAGGTCTTCGAGATCACCATCAAGACTCGCGACCTCCAGAAGGCAATCAACATTCATACCGCCATCCAGTACCTCCAGGTCGAGCCGGAGCAGACCAGGGTCGTAGGCCACCTCCACGGCTACATCAGCCACCAGCTCGTCAACCCGGATGAGATGCTCGCTGTCTACCACACTTACGGCAACCCTCACCATCCCTTCCACAAGGTCTTCACGGTCATGCTCCACGACATCGCCTGGAGGCAAGTCAAGGGACAGATCCCGCAGTGGCAGGGCGATCTCCTCAAGGAAGCTTCGGTGCGCTACCCTGCGCTCGACACTGCCCTCAAGAACAAGGTCGTCGAGGTCCAACGTGAGGTGGAGCGCAAGGAGGAGCAGGCGCGCAAGAACGCGGCCAGAGATGCGGGCGGCAATTGAAGGCAGTAGCATAATGTGGACACCGGGCAAAGTGAGAGCAGCTGAGAGCGTTGAATCTGTTGAATACATGTCAAGCCGGTGCGCATCTCGGCGGATTCATGGTGTCGGTCCTCACATCGGAGTGATGCTCATCTTCTCTTGAACGGCCAATTGGCTTTTTCTGTCGAGAATGTCTGACCACCTAACAGCAGTGTGAACGATAGCGAGAGAAATAAACTCCGTTCCAAGGGATCATTGTGTGTAAACTGTCTCCATTGTTCATATACTCCCACGTCGCCGCCGGACATCCCATGAAAGTAACTCAACATCTCATTGGTCAATGTCGCCATACCACGAGCCCTCAAGAATGATAGTACTTATGCAATGATGAAGTCGTCATGTAGTATCATTATACTCTCCATGGCTGTAGATGGCTACCTATGTGTTTGCTCACGACGAGACCAGCATGTCTAGGTGATTGAACAATGCCCTTGCTGAAGGTAACTCGCTGGAATGATGACTATTGTTTGGCCCGCCCGAGCCGGTATTGGTATTGACACCTTGCAGTCACTACCGATCCTCGATGTAGTCCCGCTGAACAGCATTGCCCTTTCATTGTCCAGCATATACGACAACACCACAGACGCTTCACCAAGGAAGACCCACGGCTCAAACGTTTCGCTGGCTGCGTCTACAAGCACTACACCCTGCCATGCTGGTCTTGCCATGAACGCGGTCATGGATGCTGATGCAACAAGAAGATGTCTCACTGGACCACACGGACTGGATATGAATGCTCTAGCTGCCACCATGATGGATCGGAGCAAAGAGCGTCGCATACGCAAGGATGCATCTTGGAGTCAAATCGGTTCCCTCGGGGCATGAAGAAGGACATAGGACTATATCTCGTTGATGTCTCGATCGCTGACCTTCTCGTACTCTTCAATAATACATGGTATCGACAAAGACCTCCAGATTATGAACGTGTGCAAGTACACTCCGGAACGCTTGCGGTCGAGTACATCTGAACGTGCAGCGTGCCCCTAGTCGGCGCGCAAATCGAATTAGCAAGTGTTCGACAAAATCCCAATGAACGTAATCTTCCAATGGTAGCGAAGTTGTCTAGTTCTAAGGTTTTTCGCGTGCAGGCTTGCATATCCGCGTAAGAACTCAGTGGCAACTCGTTTCTTGCCCGCTTTCACAGAACTTCGGACCGATTTCACAAGCATGGAGCCTGCCATTTGTCTATCCTTACGAGCACGCCGGATTCGGCTTGCAGCTCACAGGTGTGGCAATTGTGACCACAAGTGTACGATCAACATATTAGACGAGGGGCTACCACAATGCAAACCTCGACGACGTGTGTCAAGCTTTCACATCACAGCCCAGAAAGTTCTCCAGGTATTCCATCGAAGCCCCAGCGGGATGCTTGCAGAGGCCGCATAATACTGTGCTCTTCTAGACCTTCAGCAAGATGACGCATGCATTGAAGTAACCTAGCGAACTCGTCAACTCTCATCCTTTCTACAAATCGTCTGCACTGCTTACTGTTGATCTGTACGTACCGACGTCCTTGCCACTGTGACTCGACCTTCAGCCGTCAATAGAGTTGAATCCGACCTACCAACGCCACTTTACTCAAATCCGTAGCAGAGTCTTAAATTATCGTGCAAGGTTGCGGCACACAAAGCTTTTCGGGATCTTTTGACCTTTTATTCGGCGTTTCGGCCCACTTCGAATCGATTGTTATTGAGTAGTGGCTGTGCTAAGTCGCAAATGTGGGACGCACACTTCCGTTCGTCTTGAGATGGCTGATATCACAAACTTGCACATTGGTGCGGCTGTACCCAATTGATCTACGTCCATGAGTCTCTGTCGCTTTCATCGAGATATGTTGTTCACAATCTTGACTTGACTTCAACGTCATTGTTGAAGCATTTTTCCGTCGCTGCAACTCTGCCTTGACAATAACGTGCTTCCAGCCTTGCGATTGAAGTGCTGACCAGATATCGAGATCCGAATGAGCTATGGATATCTGTAGCTTTGCTTCTGCGGTTGATATAAGTGAAGCTCTACCACACGGAATTTTGAAGATCCGCTACGGTTCTAGTCCGATGCTTCTTAGGTACGACATGGCCATGACTGTGTCGACTCACATGCTTATGGCAAGCTTCCAAGCGATACCCAGTCGCTCGCCACCTAGCCCGCCTCACTTATTGTAATGCAAAAGCCTCTCCTTGCCTGGCTGCGAGAAGCTATTCTGGGAAAGCCGAAGTGATCATATCTTTCCCGAGATCTGCTTCCCCAATCTTTCGCGCGCTTGATATGTCGGCAAAAATCGTCGCTAGGAGACAGGGATTCATACATGATCAATGCTTGCGCCCCAGAGGCCCGAAAGAGAAGCTGTCCCATTTATAATTCAGCGCGCAGCAACGTCTGGGCCATAAGTTGGCTGTATGATGACTACTCGCCAGGGCACTGCTCCTACTTACCAAGGATTTGCTCCGGCTGCAAGATCGTTTCTGCTATGTCACCTTGCATGAGAGTTCCTCGGGGTAACTAAGGAGGAGACGGAACAAGATAGATCGGACGTCCATCACAATGCTCTGGCTTGCGATTTGGAAGCGTCCCAACTCCCTGTGCCACGCGTATGCGCAACGATATCGTTTCAGGTAATTGGTATGATCGTTTCAAACATGACTGCATATATGACATCTGCCTGCGCTGTAAAGACTGCCCGACTGTGACTCTACCCAAAGATCCCCAATACAAATATGTTGGCAACCATCTTAGATGAATAGTCTTCTTTGAGACTGACGGTCCGCAAGAACAAAGACAGGATTGCTAGGTCCAACTCGATGCTCTATGACAAGCGCAAGGAGCGCAATTTTGATAAGCTACTTGCACAGAGTGACCCTGGTCACATCATCCATTTCTCCCTGCCTTTCCTTACAGTCGATGTTCCTACGCCAAACGCCAGTTGATCACAACTAATTGCCCCAGTCACTCGACGAGGAGCCCTCAAGCCATACACTGTCGTGGTCCATTTCATCGGTCTTTGACGCCCACACGATGACCGTGTCTTTGGTGCCTCACTCTCAAACTCCGTAATGGTTCTCATGGGTCTGGAACCATCTAGGCGTGGCATCTGCGACACTGATACCAGCCACAAGCGCAGTGTTGCCAGCTGGAGCGGCCGCAGTGTGACCTCTAGCGTCCCAAGGAAGGTCATCAGGAATCTTCATGTAGGTGAAATAGTCGCTGTAGTGCCCATCCCAATGCGCACGATCAGCGGTGTAACGGACGGCAGCCTCGTCCTCAGACTGGTTTTCAATGCTCTCCGAACCCAAGGCTTCACCTCTGACGACGAGGATGTGACCACCGGGAAGGCAACCTCGATGCGGAGGCTAGCCTTGCGCACCAGAACATCGAGGTACTGCTGGAGCTGGCGCGTCTCTCTCTTGGAGAGTTTGAACCACTTGGCGAGATGAATGGGTGCGGCTGCGTCGAAGAGGTATGAAGGATTTGGCGACTTTGCAGCCTGGGTAATGTTGTGAATTGCCAAATTCAATCTTCTGTCCAACATGTTAGTGAATGCACTGCTGATGCAAAGGGGAACATTGATGGACTTGCCCTGCAGGTATGACTCTGGACTCCTGATCCCTGATCTTCTCGCCTGAAATGTGAGACGTTAGGTACTCGCTCAGCATAGCACCACCCAGCCAGCGTACGCGATTGGGCACTTCATGGTTTCCTTCAGCACGTCTGCTCACCATTGGGAGCAGGTCGATGAGCCTCATGTATGCATCATGCCAACCGCCTCCCCAATGCTTGGCACGCACGTATCCAAGCTGCAACTTTTGCCATTCCTCTCTGAGCTCTCGAGTTTTTGGTCCCAGTTCTTCAGATTGCGGCGCGTAGAAGTTTCGAAGCTCCGTTCCATTCCACCCTGTGACATCAGCAACAGCTTTCCACCTATCATGCATGTGTGCTTGGGCAATCATGTGGCGTAAAGCATCTCGGTAGATCTCGGCGTGTTCAAGCTTCGTAGCAAGGATCAGATAATCTTTGGGTGACTCTCCTACGCACTCCCAAAACGCTGGCGATGACTTCAGCAGGGATAGAATGCGAGGCCTGATCACCTCGAGGCAGCCCCAAAACTCCGCAGTAGCGCATACGGTGGCAAGCACAGCCATATGGTTACGCTCTTCCCACGAGATATGCTCGGGGAGTGAGCGGAACTCGAGTCGTGCTCCATAGAGAAGAGCGATCAGGATCGTGAAAGAGCGTCGTGTGAGCCGCAGATATTTTGGGGAGTACACTGTGATGTCTTCCCACCCTGGCGGTGCTAAGCTTGACTTTGAGAACGGATCAGCGTAATCAGTTTCAGGGGCGCCGTCCGCTAGAACCTGTCAAAGTTGAAACGGGCTCTCGAGGTGTCCTGGAAACAATCTCTCACCTCTTTCCCCTCCAACAAGAACGTTTCATCGACAATCTTGAGTGCTTTAGTCCTGACTGACAATGTTTGCCGGGTGCGCGGATGCATGATGTCTTCTGGTGCAGAGCTGATGCCATTCCACGTATCAGAGATGCCGGGTGCCAGCAACGGGCATGTTCTCCGGAGAACCTCAGCGTGGACGAGCAGCCAGTACTCTGGTTGATGGCCCAGCTTTATGACCAGGTCGGAGTCGTCGAACTGCAGTGTAGGCAGCAAAAAATTGAATGAATGGAGGTCTTTGCTTGTGGTGAGAGGGCCGTAGGCACTACGTTCTCGTGAGAAATGGTCGTTCTGACTGCGCGAACAAAAGGCTTTCTTACCTTGGGACCGTGGAGGAAGCCATCTCGAGGGTCGATGATGACAGTGGGCCCAGGGGTGCGGTCCAGTTCTGTATTGCCGACTAAGGTATCTGAAACGACGTGTAGAGATAGGCAGATTGTTGAAAGGATGCGGTAAGGTGTTGAAGGAAATTAGAAGTCGCGTCAGGGCAGGCTGTGGTTTTGACGTGCTTCGAATCGCTCAGTGACTGCGATGCGCATGGCGCGCATTCACTGTAAATCTCGATGACAGTGAAGACGTGAGTCGAAAGACGTGACTTGTTTTTGAATGGTACTGGCGCGTCGCGAACGGAGAGGAAACCGCCACTCAGTTACTGCACAGCGCTTCGACTTCCAGCAAATCTCCAAAAATGGCCATTCTACACAATGCGTTGATGTTGACATCGATGTAGTCGTGATCTTGCAGCAGGACAAACCGGCCAACACATATCCGTTATTACTCTATACACAAGCATCATGCTACCACTATCAATGATCAAAAGTCGCAGCAGATCTATACCGTAAGTTGAATTCGCTGCAGGCAGATATCTTCCACGAAATCAATCGTCTCTGGATGCTAGGCGCATGTATCCGTTTCCTCTGCTCTCAATTGCCTCAGAGCTGACATCTCCTTCATACCGGTCTAAAATGGATCGCAGTGGATTTGGATGGCTTTCTTAGGAAAGAAGTGATGCTGGCAGGGCCATGGTCGGATCGACGTTTGTGATCAAGCATTATACCGGTCGATCTTGAACCAAAGCATAACCAAAGCATCTTGTTCGATATTGAAAAGGGAACGTCTCATAGGGAACTAGGATCCATTGTCATCGACCAAAATGGTAGTTCCCTGGTAGCGGGTGGTCTTTTTAAGGTACGATGGTGTTCTCAGCAGTGCGATCCGCTCATCAATGTCATCGCCAATGAAGCACTCGCTGTACATTGAAATTCATTCACGTGGGCGGGACTCGCTTGACAGTGACTTGACCACTCTCGAAGGACGACCTGCGCATGCGTCATGTGGTGCCTTTCACTCGGTCGACAGACGCCTAGCAACGGCATAGTGAGGTTGAAGTCGTCGCACAAACAACTCCCGATCAATTTTCACGACACAGCAGACACCACCTCAATACGAGAAACATTCACAACAACTTCTCTTCCTCTCTCACCAGCATCATCATGGCTCCCAACGCATGCGCCCACTGCAACAAACCCGCCACCACCACCACCAAACCCCTCAAGCCCTGCAACAACTGCAAAGCCGTCGCATACTGCAACCGCACCTGCCAGCAAGCGCACTTCAAAGCGCACAAGAAGACCTGCCGCGAGCAGAAGATCACCCAAGACCACGCCAGCAAAGACCTAGTGGCAATCGAGAAGGCTGCCAAAGACGCCTACGCCGGGCAGCTCGCTGCGGAGTTCTTGGAGAGCGAGCCCAGTGAGGCCGAGCAGCATCCGAGAGTCCTGTGTTATGTCAAGGAGAACGGCACCGCGGTCATGCGCACTCTCGACAACGAGGAGCAAGTTTTGCCTCGTTACACCTACATCCTGAGGAGCTTCCAGCCTGCTGGCCAGGGAGGCAGAACTGAATGTCAGTTCCGCGCATTCCCGCCGGGCATGGTCGCAGCTATGGAGCACATGACGGAGGCAGAGAAGGCCGCTTACCACGCCAAGGTCCATGAGGCGATGGTCAAGGACTGGGAGGAGATGGACGAGGATCCTGAGGTCCCGACCGAGTTGGACAAGGAGGACCGGAAGAGGGTCGAACGTCTCGCAAGGAAGGTTAGGGCGGAGGAGGAGAACAAGTGTCTCAATGAGCGTTCTTGAGACTTGGAGGATGCATCAGCTCCTTTGGAGCGGAGACCAGCGATTGTGTGGGAGAATGAGAGCTGTACGATATCTCAGTGGCAAGAATAGCCCCCATTGAAAGGATGTCTGCTGAAACCAGCACAATGTTTACGACACGCAGTGTTGCATTCACCCTTATCTCGTCTGGCCATGCTTCGATAATGCTTGCCATTGCTGAACCCAAACGCACTTTTGACAAGCGTTACCCAGTGAAATGTCCAGAGTCTACTGAAGATACTCCATGGTCACGCAAGATTGCTTTCTCAAACAGACGCTCACCATCGTGTAGGTGACACAGATCTTCCAGAGTCGACAGTATGGATAGCCCAACAGCGTCAACTATCAATAAAGCCCGAAATCAATCCCGCTTTCCTCGCTGCAGCTTACCCAGCGCTTCCATCGACCCAGCCAATTCCTCCACAGCATGCTTCTCCAGAAAATCTTCGAAATTCTGCGGCACGATGTGCGGATACTTCCCATTGTTCAAAGCGCCAGCAATGTGGCAGCGTCCATTGAGGATGTGAAACTGGTAAAACCTTCGCAGCATGTCAGCTTGTTTTGGTTCTTGCTACCCATTCTTTGCAAATGCGGATACGACAAACTTACAAAGGAAGCCACGCATATACTTTCGCCGGATCTTGCACGAACAGCTTCTGCATGCGCGCTTACAGCTCATCGATCGAACCTTCACATTGCAGTTTCGGCTTGAAGCCGTATGCTTTTTGAAAAGCTTGGGCGATGTCGCGGATGTTCTTCTTGTCTCCTAAGACTGCGTTTTGTCAGCTGGAGAAACTATGAACGAGCGGCGGAAGAGCCATGAGCGGTAACTCACATCTCTGTAACCCAACAACACTTCCGTCCAACGCAACAGCCACCGTATACCTCGCAGCATCAGCATACGTAGTCACTTCCCAAACCTCTTCACCACTACCCCAATACACCAAACTCCTCTCCTCCGAATTCCAAACCTGGAAGTATCCGCTCCAAAACGTCTCGATGAACCCTCCGACAAGAACATGCACGCCTTGAACATGCTGCTTGCCTCGAAGGTACTCGTGCACAATCTTCATCGGGTCTTTGGCGGGATGCTCGCCGAGCTCTAGCTTTGTATAGTCGAAAGTGTAGTCGCTGGCGATATAGCGAGGCACACGCGCCTGCTCGCAAGCATCGATGAGAGCTTTCTGTCCGTTGACCATGAAGTCGTTGTCGCCGAGGTATGCGCAGATCACGACGTCTAGGTTGTTGACAAACTTGGCTAAGATTGATGGGTCGAGTACGTCGCCTTCGATGACTTGGAGTTGGGAGGACTGGGTGTGTTGGTTGTCTAGTTTGGAAGCGTTGCGGCAGAGGCCTCGAATTTTGATGTCGGGGTTCTCGAGGAGACTGGCGAGGACAAGGCTGCCGAATCTACCCGTTGCGCCGGCGATGCCGACGTTGGTGACTTCGCGTTCGGCCATGGTGGTATGGATAGCAGATTGCTTCTTGCGGAGTAGGTTGCGTGGCTTCAACGCTTCCAATGATTGATGACTTGAACAACAAAGCAGCCATCTCCGGAGATGTATATCTATCCACAATTCCTATTCCCCATCACATGCTCCCAAGACATCGTCAGCGGTACTACTGGTATGCGCAATCGGCTATACCCACCCTCTCAAACCCGGACCACCATCGCGATTCACAATCACCTCCTAATTTATTGCAATTGACCACCGCCATTGGCCAACCAACGCTGCCGCATCTCCAATCTACACTCCAATGTGTATGTATCGACATTGGACGACCATCGAGCTCGGCTTTCACAAAGGTGCGTTGTCCGAGTATGTGCTGACGTTTAACGCTGGCTCACAAATGGTTTCAGCACTCAGCCGCAGCGTCGCCTTGGCGGGTCGCCTATGTACATGTATGTAGTACCGTGTAGCTGGGCTTTCTATAGGCTTGTGTACCATTATGTGTTGCGGCAGATAAGACGGTATACCGCATACGTTCAATGCTGATCTCTGAATCTCAGAGAAGCTCAAGCAATGAGACAGCTGGAACGACACGATGCAGCGGCTGTGATAGAACACCAATGTCATTCAATATCGGGTAGCTAGCTCCAGCTGTATAGTACAGCGCTTTACATCAGCTTGGCAAACTTGACAACCTTCCTCCTCACCTCCTCATCTCCGCTCCTCTTCCATTCATTCATCATCTCCTCCGCAGCCTGCAACCCCTTGCCCTTCACTTTGTCGTTCAGCGCTGTCAGAAGCTCGTCCGCAGCATCGATGCAAAGCAATTCCGCCAGCGTGAGCTCCTTTGCCTCGTCTTCACGTACAATCTTCCCGAGGCGGATAGCCAGAAGCATCCAGTGTCGTTGCGCAGTTTGCTTGATAGCAGAGATGAGGAGTTTCCATTGGGTATGGTACGGCCTTGCGCTGGATGCTAGATCGTTGATGATCGCGCGGACTTCGCTCGCGAGGGCGTCGAGGCATTCTTCGTGCTGGGAAGGAGGGTATAGGCTTGGGTACGTGAGGAGGTGGAGGCGCAGGGCGAAGATGTCGGGGAGGACGATCTGTTGACGTTGTAGGTTCTTTTGCCAGGCTGGGTTTCGGAGCGCGGAGACGAGGGAGATGGCGTGCTGGATGATTGGGCGGCAGTGCTGCCGCCAGCGAAGGCGGGCTTCGAGGTGTTCGTCGTCTTGAAGGGGTGGCTTGTAGTGATCGAGGTATTGATTCCATGCACTTGGATTGGAAGAGTAGTCGCTGAGTATGTGCTCCAGCATCTTTTGTTCGTGGGCTTGCAGGTGCGCGAGGATGATCAAATTCTGGAATGCTGCTCGCTCTGCGGGCGCGAACTGGCCGTGCTGCAAGACTTTGAGGATGCCGTGAGACGTTCCGTAACCGCTGTTGGGCGAGGGTGGAGCCGTGGAGTATCTCCAGTGCTGCACATCGTTGCGCTTGTACACTTCTGGGTACTTTTCCAGCTGCTCTGCCAGGTCCTGGAATCTTTGCGGAGGATGGTTTGTGTAGATGATGAAGTCGCTGAGCATCTTAAACTCCGAAGCTGGCATGCACGAGGGGAAGTTCTCGAGCATGATCTGCAGCAACTTTGGCTTTGAGGGTACTTTGGGTAGTCCGGACGCCAGGTCTGAAGCGTCGTACTTACGAAGAAATTTGCTCGTCCATCTGCTATTGTTGTCGCGCGACTGCCGGATAAGTGGCAACAAGATCCGTTCGACCAAGTTCTGCGACGCCCGAAGGTCTTCAGAAGCTGACCTGACAAGATCCACCAAAGCGCTACAGATAGGAGCCAGGCCACCATCGCTGTACACTTTCGGAGGCTGACAGAGCTCTTCGGCAAGCTCCCATCGGGCTTCGGTCATGGGCGAGCGTTCGTTTAGCTCTGCCGCGACGGGCACGACATGCGTCTCCAAGGCGTTGACGATAGCATTGCGAGTGCTGTCAATGCGCGAAGAGTAGAGCACAGTGGCGAGACCACTGACTACCGCCGCTCGAACATGAACGTGTGTCGCCTTCAAGAACAAAGACACCTGTGTGTCAATGACAAAGCCATCGCCAAGGAAGGCAGCGTCTTTCAGAACTTGCGCAAGCATCTTCGCCGTCGTCACCTTTACAGTCGACGTCGACGGCGTGAATGGGCCGGGAGTCACAGTAGCCTGCTCACCAGCGTCGGCGACCGCACAGGTGTTGTCGCTGCGGGGCAGTCGCTCCAGAATGCCTTCCGCAAGCCTCTTCATGAGATCCCTCGCGTGCTCAGGTAAGAGGCGCTTCAGCACACCCGGGTGTAGGAGTACCCTATGCCAGTGCGTCTCGCCTGGGTTTCCGAGGATGACCTGCACGACCATGTCGGTTGCAAGATCGGGCCTGTCGGACATGACGAGCAAGCCAAGAACAAGAGTCGTCCATCTCCGCAAGACGTTGGAAGGTGTAGCGTCATTGAGTGCCCTTTCAACAAGACGCTCGGCCAGATGCTTGAGAAGAGTTGGCGGTACGACAGGCAGGAAGCGCTTGAGGATGGTTGCGATGCCATGTTCAGTCGGCTCTTTGCTGTCGAGCAGCTGTGCGTCAAGAAACATTGCAGGGAAGCGCGTCTCTTCTGCCGACGGGAATGGGCGGCTGAGGATTTTTGATCCTGCTTGCGAGCGGCCATCGACCAATAAAAGCGAAGCAGCGATGAAAGCTTCTCTTGTCTCTTGCGAGATTTGCACTCCCTTCTTGCCGTACCTTTGCAGATCCCAGAAACGAGGTGCCGGGATCGGCTTCAAATCGAATTCACGGTGCAACAAGTGGGGCTCTCGCCTCCAGTGCGATGGGAATGGTTGGACGAAGCAGTCAATCGTGAGCGGGTCAAGTTTGCGAGTCTTGGGCGCGACGATGTTCACCTCAGGTCCAGGGTGCCACTCAATTGGATCCGTCGTGTCGTCGTCTGGCGTGGGAAGCTTGAGGTCGATATGAGTGGACGGGCTGAATACTGAGGATGATTCTGGTGCGCCCGCATTGATAAAATGTTCTCGCCAGTAAGATCGGCGCTCGAGAATTGACATGCGATCTCCGGAAAGACGCTCGGTCGCATATGACTAGGCGGCTTGCAGTCGCTCTCCCTTTGTCTTGGGTGCGCCGAACGAGAGGTGCAGACTGAGCGCAAGGCGGTAATCATCAATAAAGCCTCCAATGGCAATTTGCATCTCATCATCTGCAGGTACTGCAGAAAGTGCTAGCTGAGACCGCATGAAGACCACTTCGTACGCTCGCATCTCCATGAATGATGGTGGATCTTGACTCTTGTCTTCGCCATCCATCTTGGCGGACACCTGCCATCGGCTCGGGTCATTGCCGAGGAACCAGTGCGCTTGTACTGGTAAACCTCGAGGCCAAGGTGGCGGCAGTGTGGTGACAGCAGGATGCTCTGTAATCCTATGGCGTGTCCATAAGTTTTCTCGCAAGACTGCAAGCTCGTTGATGAAGCGCACTGATGGCGACGAAAGTGAATATGTGACCTTGGGGCCGCGTGTGCCACGGCCGTGGAACGTGAGGCCCATAAGACCACACTTGCCATTGAGCTCAAGGCTGGAATTGTCGGGTGCCAGGCCAAGAGTTTCGGCTTTCATCAATGTGTCGATGGTATCCTTCCACACCGCAGTGAAAGTTTCTTCGTGTGTGAGCTTCAGGCGAGCTTGCAAAGAGTTGACACGTTCAAGACGGGCCAGAACAGTCTGCTTGAAGAGGAGCTTGACGGTCTCCCATTGTCGCGGCTTGAACGATGGGTCGCTCTGGGTCTGTAGGGCGGAATCGAGTAAGTCCAGCATGACCTCATTGGCTTTGCGAACATTCTGGGTGACCTCGGAGGCGGTTGTGCCGTGGCGGAATCTCCCAGGCATACCTGACAAAAGTGCAATCGTCCTCTCGTCCGCTAATGCATAGCCACCATCTGGGTATGACCCGTACAATTCGATGACTGTTTTCGGGTCTCGGCTGAAGCGGCGTGCCCAGAGTACGATCTCCTGTAGCAGTTCTAGTGACTGGGAAGCCACAGCGAAACACACAGAAGCCCTGATCCAAGCGGAGCGAATTGGCTGCGATCCACTGTCTTGCGCCATCTGCCTGCTGTGTAACGCACGCTCGCGAGCTGTCTTGAACACAGCGTCGGGATCGTCCATGAGGTAGAGGCGGAGAAGCTCGACTCGCGGCTCGTCATCAAGTTCATTCAGTGCTCCGGCGTTTAGCTTCATCGGAATGTCCGTGTGATGAGTGTTGTAGCGTTCGAGCAAGCTCAGTGCATCTGCACTTGGTAGCAAGAACAGAAGCTCGGGATGGAACGACTCCTTGATGTTCTCCTTGAGCTGGACACCATCATCGACGTCGGCACGAAAGCCCGGGTGGTTGAGGAATATCCATCGCAGTAGACGGTATCGCAGAGGTCGCTTCGTAGTCGACAAACAAGCTTCAATCGAGGGCTTGGCTTTGCGGTATGGCGACCGCAGTAGTTCCAAGCGGAGATTGTACGCCCGCAGCAGGGGTGTTAGGACCGGCTCGTACATGGGAGGATCACGCTGCCAGAGCTGCACTATCTTGAGCCAGTATTTCTCATCCCATGTCGATGCGTACTGCTGTAGAGGAACGTCGCCGGACTGCGGTTGTAGACAGGACGCTATGGAGGTCAGGATCCTCCGAGCGGATTCGGAAGAAGACTTCTTTCGTAGGATGCGGTTCAGCAGGCTGTAGACTGTTTCTTCAAGCCAAGTGGCACGCTTTAAAACCACACCAGTTTGCTGTGCAGTCTCGAAAGTCTTCACTGCAAACGCCATGCTTGCTGAGATGGAAAGGTCCTCGGCGTGCGGCTCTTGTGGCACCGAGCGGTAGAGAGGGACGTATACATCGAAGTCCGAGCCCAGTGTGCCATCGGATTCGGTGACAGCGCGGATGCATTGCTGTTGGTAGTGTGCAACATCGAGTTCGAATATCTTGACCATGTCCAGGCCTGAGTAGCCACGTTGGGAGATCCATTGCGTCTTGAAGTCAGGTGTGCAGGTGTGCACCAGCTTTGTGTATTGGTCAAGCAAGTTGCGCGCTCCCGGTGTAGGCTCACCAGAGCTTGAGGTCAGTGTCTTGAGGAGATGGGTCACAAGCGACTGCCTCTTCGCGGTGGATTGCTTGCTTGTGCTGCACCTTGCGACGGCTTTACAGAACTCCTTGACGTGGAAGACAGAGAAGCTTGCCAGGAGCGCGACGATACCTTCAGTGCCTCCGAGGGCAGTCCAGAGTTTGTCGCATTTCGTTGTACGTAGCCTGCGGCGGAAGTTCCTGATGGCCGAGCTGCGCACGATGACGGAATGTGAGCAGTGCATGCCGGAAACTGTGGCACTGTTGTCTGGGCATGCTGAAGTCCAGAGCGCGAAGACCATGGGAGGTATTGATTCTGAGGCGATTGCGGCGAGGAGCTGATCTGATATGGCATTGGGGCTGTGTGTGTTCGCCCGAGCCAGCTCGCGGAGGTGTAATGCGACATCCTTGGGGTGCGCGGTGCGCAAGAAGCGGTTGTCCAGAGTCGCAGCCATTGTTGCCGCCGGGCTAGGTAGTATCGCTGAGGGTTGATATATGGCTCTGTCACGTGCAGCAGGTGTCGTTCTGGTGCTGCAAGCAAGAGTCTCCGATATGAGATGGTTGTGGAAGGAAGTGGTGGGTGGGTGGAGTAGCTTAGAGAGAAGAAGAGACGCGAAAAGATAACTTAACGTTA
>Ga0265797_10003436_pt1 | contig 25266 bp, 13 predicted proteins | sample P2T30metagenome_FD_192433 | JGI IMG/M metagenome (GOLD analysis project Ga0265797, IMG submission 192433) | Plant litter microbial communities from East Loma Ridge, Irvine, California - P2 T30 | ecosystem: Environmental > Terrestrial > Plant litter > Unclassified | place: USA: California... | reverse complement strand
TCGCCGCCATGGCCGACGAAGAGCGCCGTTTCTATGCGCTGCAATTCCACCCGGAAGTGACCCACACGAGCCAGGGCGAAGCGATCATCGGCCGCTTCGTGCACGAGATCTGCGGCTGCAAATCCGATTGGAACATGCCTGACTACATCGGCGAAGCCATCGCCAAGATCCGCGAGCAGGTTGGTACCGATGAAGTCATCCTCGGCCTGTCGGGCGGCGTCGATTCGAGCGTGGCGGCAGCGCTGATCCACCGCGCGATCGGCGACCAGCTAACCTGCGTGTTCGTCGACCACGGCCTGCTGCGCAAGGACGAGGGCAAGATGGTCATGGACATGTTCTCGAAGAACCTGGGCGTGAAAGTCGTGCGTATCGATGCCGAGGCGCAGTTCATGGGCCACCTGGCCGGCGTGACCGATCCGGAGCAAAAGCGCAAGATCATTGGCCGTGAATTCGTCGAGGTGTTCCAGGTCGAAGCGGGCAAACGGACCAATGCCAAGTGGCTGGCGCAGGGCACAATCTATCCGGACGTGATCGAGTCGGCCGGCAAGGGCAAGAAGGGCCAGACCATCAAGAGCCACCACAATGTGGGTGGGCTGCCGGAGACTCTGAACCTGAAACTGCTTGAGCCGCTGCGCGAGCTGTTCAAGGACGAGGTGCGTAAACTCGGTGTCGCGCTTGGCCTGCCGCATGACATGGTGTATCGCCATCCGTTCCCGGGTCCTGGCCTGGGTGTGCGGATTCTGGGCGAAGTCAAGAAGGAGTATGCCGACCTGCTGCGCGAAGCTGACGCGATCTTCATCGAAGAGCTGCGCAATACGCCGTTCGAGGTGCCGCATGTGCCGGGCATTGATGCGGGCAAGGCGCCGACCAATTGGTATGAGGCGACCAGTCAGGCGTTTGCCGTGTTCTTGCCGGTGAAATCGGTGGGGGTGATGGGCGATGGGCGTACGTATGAGTATGTTGTCGCGCTGCGTGCGGTGCAGACGCTGGACTTCATGACAGCGCAGTGGGCGCATTTGCCGCATGCGTTGTTGGGCAAGGTGTCGAATCGGATTATTAATGAAGTGCGTGGGTTGAATCGCGTGGTTTATGATATTTCGGGTAAGCCGCCGGCGACGATTGAGTGGGAGTAGGTTTCCTGAGAGAAATTCCTCATCTGTAATATGCAAAGGCTCGCTTCGGCGAGCTTTTTGTTATCCTATGCGGATTGGAACAACCTGTGCTGTGCAAGATCAAGTCTTGGACTCGTTCAAGCTGACTTCAGCCGGTTGGTGCCAATCCTCCAGGGGCGCTGCGCTCGTGATGTCGTCTTGGTAGTGGCCCGGTTTTACGGCGGCCTGCAAAGCCGTGTACACGGGTTTGAATCGCCCCGGCTTTCGTGGAGGCCGGTTAGTGTGAGTCAGGCCGGGATGGCTTGACCGCTCAGTTGCTTGTAATAGTTTGCCTCAGCTTCCGCCGGCGGTATATAGCCGAGTGGTTCGAGCAAGCGGTGGTGGTTAAACCAGGACACCCATTCCAGGGTAGCCAGTTCAACGGCCTCACGCGTCTTCCAGGGTGCGCGGCGGTGGATCAACTCAGCCTTGTAGAGCCCGTTGATGGTCTCGGCCAGGGCGTTGTCGTAGCTGTCGCCCTTGCTGCCCACAGATTGCTCAATGCCGGCTGCTGCCAATCGCTCACTGTACTTGATCGACACGTATTGCGAGCCCCTATCGCTGTGATGGACCAATGCGTTTCGTTCCGGCTGGCGGGCGTACAGTGCTTGCTCCAGGGCGTCGAGCACAAAGTCGGTCCGCATCGAGCTGCTGACACGCCAGCCGACGATTCGGCGAGCAAAAACATCGATGACGAAAGCCACGTAGACGAAGCCCTGCCAAGTCGAGACGTAAGTGAAATCGCTGACCCACAGCTGGTTTGGCCGCTGCGCCTTGAACTGTCGGTTGACCCGATCAAGAGGGCATGGCGCCTTCGCATCGGCAACCGTGGTGCGCACGACTTTGCGGTGCATGACGCCTCGCAGGCCGGCCTTGCGCATCAGGCGCTCCACGGTACAGCGGCCTACGTCGGTCCCCTCACGGCGCAACTGGCGCCACACTTTGTCAGCCCCATAGACCTGCATGTTCGCTTGCCAGACCCGTTCGATGTCGACGCTCAGCACGTCGTCGCGCTGGATACGTGCGCATCGCAACGCCGGGTTACGCTGTTGCGCTGCGTAACGCCAGTAGCCCGACGGCGCGACCTGCATCACCTTGCAGATCGGCTCGATACCGTAGGCATGGCGGTGCTGGTCGATGAATGCCCTCACGGCTTGAAGTGGCGGCCGAGCTCCGCCTGGGCAAAAAACGCACTCGCCAGACGCAAGATCTCATTTGCCTTGCGCAGCTCGCGCACTTCTCGCTCCAGCGCCTTGATGCGCTCCTCTTCGGCAGTGGTCGTCCCTGGGCGCTGGCCGGTATCACGCTCTTGCTGGCGTACCCAGCGGCGCAGCGTTTCAGGTGTGCAGCCGATCTTGGCAGCGATCGACGTGATCGCTGCCCACTGCGATTCGTACTCGCTGGCTGCTTCGCTGACCATGCGCACAGCGCGCTCAATGACTTCGGGGGAATACTTGGGTTGCTTCTTCATAGCTCCATTTTCTCAAAGAATGGAGCCTCTACAAAACCCGGGGCGATTCAAGCCGGCGAAAACGTCGCACATCTAACGTATGTATCCTTTCGCACGAAAAGTTGTCATCTGGGCAGCTTTTTGAAGTATCCTCTTAGCAATACCTGCAAGCGCTTAGGGTAGCTTGCAGCAATGTCAATGGCATGGGAGGTGTTGATGAGTACTTACAACGTTAAGATCCAAAACTGCAACAGCATCGAAACAGCCGAGATTGCGATTACAAAGGGAACACTGAACATTAAATATGGGCCCAACGGGTTAGGAAAAAGCACGATTGCCCGATCGATCTTAGCGGCCGTCACTCGCGACGGTACGTTACAAAATCTCAAGCCATTCAAATTTCGCGAGCATGTTGGGCAGCATGATCCTTTGGTCCAGGGGGTGGATGAGATCGGTTCTGCTCTAGTGTTTGACGATACCTATGTGTCTCAGTTCGTTTTTCAAAGGGACGAGGTACTGAAGAATAGCTTTGACATATTCGTACGTAACGATGAATTCCGAGCTGCAATGGGCGAAATAGAGGACTTATTTTCCGGTATCAAGTCCGCTTTTTTGGAAAACAAGGATCTAGATGCAGCCATTTCTGATCTCAAGGAAGTATGCGACGCATTCGGCGTCACTAAGACAGGTGCTCTATCTAAGGCCAGCAAAGGTTATAAAGCATTCGGATCGGGAAACAAGATTGAAAACATTCCTGCCGAACTGACAGCCTTTAAGAGTTTCATTAAGAGCGAAAATCCCGCCAAATGGATTGGCTGGCAAACGAAAGGTAACGAATTTTTGGAGCTATCTGATAATTGCCCATATTGCGCCTCAGATATTAAGGAGCCCGAAAAAAAAGAAATAGCTAAACAGGTATCTAAAGAATACGATTCAAAGGCCGTCGAGCATCTGAACGGCCTTCAAGCAGTTATCGTTCGTCTAGGTAAATATTTTGAGCAATCGTGCCGCGAGAAGCTTGAAGTTATCACCAAGTCCAAAGTGGAGCTTTCTCCGGAAGAGATAAATTTCCTAAGTGCTCTTCGGGGCGATGTCGAAACTCTCATCTCCAAATCGCAGGCCCTTAGGTCGATCTCATTTTTCGCTCTGCGTGATGTCGGCAAAATTGAAGACGAAATTGCAAAGCTCACTATTGATCTTACATTGCTGGACAAACTCAACTCCACTGAAACAGTCCTTATTGTTGACCCAATAAATAAGAAGCTGGCCGGATTGATTGGCAGGTTGGGCGAGCTTAAGGGGAAAATTAACAAGCATAAGCGCCAAATCGAGCGCTCTATTCATGAAAATCAGGAGAGTATCAATGGTTTCTTGAAGTCGGCTGGATACAAATATCAGGTGACAATTCAACCTGAGTCCGAGTCTTATAAAATGAAGCTGGTGCACCAGGATATGAACCAGCACATCGAGACTGCTGCGCAGCACTTGAGTTATGGTGAAAAGAATGCGTTTGCGCTGGTCCTTTTCATGCATCAGGTACTTAGCGCGAAGCCTGGCTTAGTTGTACTTGATGATCCGGTATCAAGTTTTGACAAAACGAAGAAATTTGCGATTTTGAGCGAGCTTTTCCGTGGCAAGGCTAGTCTACGAAACACTACAGTGCTTATGCTGACGCATGATATTGAACCTGCGATTGACATTATCCGTAGTGTGAAAAATCAATTTCAGCACCCGAAGCCGACTGCGGATTTTCTATCGTCGCGTTCAGGTGTGATTACAGAAACTCCGATTGTTGAATCAGACATTCAGACGTTTGCACAGGTTTGTTCGTGGAATGTACAGAAGTTGTCTGATGCTGTGATCAAATGTATATACTTACGACGCCATTTTGAAATCGTCGATGATCTGGGGACGGAATATAACTATCTTGCAAATCTGCTACATGCACGGCCAGTGCCTATATTAAAGACTGCTGCAGGGGATGTGCCGATGACGGATGAGGATATAGCGAAGGCCTATGCCGGAATTGCGCGCTTTATTCCAGATTTCGATTATCAGGCGATACTTACGATCATACAGAATCGAGATGAAATGGTGCGCCGATATGACGAGGCCACGGTTGGATATGATAAGTTGCAATTGTTCCGAATTTTTAATTCTTCGTCAGACAAAGATGGCGTGCTTCAAAAATTTGTTAACGAGACCTTCCATATCGAGAATGAGTACGTTATGCAACTTAACCCGCACAAGTTCGACAACGTTCCCGAGTACGTAGTTCAAGAATGTGACAGACTGGTGCGCGCTGCTTGATTGATTCACCTGGCGTGATCCACAGATGAGTCGAGAAAATATATCAGTGCTGATGACGCGCTTCACGTTGTCTGTGGCTTGTTCCTTGGAGCTTCGCAGCTGTCAATATTTCAAAAACTAGATAGTGTGCAAATGGTCTTTATTTTAGGGGAGTAAGATAATTGCAACAGCGCTACCTGCATGAGTGGCTGAAAGCCAACTACAAACAGTTGAACAAAAATTGGACAGATCCAGTTCGGTTGGTAGGCGAGACGGGTGTTTTGGCCGCAGAGCAACAGCAGTTTCTCCAGCTCGGTCAGCGCATGGCTTCTCGCATGGAGAAATGCATCTCGGAGAACAACCCGAAGTACGCCAAATCAATCGAGTTCGCAATCATCAGGTCAAATGAGCTGGGGGCATGGGCTTTTTGGGCATACAAGTGCTACGGCATCGTGGTGACCCAGGGACTCATCGAGAATATCCAGGCGGTTTGCGGTCAGGTGAACAGACTTTTGGCGGTGGCGATGCAGAGCCCGCCGGATGACAACAACTTCGTCCGCCAACTCTGGGCTGAGATGCCAGAAGCCAATCGCGATTTCCAGAGCTATGGCGAGGTGCTCGCCCAGATCGCCTTCGACTTCATAGTTCATCACGAGCTTGCTCATGCGGGCCTAGGACACGAATGGGTCATGGCTACGGCGTCGGCAAGCGAGGAACTTCAGCGCTTGTCTGACGACGAGCGCACTTGGTCTATCGACGAAGTATCACTCGCCGCAGCGCCGTCGGACGGTGGCGGACCCAAGGCATGGCAACAAGCATTGGAAGCCGATGCTGACCTGAACGGATTGCGTTACACGATCGAGTATCTAGAAATGCAGGCTAAGATGTTCGCAACGAGGGGCAAGCTCGGCAACGATCACAGAGACATCGTGTGGGAAACCGTTCTGACGAATCCAAAGCTTAGGTGGTTTGCAGTGCTGGCGGGTTCGTCGATCGGGCTCGCCGCACTCTTGTCAAAGCCTCGCAAGGAGCTTGGTGATCTCGCTGCGAGCACGCATCCGCCACTACCGGCGCGGATGCTCATGGTGCTTCATGCGGGGGTGCAACTTCAGAAGCAAGCGATGCCTGCGAATCCCGTCATCCCCTCTGAGGTACTGTTGCTCGTGTCAGGGTTGTTCGGATTCCTGCACTCGGCGCGCGACAGTAAGACCAAGAGTCTGGACGCGATGCTAAACGAGTTCAATCTGCCCGAGGCCGTACACCGGTATGAAGAAATTGGTCAACACTTCGCCAGTCTCGCGCAAGAGATGAGTAGGTTGGCAAAGACGCGCGACCATCTCCGTCGTTTTCCGGACTTCCTCCGATGGGAGTGGTATGGCTCGCCGACAACAACTAAATAGCCGGCGATTGCTACTTCACAGAGGCCTACTCCCTCGCATGATATTTCGGGCTCCCAAGGTGAGCTTGTCCTTGTTGAGGCTTCTCATCAATCCTCCGGTACTGTCGAAGGAGTTGAGCACTGCCTTAGCGCGGTCAAACGTGGTATTTTTCGTGGTATCGAATGATGTGTGATTTTTAAAATGGTTGTTATATAAAGGATTTTTTGTCTTGTTGATGACTGAGTGGGAGTGAGGGGTTCTATCTAACTCATTGATTCCATTAGGTTAAATGAAATTCCATTGATGATCGTCACTGCATCATCAATGAAGTTTTTCATGATATTCCGAGTACCGCAAAGGGGCCTACGCTAATACCGTACCCGACTATATATTTATGTCATGGTATCGAAGCTCTAAAGACACGAGCGGGCTGCGGATAGATGAGGGATCGTCGTGCATTGGATCCTTGAGAGCGAAGCAGAAGTCTTCGCGCCGCCGTTACTTAGCCGCCAAGTTGTATGCGGAGCACGCGCCGTCGTCGAACAGAATGGTGGGCTTACTCAAGGAATTAGCTTGTCGCGACGCGAGCCCGGCGGTCAGCAGATCGTTCGAGATACGATGCACGTAAGGCTCAGCGGTGGGAATGGTGGTCGCAGTACGGTTAAGTCAAAGTAATGCCCGCTGTCGCCAAGTGAAAGCACCATGAGCTCGGTATGGTGTCGGTAATGGTACAGGCCGAGGATGGGGGCTAAAATCCTAAGCAATTTATAGGCTTGCCTCAGCCATTGATAATGAGTGGAGTTTCTCTTGCTTCGTAATGCTTGGGTGTGCAAAGTATTCATCTAACCGAAGCCCGTGATTCCAGAGACTTTTTTATTGTCCGGAACGGCAACGACAGGTAGCGGCTCGTAGCGTAAATTGATGAGTAATGCCCGGGCAGTGGGAGCAGCAGAAAACCGCCTCGATAGCAGACAGATACGTGCGTCGAAGCCTTCATACAGCAAGGCTCTCAAGCCACCCATATCCAGGCCCACGCGATAATACAGCGCTGCGCCTTTGCTCAGGCCAGCCGCCAGCCTTGGGCACCCTAAACCGATGGTGTGACCCAGGGACAGCTCCGCAAAGGGTTGGCTGCCCAACGCATCGAGACGCCAATGCCCGTTGACACGCGGCTTGTCGCCAAGCTCGTATGAACACGCGTTGTCATCCGCACGATTGCCGTAAATAATCACACCGGCTCGGGGAAGGAATTCCTGAAAGCGATCAAGCACACTGCAAAGGACCGTACTGTGCACTCCTAATTCTGCACTGACATGATGAATTCTTATGGGCAAGAAATCAGCTGTCGGCTCACCATTTGCAATAGAAGGCAGGGCGGCTGCGCCCAAGCTGTTGATCAAAAGTTGGCGACGAGAGATCATCAATGTCCTTTACAAATCGCAAACATCGGTTTTAGTATAGGACAACTCAATCGTATTTACGCGGCCGTTTTATTGTTCGTCTTTAAAAACCAACAGTGGAGCACGGTGATGAGGCTAGCGAATCTTGGCGTACTGTTTGCGATAGCGTTTTTATCAGGCTGCGCCAGCTACCGGCTGGATCGAACGGAACAGTTATACCTCGCGCAATCGTATTTACCCCTGCCCACCGGTTTTGTACAGCCAGCCGAAATTCCACCCGTGGCCCGCTATGCGGAAGCGTCGGGGCGCGGTTGTGCCGGGCCTCACGTCCCTCCATGGAGGGATGCCGACGGCGCATCGCGGGCGGCGCTGCAGGTCTTGCCCGGAATGACCTTGCTCGTGACCGAAACGACTTACCGGCGCAACGCGGCGGACGCCGTACCGATTGCCAGCCAGTGGTCCTGGAAACTCCCCCGCACCGGTGCATGTGGCGACGACGGCAACTGGAGCCGTGCCGACCTGGTGAACGTGCGGCATCTGCTGAGCGGGGCGCGCTTGCAGGCCGCGGTCGAGACGCCGGACACCGACTATTATCTGCAACTGGTACGCGCTGCCGGCTGCCCGGCGCCAGGCTCGGGCGAGCCGTCGGGACCATGCAGCTTCTCTCAGGTGCGTTCCCGCTTCCTCGAGCCCTTTGTCTCCAGCATGCAGGTGAGCTATCGGCGAGAGGGGCTCAACTACGAGCAGGGGCCGTGGCCGTCGAACGCCGCGTTTCCGATGCCTCCGGTATCGGTCATGCGCATCCCGGTCAATGGCAACGATCTCGGCGGCTGGCTGCACGCCATGACCTCGGTCCATGGGGACGACTTCTTCAGGTTTGCCCTGCCGCCCCAGTTGGGCCTGAAGGAAATCGACGTCGGCGAGTTGTGCGCCGGGCTGAGCCGCCGCCGCGACGCGCTGCCGGCCTACAGTGCCCCCGGCAGGATGGCCAGAGCCACGACTGCGAGCGACGGTCACCGGGTGGAGACCGTGTCGATCCCGGTCTGCCAGTTCAACATGAAGCGCTTATCCTTCAAGCCCGCGCGCTGGTGGCCTGCAGGAGCACCCCGGGTCGGATCGGAGGTTGACCTGCTCGCTTCCTCGGATGCCTTGGTGTTGTTCCGGCCGCTCGCCCATCGCAAGATGCTCGATTCGTCCGGACGTCGCCTGTGCCCTCCCGGCACGCCAGGGGACACAGTGTGTTCCGAAGACGATCGCCTGAGCCAGGGCTTCCTCGATTTTGACACCATGGTCGACGTCCATGTCGATGGCCAGCGCGAGCCCCTTCACGTGCCTTCCGCGATGACCGTGGCGCAGTTCGAGCGCCAGCATGGCGCCGACCTGAAAGTGGCAGCGATCAGGCGTCAAGCCGTATGGCTGCCCCGGCAGCTCGTGCTGGTCGATCTGTACCAGCAGCGCCCCACGCGCCCGGTCCCAACCTCGACGCTGGTGGTGGAGCAGGGGTTGACGTTGCGTTTCCTATCCGAACGTTCCGAGGAATGGCGCCGCAAGGGTGGCGTGTACATTGCGGACGCAATGAAAGCGCAGGTCATCCTCGCGCCAGGCGATCGCATCACGTTCGGGAGGTAAGCGATGGCCCGGCTCGAATTTCTTGGATGGGTGCTCGACGGCACCCAGGATGGCTCGCGGGAGTACTTCGCTGCGCCCGTTCCCGGCATGTGGGGGCCGCGGTTCCTGTTCATGAAGCAGGACGGCGGGCGCCGCTACCTGGACACCGTCGGCCATGTCGCGCTCGGGTTTACGCTCGATAAGCTTCAGATCGCGATCGAGTTCGACCCGGAAGGCGCCGAACTGGAGCAGACGCCTTCCGGTAATTTCAGGCTCAAGCGCGCGGAAAATACGGTGTTCATCCGGATGGGGAAGCCGGCCAACACCGCCGACCGCCACTGGTTTGCGATCGGGCCCGCACGGCGCGGCGACGCTAGTTGGCCCGCCTACGACTTCGGCGCGGATGGCGAGGCGATCATCCCGCTATCATCGGCCCGCTACCTGGTGACCGAGCGGGCGGACGTATACGGGAGCGAGAATCCGCTTGCGGTACAGTTCGGGCCTGGCACGCTGACGCTGAATCTGAAAAAGCGCGGTATCGAATTATCGGCGCGCGCCTTGACCGCACGCCTGCGCAACGCGCGCCCCGGGGCCGGCAACGTGAATCGCTCGACCGAGTTTTCCAGCACCCCGATGGCACGCACGTTCAAGTCGCTGGCATCGTTCGAGTCCATGGAGGTCGCATTCCTGCGGCCCGCGAGCGGCACCGAACCCGTGTTCCTGAACGTCCAGCGCACCGGCGCGGCTCCCGCGGCGGGCCTGGAAGTGCTGCATTGCGATATGCAGCTGTCATTCGAGAACTCAGGCGATGGTGATGGAAACGTGCGAGTAACCGAGGCTAGGCTGGTTCCCGTCAGGGGACGCACCATCGTACTGCGCATGATGGGGGCCTGGAACTCGCGCAACCAGGCCGAGGAATGGTCCTGCCCCGGATCCGTCCCGCTGGCGTTTCGCATCGGTCGCAGCAAGGCCTCCGGTGCCGGAGCCGATGTGTGGAGCACCGTAGTGCTCCGGCCGGACAAGGACCCGTTGCAGGGCCTGAAGCGCACGAACGGCAGGCTGCCGGGCCGGACGGCTCCGCTGCCGATGCACGGCGTCATTCCTGGCGCCCAGTTGCGGCTCACCGAGGACAGCGCCACCGACCTCGTCAGAACCCGCGAAGCCAGCGACAAGGATGAGCCCCTGGCTTCTTCTGTCGAGTGGCGCGTTGCCAGACTCATGTGTGGGCAGTCCCGACCCTGGTTGCGCTTTTCGAATACCGTACTGCATTATCCTCGCCCCGGCGAGGCGTATGGTGACCTGCCGGCGTGGAAATTCGAGGCTCCCGGAGGGAGGGTGTCGGCCGGGGTGGCGGCCATCCCGCTGGCCCACTGGCGCGATGGCGCGCTGGCCCGGGTCAAGGCCGGCAACGAGGAAATCGACGCGGCCTACCAGGCCTGCGTGCTCGCCCAGATGGCGGGCGTGCACGAGACAGGCCTGGTCGACGCCAGCGACAACAACGGCAAGCCATTGCCGAAAGTCGTCTCCTTGATGCCGCGCGATGCCGGCGCCGAAACGATGCAGACGCTGGTGCTGGCCCGGCATGCCAAAACCCTGCAGCTCGCGGCGCCACAGAAAGCCCTGGGAGCGGCCATGGTGCCGGGAACGGCCATCTCGCTGTCGATCGATGCGCCCGCGCTCGAAGCCGGGTTCGAGTACTCGGTCTGCTGGGAGGACGCCAGACTGCCCTCGACGGTCGCCTCGTTCGCGTTGTCAGGCTGGGTCGAAAAGTTCATGACCAAGCTCGACATGGCCGTGCCGATGAAAGTCGGCCTGCTCAGGAACGATACTTCGCGCCCCAATGTGCTGCCGTTCGCGATCGTCAAACTCGGGCGCCAGCGCGGGCTGGCGGAAATCCTGCGCGCGCTGGCCCAGTATGCGCCATCGAAGTTCGCGCACCTGGCCGGGCCGGCCGTCGAAAAGGTCATCGGGCTGATCGGGGAGACCGATAGCGAGGTGCTGGCGCCCGGCTGGGTCGGCATGGTTGCTTTTTCGGTGCCGCTCGATTTCTCGGAATTCACCGCGCTCGAGCAAACGATTCCGCTGGGTGAGGCGAGCGGCCCGCGGCTCGAGTTCCTCGCACTCGGGTCGAGCCGCGCCGATACGGGCGCCAATGCCGGCAACGGGGCGGTGTCGGCGGCCGTGAGCTGGACCTCGTCTTACGACCCCACGGCGAAGCCGCCCATGTATGGCAAGCCGAAAAACGAAGTGAGCTTGTGGCCGGTCTTGCTGGACATGCGCTTCAAGCAGGGGCAGATGACGGCGTTCAAGGCCGCGCTGCAATTGGAGTTCCGTTCGTTTTTCGGGATGGGGAACCCGGCCAGCGCGGCGCCCGGTCCGGTCTTGCGCAACAAGAGCATCCAGATCATCGGCTCGGCGCGCAAGACCGATCCCTCGTCGCCCGCTTCACCGGTCGAGTTCCGGTTCGCCGCCAACACCAGAGAACCGCTGCGCATCTACCCGATCGGCGATGCGCCGTCGGCGGCCGACAAGGAAAGCTTCATCGAAGGCGTCTGGTTCAAGAGTTTGGAGCTGGTCGACACGGTCCTGGCGTCGGGCAAGCGCCAGTCGCAGGTCCGCATCGATGGCGATATCGAATTACGCCGGCCCGAGAATTTTTCGCTGGCCGGCGAATTCCTGTCCAAGATACAGGGACGCATTAGCTTCCTGAACCTCGGCATCGATCTTCCCGGCTTGCCGCAACTCGATCCGCGTCTTCTGGAAATTTCCTATCCCAGCCTGTCGTTCAACCTCGACCTGCCGCATGTCGAGTTGTTCGGTAACGCCATGCGGATGAAGCTCCACCAGCTGGCCCTGAACTGGAACGGCGGATTCGATTTTCCGGGCATGACGAGCCTGAGCCTCGGCTCCGGGAAATGGAATCCCGGGCTGCCCAATGTCGTGTTCATCGGCCGCATCGACTTCGGCAACCTGCCGGCGCTGTTCGCCCGCGGTTTGACCGGCTTTTCGCTCGAGCTCGGCCTGGGCATCAACTTCGATCCGGATTCGGCCCGCCTCGGTCTGGGCACCGAGTTTTTCGTCCGCGGCTTCGGTTTCGAGGGGCTCGATTTCGACCTGCTGCAATTCTTGCGCGTGAAGATCGACCGCCTGAGGCTTGGCGCGCTGCCGGCGAAGCCCGGCGGAGCCCGCGGCGCTAGCCTGACGGTGGGCGGCGCCACCGTCCAGTTGCTGCGCTACCCGATATTCAAGGACGCGTCAGGCGGATTCTTCAGCCGCGAGCGTGGCGGTGGCGACGGCTTCTGGGCCTACTTCCCCGAGGATAAGGACGGCAAATTCCTGCTGTTTTTCGACTGGGGCTTTGTCGGCAAGAACGTCGACTTCGCGCCCGAAGTGGCCAAGACGCTGCTGGTCCCGCCGCCGCTGCAGGAGGTGAGCGCCGATGCCGACGCCGCACTCGGCACCGGCAGGAAGCTGGAAAAACTGTGGGAGGCAGGCGAAATCGGTCCCGCCACCGACAGCGCCGGCAAAGGCTGGACCTTCGCGGCCGGCATGACCGTCCTCGGCGGGGCGCTGCGCGGGCGCGCCCTGATCCAGGACTTGGGTTTCGCCGGCCTCTCGCTCTGGGGCCCCGAGCTGAAGAAATGGTTCGGTTACGATTTCTCGTTCTGCGGCATCTACCGGCGCAACATCACGCCGGGGGATGATTATTTCTATGTGTCGACCACCTTGCCCGCCGTTACCCTGGGCACAGTACATTTTACGGGCGGCGTGGTCGCGCTCGAGATATACACCTCGGGTGACTTCATGGTCGATTTCGGTTTTCCATGGCCGGGGGCGGCCGGCGGGCGCGAATGGCGGCGTACGGTCGGCGCCATCGTCACGCCGGGCCAGGCCTCGGCTGGATTCTACCTGCGCAAACGCGAAATCGTGCTGCACGACTCCGAAGGCGGCGGCAAGCTGCTCACCGTTACCGCCGGCTTCGCGGTGCAATGGGGCCTCGGCGCCGCCTTCGGCAGTGGCGTGTTCCGGGCATGGGTCAGGATCGGCTTGTATGCAGTCATGGAAGGCGCGGCCGACCTGCGCATCGGCGACTCCAGCCTGGACCTGACCAGACTGGTCGTGGCCGGTGCCGGCGGCGTGCTGGTCGAAGGTGAGGGCGCGATCAACTGGTGGGTCATCTCGGTGCGAGTGTATGTGTGCGCCTCGGCCGAGGTCAGCCTGGTCCTGACCTGGCAGAAGGGCCAGAGCACATCGCTTGCGCTGCGCGCCGAACTTTACGTCAGCGCGTCGGCTGAAGCCTGCGTCGGCGGCGGATGGTTCAAGCTGTGCCGCAGCATCAGCGTCGGCCTGAGTATTCCTGCCACCCACAATCTGGAATTCTGACTTCCTGCCATGCCCAACATCCTCCTCGTACCGGACGTCTTTTTTCATCGATGGGACCAGGCCGACGGCGAACTGTGGCTGTGCCTGCGCTCCTTTGTCCTGGCGCCGGGCGTCGACGCCAGCCACCCGCTCGGCCGGCTGGAAGAGTTCCATGCATGGGCCGCGGACCCGCATGGCAAGACAGAAAATTTCCGTTACTCGCACGACCTGACCGATTCGGGCGATTGCGTCGTGCGCCTGGCCGAAGGCACCCGGGCGGTTCCGGTCACCCTGCCCACCAACGTTGACGTCTGGATGCGCATCACGCGCGGGCCGAACGATCCGGCCACCTGGCTGCGGGTGGCGCGCTCGCGCGGATGCCTGACCTCGCCGGTCCTGCTGCCGGACGAATCCGGCACTGGCGATCCGACGCCAGGCGTGCCAGCGTCGGAGCTGCACCCCTTCGTGTTCTGGTTCAACGAGAAGGTCAAGGCCAGGCATGACGCCGCGTCGGCGGATGAAAAAGACCAGCTGTCCGCCTGGCTGGAACTGCGCCTGGAATCGGGCAAACAGGTGGCCTGGAAGCATGAGGAGGGCATCTCCGGCCTGTTCCGTAACGAAGCCGATCCGGCCCGGCCGGCGCTGCCGCTGTTTCGCCCGGACCAAGGGTGGGGCACTGGCTTCCCCGCCGGCGCCAGGCTTGAGACCAACCTGTTCTGGCTGTGCGGCCAGATGTTGCCTCTGGGGCGCAAGCCGGTTGCCACCGGACTGGCGACCATCACCGGCATCGATATCTGGCTGGTGCGGAATGATGTAGGCCTCAACCAGTCCGAGCCCGACCTCACGAAAGTGTTGCACAAGTTCGAGCTCCCCAAGCCACAGCCGGGCATCCCGAAGCCGTATTTCAGCCAGCTCCAGGACCGGTACGCCGCTGCCATCACCTGCGCAATGGAAGATGCCGCGATCCTGCTGCCCGGAACGCTGGCTGTCGGCGGACCGGCCGGCCCGGTCGCCTACTTCAGCCCGGCATTGCGCGCCTACACCAGCATGGGCAAGGCCTTGCCCGGCGGCTGGGAGCATGCGACAGGCAGCGACAAGGAGCGCAACCTCTCGCCAAAAGAGCGGCTGGCCCGGCTACCGCTGCTCAAGAACCTGGCAGGGGTGCAGGTACGGGCACCGGGGGGCAGCGCCGGCGCCGGCCACGCCATGCTGAAGATCACGCCGGCGCTCGTGGTACAGGGAAAACTGCGGCTTTACCGCCGCTTCCCGCGCATCGTGGGGGTACAGGAGCTGTTGCTACCCACCGTCATGGTGTTCGAGCCGGACAGCGGCGCGGCGGAGTTGCTCGAGATCGTCGCGGCGGCCGGACCGGGTTTCCTCGCCCGGCTGTTCGCCAGCGCCGCCTTCGAGGATGGCTGGCAGGTGCAGTTGCTTCAGTCGGACCCGCTGCCATGGGACGGTCCCGAGCGAGTGTACCGGGTACTCGCGCTGCCGCCAAAGGACGTGAAGCAGACCGACCCCGACGGCCAGCGCACCTGTACGCCGCGCGCCGCTCTGCTGCGCCTGGCGCTGTCGGACCCGCTGAGCGCGCCACGCAGCTTCCAGGATGTCGCACAGACAACTGCCAAGTGGCTGTGGAAGCCCAGCGCCGTCGCCTCGCCCCAGGAGTTGCAGCAGGACTGGCAGGCGCGCGCGGGCGCGGCGGCAGGCCTGCCGGTCACCAGCCTGCTGGTCGACGCCCCGGCCGCGCTCACCGACGCCGTCGATGCACTGGTGCTGGGCGATTACACGTTTTTCCTGGCGAACAGCCGCCTGCGCATCGAGCGCTACCTTGGCGTGTCCGCGCCGCTGTCCGATGGCAGCACGGCCAACTGCACCCCGAACCAGACGCCGCTACAGGATTACGAAGACGACCTGGTCAATTACAACACCGCGCGCGTGCGCAAAGCCACGGGCGAGCTGCTTGACGAGCGGGTGCGCTTTGCCCAGGGCGCCGACCAGCAGCAGCGGCAACTCAACCGGCGCCAGGTCATTCCTCTGCTGTTCGAGTGGCCGCGCGAACCGAACGACCAGAAGAAGTATGCGCAGAAAAGCGGCGCCGAGCGCCCCGCGCTGACGTGGGCCGACATGAAGGACTATGTCCGGTTTGCCGCACTCGACACGACGGCGATCGAACCGTTCGCCGTCGAGCTCGAACACACGTATGCCACCAGCATGGCGGCCCGTGCGGCCGACGGTACGCCCGTCCGGTTCGGGCGCGACGGCAGTTACGACTGGCCGATCGCATTTCCCACCGCGGCCGAGTGTTCGGATTTCGCCGCGCCGACGCCGCCGGCGCCGCCGGCCCCGGCCCCCCGCTTCCTGGTCTGCGCCTACGACGAGAATGCCGGCGCCATCCGTCTGAGCTTCGATGCGCGCCTGCTGGACCCGGACCAGTTGACGTCGATCCTCCCGGCGCAGCGCGATCGCGAAGCGCTGGCGTTGAGCGCTTGGCGCTCGGTTGCGGAGCTGGCCGCGGCGGGCGAGGTGGCGCTGTTGGTCGAGTACGGCTTGTTCGACCTGGGCGGCACCGTCGGCGTCGGCCCCGCGCAGGCCGCACGCCAGGCGCGCGACGGGTTTTCCGGGCGCTGGCGCGACGCCGTCCAGTTCCGTCCCCGGAACGCCCAGCTGCCGGCTGCGGAGCGCGCCAGGCTGGCGCAATGGGCGGACGCGGTGCTGCACGCCGCCAGTCCCGCTTTTCCGCCACTGGTGCTGACGGTCCCGATCGATTCCCCCGGCTGGAAGCTGGGACAGGAATCCCACGTCGCCAGGGCCGGGCTGGTGCTGGCGCGGGCCGCGCGCAATGTACCCTCGGCCGTCATGCGGCTGGTACCGATCACGCTGCAAGCGGGCCTGGGCAGGGTGGCGCCCGATTCTCTGTGGGGCGCCTGGGCCCAGCTCGGGTTCGGGCCCGGCGCTGACGTCAATACCTTGCCTTCCGAGGTGAAGACCGAGATCATCGCCGCTTTCGGACGCTGGCAGGAGGGCATGGCGCGCGGCTCGGATAGCATCACGCCGCAGGCGGCAACCGTGCCTGCACCGGCGCGGGCACGCGCCCGCACGGACATCCGCACGGACAATCAGGGCCTGATAGCGGAACTCGACGGTACCGACTGGTTCGTACCGCCCGGCTCCCCGAGTACGGGGCAGAACGGCTTCGATATCGAGCCGCAGTTGCTGCCGTTCGGCTTCGCGCCGTGCGCACGCCATCCAGTGTTGGGCGAGCAGTCGCAGGAAATCCTGCAGCGCGTGCTGGCCAGCCTGCGCGACGGCGTCGATCTGGCGTATGACGACTGGGCGCGCACATCGACGCCGGAGCGCTGGGTTGCCCGCATGGGGGCCATCGCTGCCCTTGCCAAGCGCGACGGCGCGGACTGGTCTGGCCCGCTGCCGGGCCTGGTGACGGCGATCGTCGACACGCTGCTTGCGCCGCAGCCGGACCATCAGTCCACGCATGTGCAGGGTGAGCTGCGCGCGATGAGCCAGGCGTATGTCGACAAAAAAGACCAGATCGGCACCCTGGGCCTGGCTGTCCGGCGCATGCTGCTGGAAGACCTGGCCCTCTTCGCCGACGCCAAGGCGCTGTTGCTGACCCGGGCCGCCTTTGTCGCCTCAGCCGCGCCGCCCACGCCCCCGCCCGGGACCCTGGCGCGGGCCGGCTTCACGCGGATGATCCGGCCGGACGCGGGCGACCCGAAAGCCAAGGTCGATGCCGTGGTAGGCTGGAAGCAGCTGGTGGCCGCCGGCGAAAGCAAGGACACGCCGGCTGTTTCGCGCATGGGTTTTCTCGAAGTCCTAGACGACGCGCGCTACGACAATGCCTTCGAGGTGGCGCAGTCCGGGCAAACATTTGAGTCCTTCGAGGCGATGGTCGACGCGGGCAGCAAAGCGCAGGAGTGGCATGTGCGTGCCCCACTGGTGCCGGCCGCCGCCGAAAACGGCCAGACAGCGGACGCGCCGCGTGAGCTTCGGCTCGCTTCGCGCAACATCGTCTCGCCGCCCGAGCTGCTGTGGTCCGGGGTCCAGGACGACCTGGCTGCGGCGCTGGCCTTGGTGGGAAGCGGCAAGCCGCAAAACTGGACGCTGAAGCGCCTCTCCAGCGGCGCTCCGCCTGGGAGCGAGCCGTCCGACCTTGTGGTTGGCGCGTACCGCCGCAACGGCGGCTGGAACGTGGGGCTGACGGTCGACCAGCGGCTGGTCCACTTCGTTTACCGGGTCCGGGGCGACGAAGAGGGTACAGTGGGCACGGCGATCGACGCGTTCGAGAACGACGGCTTCTTTATCAGGGGCCTGCGCAACCGCGAGGGCCTGAAACAGGCGCTTGACGGCACCCGGGATACGCCGCCAGCGCTGAACACGGGCACCGAGCATGCATTGCGCGCTTTTCTCGAAGTGAACCGGGGCACGGCGCCCGCGGCAGCGCTGACCGACGGCACCCTGTTGAACAACCTCGCCCTGTATGACCAGCTTGAACGCCTGGTGTTCACCGAAAAGTCGCCGGCGCTGAGCGACGACGCTGTCCTGCTGCGGCCGCGCGGGGTGGGCGGGGCCAACGGTGACTTCTGCCTCGGCGCCAAGGCAGCCGGGGCGGCATTCCTGGACCGGGTGCGCCATGCCGTGCTGTTTCCCCCTGTTGCAAGGCCCGGTGAGGGCGCGGGGATCAGCGCTGCATACCTGGTGGTGTCGGTCGCGCTTGACGTCTGGACCGGCTGGGATGTGTTGCTGACGCAGAGCCGCAACATGCCGTTGGAGGACTGGTCGGCCGCCTGCGGCAGCATCAGCGGGCGCCGTCCGGCGCCGTTTGCGCGCGTCTTCTGGCAGGCAACCGAGCAGGCCAGCATGTTGGCTACCCAGCATGTGGCGAACAGCGTCGCCAATGGCCCGCGCCATTGGGACGCGGCGCCTGGCGCCCACCGGGTGTTCGAACTGCCGAAAGAATGGATTGGCGTTGCCCTGCCAGCGAAAACGGTGCTCGAGCGCCTGCTGTTCCAGAGTAGGTTGTGGGTCGGTAGCCACCGGGGAGATCGCATCCTCGACGCAGGTAACGCGGACCTGGTGTTCGGGACGCCTTTCAGCATGACCGTGTACCAGGAGCAGTTCGTGGTCCGCAACGGACCGCCACAGGCGGTGCGCCACCCGTTCCCCAGCTTCGTCAGCGTCGCCCCTGGAGGCGAGAACGAGTCCAGGATCTGGTTCTCCGAGGAGTACGCAAGTTTCAGCATCGATATCCGCTGGATTCGTCCGCGAGGGACAGTGTTCCTGTCCATCGAACGCATGTTTGCCGTGGCGCCGTGACGGCCGCCGCAGGCTCTTTGCCAGAGAAAGCACCTACCCGTTATTGCCCGATGTAGTTCCCTTGACTGGATAACCCTGGAGGATATATGCGCGCACTGCTCTCCCGATGCCTGCTCCTGTTAATCTTCATGGCGCCGCAGGCGGAGGCGGCGGAGATACCCCCGTCGTGCATGGTGACGTTCAATGTGAAAAATACTGGATTTACAAGCGGCAACGCGACGCTTAGCTGCGTGGCGGTTGAAAAGCGCCGGCTGGAGCTCTTTCAAAGGGTCAATGCGCTCCCCGAGTCGGGTAACGTGGACGGCAATGAATTAGCAGGCAGGCTTGCGAAACTTGAAGCGGAACTGAAGAAACAGGAAGAGACCACCGACTGGAAAGGAATGGCGACGACGATTTCCGGTAACTTCACGGCGACCCTCGGGCTGGCGGCGTGTCTGGAAACATTTGGTGCTGGCTGTGCGGTGGCAGTCGCTGCTAAGGCGTGGGCGCTGTACGACGTGATCGATAGCGCGGCGAGCGACGCCAAGAAGAAAGCTGAAGCGACTAGGATGCGGGCCGAAATCGCCGCCATTCGCCAGAAGATCTCGACAAACGTCAAGCCGGCCGGGCAACTGCGCAACCAACTGGTCGCGGACTTTATCGGTCTTTGTAACGATGTTCAAAAATACTGCCTCAATAAATAGCAGTATTCTCGTCGAGCAGGGACACGAGACACGGATCATGCTTCGTCATAGGAGGCGGCTGTCCTGTGCAATGCCACGAAATCCGGTCTCCCCGGGCTGCAGGGCGCAAGTTCGACACTCGTACCTCCAACCCCAGAGTCAAGGCAACACAGTGCCTAGTCCGATGGGGGGAGCCTACAGACGCGGCAGACATGGTATCGCGCGTGGTATGGATCAGACGTATCGATAAAATCTGTTGCGGAATCAGAGCGTTACCTCAGCCATTGATCATCGAGTGGGAGTGAGGTTTCCTATTGGAAATTATTCGTCAGCGTAGTTCGAAAAGGCTCGCTGCGGCGAGCTTTTGTGACCCTAATCGGCCCAAACTTAGCACCTGATCCGGTTCAAAATCTGCACTTGAATCGAACCACCTCAGGGTGGTCGTTGCCGGCGCTTTCTTTACCAGCATCGCCATGATTACTCTGCCTCGGCGCAAAAGCTGAATTGGGGTAAGTTCGCCGAGCCATGCTACTAACTCCCGCAGATGCCGCCGCGTACGATCAGCATGTCTTGCCGGATGTCCGTAAACAACTCGGAGGCGCAGTTGCCGAAAACGGCCTGCGCCAGAGGGCTCCAGCCATGCGACCCCAGTACGGCTGGGGGATGGCTCTCTTTACTTCAGCATGCTGGCATTCCAATGGTGCAGTCGCTCGTCCAGCCAGCCCGAGTCCCGCTGCAGCATCAGCCAGGTGTTCAGGTAACTGAGAAAATCGGCGTCGCCCTTGCGGATTGCAAATGCGGCGTGCGTCTTGGCCAAGGGTTCGACCAAGGGTTGACGCAATTGGCCTGCTGACCTGGTTACCAGGAGCGAAGGATTAATCGTGGGCACCAGAGCTGCTTGTGCCTTGCCCTGCAAAACGGGGCTGAGTTGGTCAGCATCGTCATTGACCGCCAGCAATCGCGCATTCGGGAATATCCGCTTTGCCAACTCTGCCTGCGGTGTATCGGCGTAGACGGCGATCGTGACATCCTGGCGGTCGAATGCGGCGCGGGACTGTCCGCGCGTATTCTTCCCAGCGATCAGATGGATGCCCTCGCTCGCAGTTGGCGAGCTGAAGTTTACTGCCAAGGCACGTGCCGGAGTGACCCACAGTCCCGAAGCGATCAGGTCATAGTCGCCTGCCTTGATGCCTTCGATGAGGCGCGGCCAGGAGGTTTCGACGAACTTGACCTGGACCCCCATGTCATGGGCGAGACGGGTCCCGAGGTCGATACTGTAACCGACCAGCTTGCCGTCCTCGCCATGCATCACCATCGGCTCCGCCGGTGCGACCCCGATGCGCAGCTGGCCACGCTGGCGAATCGTGGCCAGCGTGTCCGCCGATGGCGCGCTGTAGACAGCGTTCGTGTTTGCAGGAACTTGTGCCGACGTAATGCCTGGGCAAGCGAGCGACAGCACGCATGCGGTGATCGCCGGGTACATTTTCAGAGGGAATTGCATGCGTACTCCTGTCTGTGGAGGGACTGGATCAATAGCCACTCGGATTGCGCTGGAAGGTCAATTGATGCGATGCATCCGATTCGTCGACGGCATGGAAACCATTGCCAGCCTGCTGGATGCGGAAGGTATACGAACCGATGCTCAGGCGATCGCCTTGCAGATGACTTGGCACGCTGTCGCCTCGGGCACGAGCATTGACAATGCCACCCGGATTCACATCGACGTCGATTGCCGCACGTTGCTGGCGGTCGTAAGCGTTAAAGCTACCGATTGCCCAAGGCTCCACCTCCTGATGTTCATGCTGCTGATGCGAGTTTCGCGCCGCAAGGGCAGCAATGAGCGCAATGCCGACGACACCGGCCGCAATGGCCGCGTGCTTGTCATGCTTGCTGTCGCGTCCGACCCTGAACTCACCCGAGCAGCCGCGGTCGACCCAGACGCCGCGATCCTCGTATCCCCAGCTCCGGCCTTCGCGGCACGAATCCGATGATATTTGGCGAACCAGCTCCACCTTGCCATCGGTGTCGATGCGACAGAAGTTATAGCGGCCATGACGGCTTTCGCAGGTGATCGTATCGGAGGCCACCGCCGGGATTGGCGCCGCCACCATCGATCCCATCAGTAGCGCGCATATTCCTTTTCGAACCGTATTCATTGGCACTCCCACTGTGTTGAACAAGGACCCCGACTGCCTGTTGGTGCTCGGCGTATTGCTGTGGTTGAATTTATCACATCTCTACGCCGAGAAACCGCGGCTCTGCGCGCGAGGGCAGGTCAAGTATGGGACGCCGGTCCACGTACTGTCGTATGCTTCGACGCCAAATTCAAGGCACGCCCAGGAAGATATACAGCGCATCGCGGCCGCCGGCAGCGCGTCCATAGCCCAGGTAGAGCGGCCCTAGCGGTGTCCCGGCCCCGATGAACAAGGCATTGCTGCGCAGGGTCCCGCGCGCTACCGGGTTATCCAGCACCTCGCGGATGCGACCGGCCTCGGCCGAGATGCCGACGAAAACGCCATCGAGCAGCGACGATGGCGCCAGCCGGTAGGTGTAGACCAGCCTGGCCAGGCGGGGCTCGGTACCGGCAAATTCGCCGGTACGATAGCCGGACAGGCGCAAGAATCCGCCTAGCTCGCTCAGTTCCAGTGCCGGACGGCGCGGCCCGTGACGCAGGTGTGTGGCGGACGCCGCGACCCTGACGGTATGGCTGCCTTCAGAGAATGCCGCCTGCAGCGAAGCGTGGAATTTGCTGTAGCCGTCTGGCTGGCTGTCGCTGCTTCGTGCGCGCAAATAGCCGGCATCGAGGGCGAAACCGGAGCGTGGAAAGCGGATGTTGTCGAGCGTGTCGATCCGGGCGCGCGCTACCAGGCCGCCAGTGTCGCCTGAAGGCAGGATCTGGCCAGCCGGCAGCAGCGCGGTATCGTCGCCCATCCTGACATGTCCTTTCGTGACTCCCAGGCGCAATTCGCCCGCCTGGCCGATACGTATTCCGACTTCAGCGCCGGCCTCGCTGGCAATGCGCCGATAGCGCCCGATACGCTCGCCACGAAGATAAAGATCGAAAGGGTCGCGCGTGAGATCTGCCCGCAATACGCCGAACAGCCATTGGCCATGGTTCAAGGGTTGGTACAGCTCGGTAGCAAGGCGTTCGACCCGCCCGATCTGCACGCGGTTGCGCCATTGTGCGCCAAGCGAGTTCAGGTCGGCTCGACGGTGGGCCAGTAGCAAATTGAATTGCGCATCGCCGCGAAGGTCGCTGGACAGGCCTAATCCGAAGCGCAGGAAATCAGGCCCCCAGCTCTTTTCGCCGACTTCCGTGGTCAATATGTGGCGACCAAAGCCGTCACGATCCAGGTAATAATTGATCCTCTCGAACTCGCCAGTGGCATACAGCCGCCGCACGTCCGCATCGGCGCGCGCAGGATCGAACGCCTGACCAGGGCGGCTCGTCAACGCCGCCGCCACATTGGCTTGGGCAATGCGCTCGGTGCCAGTGATCCGCAGGCTGTCGATGACGGGATGTTGCGCGGCGCCGCCCGTCCGGGCCAGCTGCAGTGCTGCAAAGTGCGACTTTTCCACGGCATGCACGCGCAGGGCCTTGTCGACGGCGCGGGCTGCTGCTTCCCCTGCAGCGGCGGCTTCCATCGTGCGATCGAAATCGGCGGTCGCGATGCTTCCCAGTTCAGGCGAAATCAGGATGTCGGCGGCGCCCAGTTGGCCTAGCGATACGGTGGTGTTCTGCGCAGTCAGCACTCGAACCATTTGTTCGGATACCTTCAACAGAGAATTCAATTCTTTCCGCGGAAGGAGCGGCGAACCGATATTAATCGCGATGATGATCTGCGCGCCCATGGACCGCGCTACGTCGACCGGCAGATTGCGGCTGACGCCCCCATCGACGAGCAGGCGGCCATCGCGCTCGACGGGACTGACGATCGCGGGAATGGCCATGCTCGCGCGCACCGCCGTCGCCAGGCTGCCACGTTCGAGGACGACCATTTGCGTAGTTGCCAGGTCCGTTGCCACCGCGCGGAAGGGGATGGGCAAAGCGTCGAAACTGTCATCGCGTTGGCGCTGGGTCAGGCGCCTCAGTACCGCTTCGAGCGACACGCCGGCGACCGCGCCTTTCGGCAACATTATCCCGTGCGGGCCAATACCGATTTCAGGACCGATGAAATTGTCGCGTTCCTCGGCTTTCTGCTGAACCGCGAGATCACTGCGCGCGACGTCGTGGAATAGCTGCGCGGTGCGAAACCCGGCGGCCTCGGCTTCGATATCGCGCAAGGGCATGCCGCTTGCATACGCGGCCCCGACAATCGCTCCCGCGCTGGTACCGACAATGACGTCGACAGGGACGCGTAACTCTTCGAGCACTTTCAATACGCCCAGATGCGCGCCGCCACGCGCGCCGCCGCCCGACAATACCAGGCCGATCCTGGGCCTGTCGCCAGGGGCGTCTGCCGCAGCAGCCTCCGGGAGCAGCCCGGTAAAGCAGAGGAGCGCGAGAACTACCAGTACCATTGCCTTCCTCCATTTACCCCATACCGATTTATAGCGCCATGCTGCGCCCCGCGTCAGTCGATTCAAACTGTAGCGCTGTCGACCATGCCGGGTAATTGTGACGAATCCGGTGGCGGATCGAGTCAATCTCTCGCCTGCGCGCAGCAAGTGAGTGATCGCCGTGACGGTAGACCATCGACACGGGGTGGCAAGAGGTGGTCGGCGACCGGTGAGAGCTGATCCCCAGGCGGCCCGGCGTGCCGGATTTCAGGGCCGCCGCGACCACTCGTAGGTGCCGCCATCGGCCATCAGCGATAGGAATAGCCTGTCACCGATGATCCGGTAGCTGCGGACGAACTCGATGTCGCCAGGCAGACGGGCAGTCATCGCCTGCTGCGGGCACATCGCCCGTGTCGTGGCGACCGCGCCGAAACGCAGTCTGCCGCTGCCGGCCGCCGTGTCGTCAGCCTGCCAGCTGCCGCTGCCACGGTTGCAGTCGAAGCGGAAGGCGGCCTTGCCGTCCGCGCCGAACTCCAGCTGAAACTGCTCCGGTGTTTGTGGCTTGACCACGCCGACCGCGTCGCTCGACGACGTAAACGAGACCAGGTTCCAGGCGCTGCCGGCGAGCCCGGTTTTCTGTGCATTCGCCGTATCCGAAGGGCTCCCCGCGCAGGCTGCCAGCAGTGCGCCGGCGAGTCCCATGGCTGCCAGGCGCCACCTGCGTGTCGGCGTACCAGGCGGCTGTTCGTTCATCCGGGCGTGGCTTGTCATTGGCAATTCCTTTCAGGGTTGGATCAGTTGGCCCACACGCCGATCAGTTGTACAAGCAGGATCTTGAGAATTGTCATCGACGGGAAAATCATCGCATAGCCGATGTCGGGCCGGTCGGTCGGCGCGATGCGGTTGGCGAAGGCGAGAATCGCGGGATTACCGGTTGCGCCGGCCACGATGCCCGCCACGCTATCGAACGGCAGGCGGAACACGAGCAATGCAATCGCCATCGTCACCACCACCAGCACCGCCACGATCGCGCTGCCGAGCAACAGGTAGAGCAGGCCGCTGTCGGCGATCGTCGCGGCGAAGGTGGCGCCCGACGACAGGCCCACCACCGCCAGGAACAAGGTCAGGCCG
>Ga0265797_10003435_pt1 | contig 25270 bp, 15 predicted proteins | sample P2T30metagenome_FD_192433 | JGI IMG/M metagenome (GOLD analysis project Ga0265797, IMG submission 192433) | Plant litter microbial communities from East Loma Ridge, Irvine, California - P2 T30 | ecosystem: Environmental > Terrestrial > Plant litter > Unclassified | place: USA: California... | reverse complement strand
AGCGAAGGTTTCGTCCGGATCTTCAGGCATGTTGATCACCTCTGGACAGGTACATAGGTTGTCGTCTCTAAAGATCGGGTGGATGTCGTTCGTAAGCTGACATATGTGGGACATGATCATGGTAGGGTCGCCCCCATTAGCGAAAATGTCTCCGAGTGTCGGTTCCCATTCCTTGTTCGGTTTAGGTAGGTATTGCTTGCTCAGTGGTGTGGCAAAGGTGTTGAATGAGCGCTTGCATGGGCCGTTGCAAGGAATCTCCGAGTTTCGCTTTTTGATTGCTGCTCCAATCTTCGGGTCTTGGTTTTTTCTTGCCATGGTTGTTGAATGACTTACCTAGTTGAATGAATTTTCTGGTTCTGGGATTATCAGCATTGGAGCAAAGGGCAAACATGTATATAACATTGGAAACAATGCGAACAATGGGACAAAGACTGCTTTGTCCTGGTTTCACACAAAGCTCATGAATGGAAGCAGTCAGGATTTGGTTATGGCATCGTCTCGACAATGGACCTGGTCGACAAAGAAAGATGTAGTTCGCATTTCATCTGATAAGATCAGCGTGTAGACCTGAGAATAGACCGATAGTGCCGTCTGCCTGTAACTTGGTGTAAATACGCCTTGACTCACCTTGAATTGCACAAATCAGACATATGAGGTGGAATGGAGACCGACCAGCGACAAAGGACCGCCGGTAACAGCCCACGAAGGTGAGCGACATTCGCAATGCCGCTGGTGCCCATACCACTTCTCTCACATCGGTCGGCAAGGCTCTGGTCAGGCAATCAGTGTCGAACCTTGAAACTGCTGCAGGAAACGTTCTGCTCGTGCATCGGCGTAGCACCAACGCAAGCTTTTGCAAGCCTTGTGTAAACACGTGTCACTTCTTAAATCTCCACCTCGTCTAATCCAGTTCGCCGGGCCTGGACGAGAATAGCAGCTGGTAAATCGTTGCCATCAACACCATGCCTGTTCTCGTGGACCTGCACACTGATCCTGTCGCAACGTAGGTATGTGGCTTCTGGCACCACGCAGATGCAGCTTCGGTGACTCCGGCTAGGCGTACGCATGGCTTCATGCTTAGCAGCGAGTCCTGATGGTTCGGCTGAGCTTACCTTTACCTGATCTCGGTGGTGCGATAAGGCTGATTGGCAAGACAGTAGAGTGAGGGTCGTGGTCATGTCATTTCGGAGGAAGACGACTTGGCACCTTACAGGTGTTGGTTTCGGCAACACTTCCGACCCTTTCCTGCTTCCGCCAAGTCCGCCGAGCAACCTCATGTCTTGACTTCTCCACTCGCTACGCCAACCAACCGCCTTTGCCCTGTCAATTGTCTGTGCCATACCGCATCGCCTGTCGTGGTGAAGACGACCAATAAGAATCTTCCCAATGGACAGACTCGGCCAGTGAGGATTGCCACATGGCTTGGTCAACGGATCTCCGTAGTCGCGTCAAACATCAAGATCGTCTATTTTGCTACTTTGTAGCAGTCTTGGCTTGCCATGCCATAATATGCAAGGTAGGGTATCCTTCAGCCTTTAGCGCTCCTCTTCCACGGCTCGCCACTTCTCAGCCCAATTAGACCTACCGCGCGACTCCCACCACGCGGACGCAATCCTGGTCAGAGGACTCACCAGAGCCAATCCGCTTTTCTCATCGTATGTCCCAGCTTTGAGGATTCGCCTGCTGCTTGCCAAGTTTGGCCCTGACGACAGTGGCTCGGGCAAAGACCTGGCCCTCCTCAAAAGCTCGACCAAGGTCTGCTTCTCGCGAGCTGACTGCACGCTTCAACCGTTTTTGGCTCTCTGCGGTTACGGGGAGACTTCAGGAAACGAGACGACAACAATGCAGATTCTCACGGGTCTTAAGAAGGTGGGCGCGTGGTTCGCGCCGCCCCCTACTGCCGCTGCTGATGGCAGAGATCAATGGCCTTCGCGTGCGAGTTTCCTTCTCGCCGCGATGGGAGGTTGCGCAGGTTAGTCAGGCTATTAAGCAAACGTCTTTGACCACGAGGCTAACCTCTGTGCTTCCTTGAAGGAATGGGCAATCTTATCAGATACCCTAGCCAGGTATGTGATGTCCAAACCACTGAAAGTGACGATGATATCTAACAGATTTAGGTTTACAACAATTACGGACTCCAGGTTCGCAGCCCAACGCTCGTGCGCCCTTGACAGTATGCTAATCCCAGCAAGTGGTTCATTCCCTACTTGATGACAGTGTGCCTGATCGCAATCCCCGTTTTGATCCTCGAAATCGCTATCGGTCAAGCTTATCGAGGAGGCTCTGTTGTCGCGTACAACACGATGCACCACCGTCTCAAGGGTACTGGCCTCAATCTGATCTACGTCGGTTTTGTGGTCGGACCCTACTTCGCCGTGAATCTAGGTAAGTTGCTTTTTCGCAGCGGCCACCTATCATTGTAGTATACCTTACTTACGCAGTCAATCAGCATGGATTATGGGCTACTTCAGGAGGTCGTTCATCTCGCCGTTGCCTTGGACCGGCGACGCGTCTAATTACTTTATGGAAGATGTAGTGGCAAACAAGGATCCTATACCACCCGGAGAGGACGGCAACAACACCGGCTATGTTCAATTCCCAGGCACAGCAATGCTCGGAGAGACGACTGGTTGGATGTGCTTCACCTGGTTCCTCGTCTGGATCTGCATCTTCAGAGGTGTCGGGCTCACTGGTCGCGTTGTGTACTGGACCATGGGCCTCCCTATCGTCGTAACCATCGTCCTCGTCGGTCGATCACTTTCCCTCAACAACGCGAGCGAAGGCGTCAAATACTTCTGGGCTACGTGGAGAGGCTCCGAGCTTGCCAACGGTCAGGTCTGGCAGACTGCGTGTGGTCAAGTCTTCTTCTCTACTGGTGTCGGTTTCGGATACTTCACCTCGTACGCCTCTTACAACCGAAAGCACAGCAACGCTGTCGTTGATGCCATTGCCATTGTATCGAGCAACGTTGCGTTCGAGAATATTGCTGCTTTCGCGGTATACGGTGTTGTCGGCTTCACTGGTAAGAAGCGCTATCTCAATGGAATCGCAAATCATTCGATACGTGAAAGCCACTAGTACCACCGCACAGAGCTAATCATCTCAATGTAGAAATGTTCCCTGGGCCAGACGTACCTGACGTTGGTGGCTTCTCCATCGGCTTCCAGACTCTGCCCACAGCTATTGAGCAAATGCCCGGCGCCAACTTCTGGGCGGTCGCTCTCTTCTTCACGCTTATGACGCTTGGTTTTTCATCAGCATTCGCAATGCTTGACGCCGTCGTTACGCTCACCATGGATAGCGGAGTCAAGTACTCACGACCCGTTGTCGTCACGAGTCTTACGCTCCTGTCTCTCGCGCTCTCCCTGCCGTACTGCACCGAGTTTGGCTACTGGCTGCTCGACGGGTACGTTGATCTCATATCCCGCTTTTGCCTACTCAAAACGCTGACTTTCACCACCTTTCAAGCATTGACGCCTGGACTAACAACGTTGCTCTCGTATTCGTTGTTTGGAGCGAGTGCGTCACTTCAACCACAGTGTACCGCTGGAGAGACGTCGAAGGCCAAGTTGGCAAGATCTCGTTCATCTTGTACCAGATTGCCTTCTTTGCCGGCCAGATCTTCGGGGTCGGTGTCGCTCAAGGAGTCAGCGCCTGGAGTGGCGCCGTGACTGGCTTCGCCATCTACATCGTCTTCACCGTGGCCGCCATTGTCCTCGCCAAGACGCCCGACGTGCGCGCGCCTTGGATCTTTGGCTCAAACGCAATCATGGCGAAAATCTTCTACCTGGCCTTCTACTCGGTAAGTCCATCCCTGTTCATCGTTCACCAAGCCATGTCTAATACAAGACACTCCAGGGCGAACAACTCCGCCAAGACTTGAACATCATCGTCGGAACCGGCAAGAACTGGAACATCCCAGTCTTCTGGGGCCCGCTAGTGAAATACGTCTCCGGTCCTATCCTCGCCATCGTATACTCCTTCTCCTACCCCAACTTCATCAGTTCCGCCGACCCTCTCTACGGCCAAGCCAACCCTCTGCACATCATGGGCTTCGGCGTCGGTCACGTGGTGCTCCTCATCTTCCTCGCCGGCTTCATGGTCCCTCGCTGGTTCGACGTCTTCATCCCGCCGACCCGCCGCAACGAAGGCCACATCCCATACGCCCCAATGGTCACGCAGAACCCAGACGACATGAACCAAGCCGAGAACGGACAAGGCGAAGTGACCGACGGTGGCGTTCTCATGGAGCAATCGACGCCCGACAGCGACAGCCTTGGAGGCGAGGCTAAGAAAGGCGGGCACTTCGGTGCCGAAGCGCAGACGACGACAACGATGCCGACCACTGACTCGCAGAAATTGTGAAGACGCCCGAGAGATGTGCGAAAAGTTTCTCTTTTGTTCGTCCGCGCGATGATGTGGTGAAACCCAACCAGCCTTTTTAGATCCGAATCTCTTGGAGCGAGAGATCTGTATACATGCCCTCCTTCGCCTCGCCTGGCTTCGGCCGCGGCGAGGCTGCCATATGCGCCCTTCTTTGCTTGCGTGACGACAGAGACGTCTGGTGTCTCTCTCCTCACGCTTTTGCAGAAAATCTGCCCACTTGTTGATGTTATGCGATGTTATGCGTGAAGTCCCAACACTGCACTTCCCGTATCTCCGTGGAAGTGTCGGCAACTTCGTTATTGACACTCGTTGTGATGCCGGTGGGAAAAGCCATTGCGAGCAGGTCTCTCTCACTGTAACAAGCCTTCTGTGTGGTAAGACCAGCGGCGTTGACAAAACAAAGTAACAGTCCTGCTAGTGAGGTCCTGTTGAGTCACAGAACATTATTGGCGGTCTCTCGCCGATGCGAGTCTTTTTTAAGTGGCAATAATAGCGATTGTGATAGCGATTATGGTGTTCTAAGACATCCGACAATGCCAATGAGATACTGGTATACCGACTGGTGAATACCGTATGCGTAGATTGTTAAGCTTGAGAATATGCAAGCGCTGGAGAGGCTGGAAGATGCGAAGGCTACTGAAGAGCAGGAAACTCTCTACAGGCTGGAATGGAAGGACTTCAGCGCTAGGCTTGCTAGAAAAATGCCCTCTGAAGACCCAAAGAAGGTCATCATTCTCGAGGAAGAATATGAAGAGTTCAAAGACATCGTCATTTTCAAGTGGGACAACAAGACGGACTTGGACTAGGTAGAGGTGAAGTATAAGCATTTCGAGACTTCAAGAGCAGATACCTGACGTCTTTTGCGTCTCCGCGCTCAGATCCTCAGCATGCACTCACGTAAGAGCTGTTCCAGGGCTCTTTGATCACCGGCGCCCGGCAAGTACACCATCGCGACTTTAGTCAGCCTCCTCGCCTCGCTCTTCTCATCTATCGCCTTCAAAGCCAGAGCAGTCCGCCAGTAGACCTTACCCATCTCCATCGCAGCCGGGAAACCAGGGATAGCCTCTCTGTCGGGCTCGATATCCATATCAGGCTCGAAGCCCATCCCGATCCTCAGCGTGTTGATTGTTCTCATTCCCCAGAAGATGGCCTCGGTGAACTCCTCGAGCTTGAGCAGAGCCAGACACGTATTCGCCACAAGCTGCACTCGCAAGACCAACCGTTCCGCTTGCCCGAACTTGCCCTGGTATGGAGCCTCTTTCAGCCTCACATCAAAGAATGCATCCCCATGGACATGACGAGTCCTTCCGTAGAGCATGATGTATATCGCCTCCCAAGCTTGCTTGTAGCTTGCTAGTGCGGATCGATAGCGGCCAGCTTGTAACTCGGCGTTACCCTCGCGCTTCAGGCGAGCGCACTCGCCGATGCAGTGTTCTGGGGATGGTAGAGGTTCGGCGAGCTTAGCTTTCAGCTCAGAGGCGATCTTGGCGTCCGGTTCTGGGGAGCCGCCTAAGGTCATCTGACCAAGGTTCTTCACTTGCGCCCATGGGAGGAGGAGTTTCCGCTGGAGTTGCCAAGGGATACGACGCTCCTCTACGCTGAACGGGTCGTGCAGGCGAAGATTTAGGCGAAGATTGGGATTCAACGTGGGGTGCGACAGATCTGCCAGGAACCAGGATTTTGTGAACTTAGGCACGTCGTCGACGTGAATGATGAAGCACTCGGTATCCATGTCGAGCAGCTCGTACTGCGGCGCATCAATGCAGCAATCAAGCCTGTAGTTCTTGAACTTCTTCGCCAATGCGTCCTGAATGACAATGGGAACATGGCCTTCGGCCATCACATGCTCTTTAGACTGCGGCCATGGCGTCTCGATCCGGACGAATGTGTTGAGGTCGTAGAAGACTTTGTGGGCTTCGCGGTATATCTGGCGATTGATTTTGAAGAGCACGAGGGCTGCTGAGTAGTGGTATGTGACATATTCGTCGGGTTCGTAGCGTCGATTTGCTTCGGGGTGGAAAATGAGGCTGTAGATGTGTTCGCGGATCTCGGCAGGGAGAGTGAGCAGGTGTAGCTGCTGATCTGGAATGGTTGCCATGTTGGTGGTGGCTTAGGATAGTATGTTTGCGATTGAGTGAATCCCTAGATCTGAAGACAAAAGGCAGAGGGGTAACAAAGATAATGGCATGGTTAGGTAAGGTAGCTTGTAGCTTGGTGCCCGCGATGTTTGCTTACCAAAGCAGCCTCGGCTTGCCCAGTTGTGCAAGATAAGACCTATTCTTTGTGCACAGATATGCAGATCTACTCAACTCCTACACAACGTATCATTCAAATATCCTCTGAGCCATATCGCATATATCAGGCCTCCATTCCAAACCCCTTCTAACGCGTTCTCATACTCCTTTGAATTCGCTCAGCTCACCAACTTTAGCCTTGACACTACATCTTCATATTCTTCGGCGAACTCGACCAGAGAAAATGAAGCAGCAGCCCGACGACAGCGAGTGATAAGACAATAGCCAGAGAAGATTCAAAGGCTCTTAGCCGTCCTCAACACATTCCATCCTTCCAAGGGCGAAGCATCTCGAATGCAGTTGATGTTGAAGAATGAATATGACGCTAGCCAAGTATTGGATCTTGTTGTTTTCGCTGCACGCCTCGTGAATCACTGTCGTCACCAAATCTGGTTACACAAGCCCAGGCGACAACAGATCGAGGTCAGATCGAGGTCAGAACGCCGCGAAGATCCGATTTCGACGTGGAGACCAGGAATGTATACCGAGGTACAGTAGCAGTCCTCACAAAGAAGTCAGAAGTCTTGTGGGTGAGCGGTCCACTGCGAGCCGGAGTATGGGTCTGTCCGTCCAGAATACATCGAAACCTGTGCCAGACGAGAGGGACGAATTGAAGAGTTGTGCAACATCCTCAATCGTATAATGCGTGCCTCGATGTCTTTGTTGGATTTCTAAATTTCGCAAGGGGTTGAACTTTCATCCAACAGGCTTCGTATAAGGAACGTACGAGACTTGTAGTATTACCTACTTTGAGTAGTAGCGCTACTGAATAAACTCACAGAGTAGTATCAACTTATCAAGGTACCCGCAGTTCTTCCTGATTCTTTGAAACCCTCCTCGCGGCTAAAAAAGCAACAAGCCAATCAACGAGCGGATAACTCATCGTCATCCCATTCCATAGCGCTTCTCGGAACTCCGGGACTTTCGGTTGCCGCAGGATTTTGCCCGACACGCATTTCTGTTTGTGTTGATCACTGATCTGAGTTTTTGAGTTTCGTCTTCACAACGTCGGGGCGAGATGTGCGAGAAAAGCGAGGGGGGCCTGGACGCTGCTGACAATCCTTCAGACACATTCGTTATTTTGGTGGTATGCAAAGTTGGTACACGTGGTCAGATTGTCATAAGCGCATATGCATATCCATGAAGATTGAACAGAAAGACCGAAACGAATTGTTTGCAAAACATGTTCAAAACACCCTCCCTCCGATTTGAGAGCCCGCTTCGTGATTTCCAGTCATCCAACGCTTCATCAATCGCTGTTACAAAATTCCAACATCGCTAAACGCTCAAATGTTCTCTCGCTCGGCCAACGTTCGTATTGCGCCGGCGGATCCTGATCCTTCTCAACCTTTCCGACTGCTGCTGCGTGTCATCCCAACATGGACTTTCGCGTTCTCCCAGAGTGACAACCAACTCCCACGGAATAACGCCGAGGCTTCCCACTCTGTGGCATGCACGTTCGTCCGCAGCTCCCTGGCTACTATCTCTGTAGGCAGTGTGTCCTGAATGCGCAAAGTGCCGGCATCATCTGAGTCCGCGTGGTGGTTTATTCCGGCGCGACTTTTTCTTTGCAAGACAGCCAGGCAAGACGTGGCTATTCTTAAATCCTAGTAGTTGCAATGTTTGGAGACCGCTATCGTTCCACAACGATCGCTTGTCCTCCGCGTAACCATCACGCACATGCGCTTTGTGGGTTTGTGTTGGGCTCGCAGGTCCAATCAGGACTGCTCCATCGTCGTTTCTGCGTTTCAAAAACTGCAGTTGATCTTCGTTCTTGAAACCCTTCCTCGCTCTCTCATGAAATCCGCTGCAGTAATCTGGCAGCCCGACTCCTGACCATCGGATCGGTACAGCACGACACGACAACACGCAGGGGATCTGCGAGAGTCATGATAGTGCTCAGCGTCACTTCCCTCTTATCCCAAGCAGACTTGGGCGAAACATCGGGCGTCGTCTCGGCGTCGAGGATGGCAGCGGCGAGTCCAACGATGGCCTTGAAATCGGTGACGAAAGGTTCAAAGTCGACGTCGCGGACACCAGAAATGGAAGCCAGGATCAGGGTGCTGAGGTGGTTCGCTTTCAGGACACGGCACTTCTTGACGTCCGCTTGGGCGAGAGTAGGCATTGCTGTAGCGAGGAAAGTAGAAAAGGCCTTTTCCCATTGTTCCAGCCAGGGACGGAATCTGCGCATTTCTGTGAGGATGGAGAGGGCTTCGACCGACGCCGGATCGGTCTCGAGTAGTTTGCGGAAGTGTGTCTTCAGCTTGTTGGAACACAGCTGCAGTGTGGCGTGTGCTTGATCGAGATTACAGGAACTCCTAACGGCGGGCATGGGAAGTTCGCGGGCGTGTCTGGGAATCGTTGGATCGTTGTGCATAGGAACGGGCGAGCTGCTGTTTGCCCTCCATGTGCTTGTGGTGCTCGAGCCAGATCTGCTTGCCGGTCGTGAAGTGCCTGGGCTCGAGAGGTACTCCACCGGCTTCGTATCTATGGCGAGTTTTGCTCGGAGATCTGACATGGCGCCTGGCGAAGAGTGATACATTAACATGTCGCAGGGACGATGAGTTGTGGTGGATTGGTTGCAGTGAGAGTCGGACAGAGAAAAGGTTTGGTCGGAAAAGCGGATAATGTCGATGTGACGATGTCAAAGGTGATCGACGGTCAGCCTGCCAGAAGTATTACGTGGTTGTGTGGATGTGGATTCCGGGTAAGAGATCGACGACAGGGACCGTGGGGAGAGGTTGCAGGATGGAAGTAGTCTGGTGGTAGTGCGGTGCGGTGCAGGAGTAGGAGCAGGAGTGTTAGTGAAGTGCGGTCGGTTGGTCGGTTGGGTTGGTCGGTCAGCAGTGTAGAAGTTCTTCGGTCAAGCACGCACGTCCGCACACACGCACGACACGAGACGAGAGATGGCGTTAGAGATATGAGACGACAGCGTGGAGAGCAGAAGGATGGTGCAGAAGGAGGACCGGCGTGGGGCAAAGGCATAGGCATAGGCCATGTATGTCTGCCTCGACTCGACTCGACCACCGAAGAGTCGAAAGAATGGGCCAAAATAGACGACAGGCCGAGTCCAATAGGGCATCGCTTGCCACAAAGACTCCCATGATACCTCCTAACCAGCAGTCAGTATTATTATTAGTGGACCCCGTGCCTGTCTGCCGATGCCTCCGAGCCCTCCCAGCAGGCCTTCAACGGAGGAACGACAAGACAAGCTGGTGGATGACATTACATGGACAGCCGCGCGCCACGCGAGCGCCGTACACTAAACCACTAGATTCGCAGTGACAGTATACCGCCGCGCCCTGAGTCGTGTGCGCCACTGCTCGCCAAAGGTCCGCGCTGGGCCTACCTTTCTTCCGCGCAGGATCACCAAGCATCTCGGCCGCGGCATGCCAGCGACATGCAGCAGGTACTGCCAGGCCGGCCAGGACGTGCATCCACTCTGTTATGCATTGGCTGCCGGGCCAAGCATGCCCTATTGGGGACAGGCGAGAGATACTCCTCAGCTAGAGTCTGTAGCCGTAATCGCCGCCTCGTAGCAGTGATAGTGGTGGCCATTCCTTCCCAGCTCCTCCGAGGCGCGCGAGGGCTCCCACTACTGTCTCTGCACGGCGGCTGTGCCACTTTGGGACCTGCCCTCCGGCTACACGAACATGGTGGACTGGAGCCCGGCAGTTTACGCGCGCGACGCCTCACCAGGGCGGCCTCAAACGCCTCGTCCTGGCCTGTCAGTGTCACTGTGTCAATCCTACTTGCCGGGGCCGTTGCGGTCCCATCGGCGCTCTCAAACACGCTTTGGACCATCGTCACATCGTCCCGGACATTCGTTGCCACATGGTTTGAGCCGTTGTTAGTTGTTAGCGTACACATGGCTACCGGCGATTGTCCTAGCGGGGCAGGAAAGTAAAAGAAAGGGACATGCCTCGTATGCGTTACGAAGTCGCCGGCGGCTCGACCATTTTTCATGCCAACATCGGAGCCAGCTCAGCTCGTTGCTCAGCCTGCTCAGCCTGCTCAGCCTGCCACCGCCACGCCACGCGCCCGCCTGGAGGATGCCGAGGAACATCGGCACGCCGAACGCAAGCTCGACGCAAACAGAGGCGCGGCGAGAGTGGACTCGCAAGCTTGCGAGGACCCGCACGTGGCATTGCGTTGACGGACAAGCGCCCTTTTGTCGTCTTGGTCGAGAGATAATAATAAGGCGGTGGGCAGCCCTGGCTGTCGTGATATCACGACGTGTCCCAAGCAGACCCAGAGAATAATGATTGATGGTGGGGGATTGATTCCACCGCTAGAATAAATTGGGTCCGACTCGATCTGCCGGGATGATGATGGCACGTGTGCTTGTATCAAATGGGCCAGGAGTAGGAGTAGTAAGTAGCACATATGACACTACTACCGCTACCGACCCATCAGCACTATGGAAGATGTCATTTTCTGATAGAGCTCCGATCCCCACGTCACGATCCTAGTTTGCTTTCTTCTTCTTCCAAGGATCATCTGCTTCTATTCTTCCCTCTCTCCCTTAATCTCATCTCATGGACGGGAGCTAGAATCGGCATACGAACAATTACTGTACAGCCTAGACACGGTCGGTGGTCGCAACGACTCGTAAAGTCCCGACCGTATGGTTTCAGACAGATCCCACCAGCACGTCGAACGGGTGACCCTAGTTCACGATCCTGCCAGGCTAGCGACTCCATCTGCGGTGCATTCCGTGAAGGATTCGATCCTTTCGCTTAAGGGGAGCTTTCGGGGGCGCTCACTTTACTTGGCAGTGCTCTTTTTGAGGGCTTTGCCCAGAGCGCACGCGAACTTTGTCCGAACAATATCTTGGTCTATCTTTCCACTTCACCCATCTGGTTCCTTCCCTCCCACCTTTGCCGTCCACTGCCGGATACGCATCGACACGAGTCGAGTGTGGACCCTCGTAGCCGTTGTCATCCGTCGAAGTGTATTGCTGAAGATGTCAGTAATTAACTCCAATTATTGATTAATCATAATTACAGATCATCATCAACCCTCGTCGACACGACGACACAGTTGCGTTGTTTCGTGTTGCGTGTCGCGTCCGTATCCGTCATCACCCTTCCATCTACGGTGGATCATCAGAATTTAGAAATGTAACTGCAGATGAGGCATGACTCCACGTCTTGCCAACTCACATGGCTCTTGTCATGATGAAAAGCTAGCTTGGTCACGTCTCATCTTTTGTCGAGTACACCTTGTCTCGAAGCTAGGCACATGATCATGCCATGCCATGACATGACATGCGGACAGGATACACCCATGTACACATGTATGTATGTATGTATGTATGTATGTATGTACGCACGCAAACATAGTTACCCGTATCCGTACAGTATCTTCACAAAACCCCAGCACAGTCCTTCTGTCCCGACGATGATGAAGGGATCGCCCGCCAGAGCGACACGGGACTTGCCCGTTTGGTGTCCTCGAATCTTCCATTGACCAGAATCCGCCTAGTGCGGGATCTCGCGTGCATCACGCAGGATTCGACACGAAAGAAGTGACCTGCCGAGGCGAAGGAGTGAGTAAGTAGTGGCCGCCCGTTATGATTGCAGTAGTAATACTATTTCACCGCCCAGGCCCAATCAACCACAAAAAGCCACTTGAATCTCATCACCGCAGCGCAACAAGCCGTGACGGAGATCTCCATCCACCATAGCATTCAGTCAGATATTTGTAGTAGTAAGTTGCCTAGTCGCCTCTTTCTTCAGCAAGCCACAACAACGATGGCGTCCGTGGCGGCAGGCGGCCGGTCTCGCCAGGCGTGTGTTGCCGTGTTCATGTATACGCCCGCAAAGCTTGCGAAATCAAGGGCAGACCAGACCTGCAATCTACCGAGACGATCGACGGGCGACAGAAAAGAGAGTTCTTTGAGAAGTACTGTATCAAAAGAAGGAAAAACCTACAGCACGTCTCTCGAGTCATCTCATCCGGCCGTTCGACCTGCTATTTCGCCGCCCTCCACCTCTGCGCCGCCGCTGCCGCTACCGCTGCCCGCCATGGTTAATCGCAATATTGCCATGCTTCCTTCAGATAACTCTATCCCCCACCTCAGCTAGACAAACCCTATCAGGGCAGGCGAATAGCTTTATTCCTTCCTCTGCCTCTCTCTCTCTACCTCTCTCGCTCGGTACGAAGTGTTTCCACGTCCCGAGTCTGGGCGGCTGGCAGGATTGAGGATCAGGAGGATCGTATGGTAGGCGACAGGTCAGCCGCGCGCTCTCGTGGGACAAAAGAACTGGGACAGATTGGTCGGCGCTGGCTGTACTTTGTCCCAAATCACATTGTCTCCTAAGAGGAACGATTGAGACACCCTTACCTCACCTCACCCAAGGTACAACCAGTATACGCCGCCCACGTACATCACAACATGGATCTTGCAAGCAAAGCTCTGCCTTTCCATCTCTTCACTTGCGGTACGACTCCTTCGCTTACAGCAAGTTAGCTACATGCTGTGCCACTCGAAACGACATCGATCCTTCCTTCGTTCCTCCCTCCCCCATCCTATCTACCCACTATCGCTATCAACATCATCACCACATGCATCACATCATCCATCACGCCACCTTTTCCAAGCATTGGAATCCTGATCCCACTCGATCCGCCCAGGCATGCATCCCACCTGCATACCTACATGCGCTCATCCTTACTCTCATCCATACATGTACACACCACACACTACTACTACTATACCGCACCCATGCAAGCTCTACGTACATGAGACCAAACGAAAAGAATCCTTCCCGGACAGCCCTCCATTCCCTCGCTTCCTCTTCCCCCTTCCAAGCGGCCGGCGCTGACTGACTGACTCGCCTCGCCTCGCCTCACCTCGCTTCGGCGCATCATTCCACCAACGCCCTCGCTAGAGTCTGAGATCATTTAGATGATCCTTCGACAATCTATTAATCTACACATCCTGGTTCCTCTCGTTTAACACCGTGAACGATTCGTTCGCAGCCTGTGGCAGCTCGGAATCCTTCCTCACCATGTTTCTTTTCGGATAATCATCCGGGGTCCGACATCCGAGGATATCTTTCTTCTCTCTCTCTCTCTCTGCCACCTGGACAGCGAATACGTAAGTCTAGCGACAGGATTCATACATAACGTATACGCAAGGTAGGGAAAACGGCAGGCAAGTGATTATTATCCAAGCAAAAATCGGCAAAACCTATCCTCCCAACGAATTGGAGAGGAGAGAAAAGGTGGCCTCGCTTCGATATGCTTGCCCTTGATGCCCTTGCTCTGTGCCCGTGCACGGCGAATCCTCTTTTTTTCACTCTTTACCATCCTTCGTCCTATTTGTCCCTGGCAGGTAAAGAAATGTTTAGTAAGCTACCCACGCTACTTCTTCCCTGGAATGGCAACAGGACGAATCCTGAGATTCGAGACTTCTGCCTACCGGCGCGATGAAGCAAGGTAAGCAAGGGAAGGTAAGGCATGGCAAAAGGTGAATTGAGATGTTGAACCAGTAAAGTCAGAGGAGAGGAGAGAAGAGAGAGGACAATAGAACCAAGAAGGCAAATAGAGAAATGATCTCTATTCAACCCCACAACACAACACAACACAACACAGACATAAATACAAACCCCCAACCTTCCATCCCCACGAGAGACTGCAAGCGGTCAGTCAGCGCAGGATACTCCAAACCAAGCTCTACCGCCTATGTACATTCCACGACAATTCTTCCCGATCCGACTGGAAGAAAAAAAAACTCGCCACCAACGACCCAATGCGCTTCTACCGACCTACCACCTGCGACTTCACCCAGTAAAAGAGCCTCAGCGCTCCCCCTAAAAAAAGAATACCAGAAATCTCATTTTTGGATCCAGCAAAAAGCCGTTTGTGGTGAGGTAGGTATCTAATACGGTATGCAGTACGTACCATCATCATTCGGCGCTTGAATGCATCCCACCTGGAAAACGTAACGACGCCAGTCAGGGAGGAAGGGAATGAGAAAAAAGAAGGCAGGAAGGAAGTAAGGAAAGGGAGGAGCGCTCTACCGAAAAGCGTACGTATAAACGCTACATGTTGTTCTGCTGGGTTCGTTCTGCGGTGGTGACGGCGCTGCTGCTGCTGTTGCTGTTGCTGCTATCAGGGTAAAGGGAAACAACAACAAAAAAGACCGCGAAAAGCACTGTTTTTGCGTGTTGCCAGAAATCGACTCGTGCATGCTTTTTTTGTTTTTTTCGAGTGCCTTCGTTGACCATTGACCATTCACCATTCACCATTCACCATTGACTACCAGGAGCATTATTCGGCCAAACCGCATCTTATCTCTTCATTATTCCGAACGAATGTCGATCGGCAGTGGTGGGTGGTGGATGGTAGAAGACGACGCCTTCCACCCCGTCCGAATCTAGCAACCACTACATGTATGTAAGCAGGTGGTTAACGTAATGTAGAATATGTGCAGTACCATAGGTCAGGTAGTATGTATGTATGTATGTACAGTGATGGGCGTTCGCCGGAGACTCTTCGTTCACGCATGTTAAGAAACACTGTCCTATCGAGAATCATCCTTTTGGTGCCCTGAAAGAAGAAGACTGCGAACGTGGTCCGACTACCTAACTTTAGTCATCTGGTTGGTGCCGCTGGGAGCTGAGGTGGTCGATAGATAGATACATTCCCTTCGCCGGTAAGCCTCGCTCTTTGGAAGGTAAATACCTTTCGAGCTCTGGATGCGGTGTTTGATCATGTGGTGCTGGTGCTGCTGAGAGGTTCCTGAAAGGTAGAAGCAGGGTAGGGTATTCGCAAACTTTAAGGTGGCTCCCACCCACACAGGGTGAATGAGCAACAACAACATCATCATCATCATTAAGATGCATGGCTCTCAAAGGGCAAGATAAAAGGCTTAGTGGGGGTTTAATACAATACAAAAGAAGCTTGAGGAGAAGCTGTCACTCTGTCCCCTTCCCTCCTCCGATACAGTAGTAGGGGGAAACGCTCGTGGTATCTCTTTTTTTTTTCCTCCAGTCCTCGATCTTGTTCTGATTCCCTCCTTCCTTCCTTCCTTCTTCCGCTCCGCGCGTGGTCATTGTAGAACCGACCACGTTGGCTGGGTTCGCCGGTTTTCACCGATCGAACCCTTGCTATCCATCTCCATCCGACACTGTTGTTGTTTCTCTTTTTCTTTCGATTCTGCATTTCGATCTTTCAAAGGCGCCGGACGAAACTCCTTACATTCTTCTTCTTCTCCAGCTATTACGCCTCAAAAGGAACGAGGAAGTCAGCCGATCACCAAACGTAGAAGACCCTTTCCAGACTCTCAACCGCCAGATCAAGAGCTGAAGACGCCCTTAACCATGGAGCCGATGTCAGTAGCATCGTCAGGGTAGACGTAGAAGGCCAGGGCGATGATGATGTAGGTGCCGAGGCACATGCAGCCCTCGAGGTAGTTGCTCTTGCCGTCTCCAATGAGGTAGTTGACAACCAGCACGGAAAGGAAAAAGACGACGGTCTCGAAGCCCTGGAAGTGCAGGGTCATGGGCTTGTCCATGATCCAGCCGAGGATGACGAGGAAAGGAGTGACGAACAGAGCGATCTGCATGCTGCTGCCAATCGCAACGCCAATGGCCAAGTCCATCTTGCCCTTGTATGCGACGACGCAGGCAGTGACGTGCTCGGCGGCGTTGCCGACAATGGGAAGGAGGATCAAACCGATGAAGGTCTTGCTGATGCCTGCGGACTTGACGATCGCATCGATGCTGTCGACCAGGTATTCGGCGCAGACTGCGACTGCGATTGTGACGATGATAAGGCAGACAGTGGCTGCGATCGGACCCAGGATCTGCGGCTCCTCCTCTCCGCCATCCTCGCCCTCCTGTTGCTGCTCTGCGTCGAACAAGTGTGCGTGGGTCTTCAGTTGGAAGAACAGGTAGAGGCAGTAGAGGATGAGCATGATGATCGCGGTGCCATGCGACAGAATGAGGATGTTGTCTTCGGAGTCGGCGGCGCTGCCACGGAGGGAAGCGTACAGGGTCGCGGGAATGATGAGGGAGGTTGCGGCGACGGCCATGAGCGATGCCATGGTGGATGCGACTGTCGCGTTGAATTCGCTCTCGGTGCGCCTGACTCCGGAAGCGATGAAGCAGCAGCCCAAGACAAGGAGGATGTTCGATAGGATGGAACCGAGCATGCTGGACTGGACGATGCGGATCTCGCCTTGTCTAAGCGCGATGATACTGACCTGGATGGATTGTCAGTTGTTGATAGGTAAATCCCTCAAGCTTGGGCGTAAGACATACGATCAGTTCGACTGCATTTCCAAAAGTCGCATTCATCAGACCGCCAATGGTCTGACCGAGCTTGACACTCAGCTCCTCGGTAGCGAAACTCAGCAGGGACGCCAGCGGCACGATGGCGATGAAGTTGATGATGAAGACGGTGGTCGGGTCTGCGTCGGTCGCGCCCAGCGCAATACCGGCGGGTACGAAGACCAACAGGATGTTGACATAGTTGCTGGCCAGGGTCAACCAGGCGAGGTGGATGAAGCTCATGGGCCACCGCACCCAGGCGCGGTCATCCTCGTGCAGAGGTTTGCCGCCGGAGTGTGAGTTGGATCTGCGCGTGAGCGGCGTGCGCTCGTCGGCGGAGCCGTTCAATCCTTCGTTGGGTCCAGGCATGGTGTTGGAGCTGACTTCGTTGCTGAAGGTACGGCCGTGTTTGCTGAAAGCGCGCTTAATACCAGCAACGCCAGAACCTCATGATACGGTCAGTGCGTGCTATGGAACGGTTTGACGGGTAGGTTGCGAATGGCTGGGGGGAATTGTTGGAGAGACAAATGGAAGTGATGATGGCATTGGGGGGGTGACCGTCAGGGCAAGCCACGGTGGACGGTGCAATTTCAGTGACATGGCCGAAAAAGCTACTGGCAGGGAGGCTTGACTGCGCCCCAGTGGAAGGAAGAGGGGGAGAGCTACTTACTCATGTTGTGGGAGAGGAGGACGAGAGATGTCGCCTTGATCGTGGGATGGGCACGACTGCAGATAGGGAAGTTACAGGTGGCGGACTAGCACACGCCTGGAGAAGGGTAAGACGAGTGGTGTGGTACGGGGAGTGTTTCGCCGATTGATGGCACAACAGGAGTAGTGTTGTTGTGTCGTTGTAGCAGCAGTAGTGATGGACGGTGGAGCTCGACCTGTAGGTAGCTGGTAGAGGGTAGCAGCAATTGCCTACTGCCTACTAGTGAGGTGGGGCGGGAGAGATGGAGTGAGGCGCAGTGCGTGCGTGCTCTGATGGTAGTGGCAGCGGCAAGACAAGACACCAATGACAACACACCAATGGACGGTGAGATGCGCGGTGAGGATTGGTGGAAGTAGTGTAGGTGACGAGGGGATGGATGTGCTGGCCAGGCCGTGAAAGAGAGAGAGAGTTCGCAGTGCTTGGATGCAAAAGAATGAGAATGGCTGGACGAATGACGTCCGTTGCTCTACACAGCCTCAATCCAAGCCGACTAGCTCCATTGTCTTGCAGTCTAGTCGTTGCTTACCGAAGAACTTTATCTCGTCATGTTCAACTCTGATCCTGGGTCGAGGTATAGCCGCCGTCTCTCTTCCCACTTTCAAGTTCCATCACATCAAATCACCGCCAACTAATCTTCATCATGAGCTCGCTAACTTGCGTAGCACGCAATGCTGGATCAGTACACCTCATTCCTATCCTGAGGTGTAGCTAAGGTAGCTGCCGTTCCTTTCACCTCCACTCGGCAAGCCTACCGAACTACTGTACCTAACGCTACCATCTGCCGCTGCCAGAAACAGGGCCATGTGGAGCGCGATCGAAAGAGTCGAAACAAGCAACGGCCGCATATCCTGTCTCGAGCGTGGAACCCGAGGATCATGTAACAGTATCAGCATCGTCCAAGGGTCAGGGCAGGGCAGTGCAAATGTATCAGATGTGGTCTGAAAAGGAGGCGGCATTATTATGTATTGCCATCTTCGCTTTCTTGAATAATACCTAACCGAATGGCGATCAAATTCTGGAACGTGGACTTGACTTGGCAACCCATTCGGGTGGGTTTTGAGACTCCAAGCGGTGCGACGACGAGGCAATAAGTCTGCGTCAGAAACTCGTGAAGATTGAGAGATTGGTAAATCCATAGACATACAGTCCAATCATTCCTACTGTAGATGAAAGGGCTGTTGTACCCAAACAAAGGCGATGTCAAGAATGGAGTATCGGGAAGGCACCAACATCGCACCTTCCACGCGAAAGGACTGAGTGTGTGCACCGTACCGAATAATACAGGAAAGGGACACAGTACAGGCAGGTAGGTATACATTTGCAACATCTCACATATTCCTTCGTCATCTTCGTCTATTTCAGAAAGATATAGCCAATCAAGAAAAAACAAAGCACCACCACTGACTGCCCCGATACTCCAAAAAAAAAAAAAAAAAAAACCCCCCAGAAACACCACTCACCCGAAATACGAAGAAGGATGCCGAACCCTAGGCAAAACGATTCAACCCAAAACGAAAACTCCCAAGACAACTCAGGTCCAACTCAGCCCTCAATAGCCCTCCCCTCGACCTCAATCCCCGACCGTCTCGACCCACTCCCATAAACAATCTCCATCATCTTCCGCTTCTGCACCTCCCTCGTGCTCTTCAGCAGCGAATACGTCCCCTCCAACCCCCTGACCTGCTCATCAATACTCAACGTACTCCCATTCTCGCTCCTCACAAGCGGGCTAACGAGCTTGCGCCGCAAAATCTCAAGGTTGGATTTCAGCTGCAGCAAACGCTGGTTGTGGTCGACCAGCACGTACTTGTTGCGCACGGTGCGGTCGCGGACCGAGGCCAGCAAGTCTTTGTTCTTCTGGTACTTGCGCAGCAGCGAGGCGTTGACGCCGATGACTTTGGTCCACAGCGAGGAGAGGAAGTCGCCCTCGAGGCGCTCCTGCTGGTCTTGCTCGCGGATGACGGTGCGCTGCAGGTTGAGGAACTGCTTGTCGATTGCTTCGAAGAGGCCGAACAGTTGGATCGAGTGGCTGAGCTCGTTGTTGATGCTCTCTTCCAGCACGCCCAGGAACTCGTGGAAGGTCCGGTCCAGCGTCGCTTTGGTGCGTTGCGCGTGCGTGTGCCCGAAGATGTCGCGCATTAGCTGGTTGTCTTTCATCAGCCCGACGCGGGTCATGAAGCCGTGCGCGTTCGACCAGATGGAGCCGATGGCGCTGGGCGGCGCGGTTGATATCGCGGTGAGCTCGCGCTGCGCCCATTCCATTACTAGCAGGATCGAGTCGACGTCTGCGTCGACGCTGGCGAAGAAGCGCGTCATTTCGATCGCTAGTGTTTTCATGCTGTCGCTCAGGTCGTCGAGCTGGTGAACGATGATAGGCCCGCTCGTCATGTTCGTCGACCGCACCGACTCACCCAGGTCCCACACCGCCACGCCAGTATCGTGGAGCTCTTCGATCTGAGCATGCCCGTGCTCCGAGTAGAAGATGACCGGCTCGAAAGACTTCGCAAGACCCGCCACTTTGACCAGATCCGGCGCGGGCGTGTTGCTCGGCGTTGTTAGAAGATTGCTCAAAAGCCAATACAAAAAGATGGAAGCGCATGTGTAGAGGAAGAAATTTTGCCGTGACTTTGTGGCGTTTTGCGTGACTTTGCGTATCCATGTTACGGCAGCATCGATGGGTTCCGTCCGTTGTATTACGTCTAGCGACGTGGAGAAGCGGATGTCTAGCCGGCAAGCCATCGTTAGGGTACAACTTCACAGACATGTAGAAGAGAGTGGGGAAGAAACAGTGGCAAGAGATGGTGGCAACGACAGGAGACGGCGCACTGGAAACTTACAGTTCATTTGAGTTGGGGTCTTCTGGTCCGGGGCCTCGGATTCGTTCGCATCGTTGCGTGACGGCGTCGAAGGTCTTGCATTCACTGCTGGCGTTCGCACTGCCGTTTCGCCGCCGCCAAAGTAAGGCACTGGACTAGGACTAGGACTCCTCCCTTTCGTAGGGCTCTCTGGTAATGGTATGCGGGACGGCAGGGGGTACACGGTGATCTCGCCCTCTCCATCCTCTCGATCCGCGTCTTCATCCGCGCTGCGGTATTCCAAGCTCCCTTCTCTGCTGTGGAAGCTGCGCCGGCTGGGCGATAGCGATCCTTGATGTTTGAACCACCCGCTTCCTGCTTTGCGCCATGCTGGTGGGGAGGCTGAGCGCCTGTTGGAGGTGGTGGAGGATTGATATGACGAGACTCCGCTGCGGTAGATGGAATGCTGCGAGGGCAAATCGGGGACGGTCGGCGAGAACTCATGCGCTTCAAAGTCTTCCATGCTCACGGCGAGGCTGGCGTGGGAGTCGTACGCTGACGAAGCGGCAAATGTTGAGGAGCGCGCGGCCATAGGCGCCGGGCGAATCATGCGGTTGTTGCGATTGCTGCTGCTGTTGCGACTGCTGAGATGGTCGATTGCTCGTTTGATTGCTTTGGATGCGATCGCAAAGGTTGGTTGTTTGCGCGGGAGTAGAGATGTATCGGGCGGTACCAGATATCTCAGTAGTATTGAATGGGTACGGAAGTAGCGGGTTGCAGTAGGGCTGAGACGTGCAGGGCAATGGGGAATGTTGCGATCGGGGGAGTAGGTGGGAGTGAATGAATGGTAGTGGCTGGGGATGGGTGGGTCGCAGGCCTGTCGCGGGATGTCTTGTCTTGTCGTGTCTCGCACGCGAAAGTTGCAGGCAGCGAGCGTGTCTAGCACATGATCTTTGTCGTGGTGCGGGAGCGTGATGTCTGTGACTCCGATGGTAGTGGTAGCAAGGTAGTATAAGTGAATTGATGTGTACTTGCAAAAGAGGAGAATTATTCTACAACGCAGGTACAGACCAAGGGACGGGCGAGCGTGCCACGACCAGCCCCTCCGCCCGGAAGAGCTCTCTCTGCTGTCTCTCCTCCCCCTCGACCTCGTCTATGGGGAGAGGTAGAATGCGATGGCTGGGAAGAGAGGTGACAGGCTGAGCGAGGCGGAGGTCATGCAGTTGCCCTGCATGATTACCCCACTTTGGGGTGCTGATTGGTCGACATCCTGCAGCGGCCCAGCTAGCCTCCCTTGCCGCGCCCGCCCGTTTCAACAGAGAGCCTCTTCCCTTCTCTTTTAATAATGCGATGAACATATATCTTTTTAATAGCTCATCTTCGTCATAACCATTGTCATCATCATGTCCTTCTCTATCGTAAAGTATGTCAATATCGATCAAAAACGGGGTGTTGCAGTCCACAATCTGTACGGTATCGGACGCTGTGATCTGCATGCAGTAGCACAATCGATAGCCTAGGTAGCGATTTGATTGATTAGAAAATGGAGTATCGACTAGATAGCCTCTCGACGGTCGCATTCTTTTCAGGTCGTTAACGTCAATCGAAAGGTCGAAGGTCGAAAGGTCGAAAGCGAAGGGAAGACAAGTAGGGCACTTCTGACGGTCCTGATGCATTAGGGTTAGGGTTGTGGTTAGACGGTATGATCTTATGTTGTCAATATATCAAACTGCAGGAAGAGTCACCTTGGTATTTACGATTGGAGAGGTGAGCTCTGTAGTAAAATTCCTTCCAATGCTATTTGTTCAGCACGCATTGGGTTCTCCATTGCAAGCGTACCTACAAACCAACGCATTGACTTGATCGACAATAAAGCATTTGTGAAGGTATCAGAAACAAGGTTACATACGAACAACAGACAGCATACATGATGTACAAGCAAGCTTCGAGCTTAAGTAAGGTACAACACAGCAGCAGTAGTACGGGTTAACATGCATGCATGTATGTCTGAGTTCAGATCACAACTTTAAGTAGAACCAACCAATGTAAGCCAAGAGAGTGAGCTCTTGGAGAACAACATACATTCGAGGTGTTGATCGTAGCCCTGCCGAACAACTGCACACATTTCCTGCAAGTCTTGTGACGGAGAATGTAAACGATTTGGATTCTACTTATTGAAGTGCTCTGTTTTTTGCTCCGATCATTTCGGAGTTGGGTGTTATATCTATATACAGCTTTCTTTATGTGTTTGTGTATGTGTATGTGTGTGCGTATAGTATGTAAAAGTCGATCTTTCTATAACTTGCCATGCCATCGGACCAATGACGATATCCTCGGAAGCAGACAGCAACCTCTATCTCCCTCCCTCTCGCTGCTCCTGGCCTGATCGACCGATTGAAAAAGTCGAAAAGATCTCAAGACGCCCTGCTCAAGTGCTCAATGCCGCGACCTTCCCAGGTTTTGTGATGAGCCTCACTGTCTCTCTACCTCTTCAATCGTCAGGGAGACTGATCTACCCAGACAACAGCGCAAACGATCCCACCCTCAAAACCCGTCGCCTCCCCTCATAACACCCCCCAACATGGTCAATCTTCATTGCCGAATCTCACCGACAACGTCAAGCCGATCCCGGTCAGCAACGTCCCAGCCATCATGCGCCCAGCCATCCGCGGAGTAGCAGGAATCATCGTCGACGGCCGGATACGAGACTTTCTCGGATACATCGAGCCATAGTTGAAAAGTGAGCTCGCAGTATGGGGCAGAGGGTCGTCGACGACAGGGATGTCTCTCGGAGATGCTCCGGTGGACATTGGCAGGAGGGTCGTTGTGAGGCCGGGTGATCTCGCTACGCTTGACAAGGCGTGAATGTCTTCACCTGAAAGATAAAGTGGTTGAGATTGCTGGTGGTGTTTTGCCTGGACAGAAAATAGGCGGATGAGGGCGTTTTCGAGGAACAAGAGTGAGAGAGTCGAGTTTCGGAGGCGATCCGGAAGGCATCGTGGCCATTGTGTCAAAGCGTTTTGATGGGAAGTGAGGGAGTCGCGTCGGCCGGTCATGTCGGGAGCGTCCACGAGAAACTGCCAAAAGAGATAAAAAAAAAAGGCACCAGCGAGAGACCAGTAGTGACTGGCGAACTCCCATGCGAGAAAAGAACCAAAGAGGACGGAACCAAAGAAGAACAGAATCTCTCAAACCTCCACTCCCTCCCTCCCAAAGAAGTCCCCTCCTGCTCTCAAGGCGCAATAACGCTGTCACTCCTCCCCCTCCCCTCCCTCGTCCTCGCCAAATCCTCCGCACTCAGCACGTCCTCCGGCGCCATGCTCAGCAGCATGACCATCTCGACATCCCCCCGCTCCTCCGCCTCCCTCATCAACCTCCCGTCCCTCAAGTGGCGGTCCTCGCCCCACAACCCCCTCCTCAACCGCTCGGCAAGTAGCATCTGCGTAACGCGCACGTGCCCGTGGCGAGCAGCTTCGAAGAGAGGCGAGTGTTCGGCGGGGAGATTGGGGTCTGGGTAGGGGTTTGCGCCGGCCTCGAGGAGCGAGCGTGTTGTGGCGAGGTTTCCTGCGCGGGCGGCGAGGGTGAGGGCGGGGGAGAAGTGCGGATTTGGGGCCGAGAATGGGGAGTCGGGTTCTGATTCTGGAGTGCTGATGGGGTTGGAGAGGTTGGCGAGGTTGGTGTCGGAGGCGAAGGGCGAGATGTATTGGTGTTGGTGGTAGGGGGTTTGGAGGGTGGTGTTGTTGAGGTTTGTGACGAGGTCGGCTAGGCTTCGGGGGGTTGGGAGGGCTTCGACCATTTTTGCGTTTTGCTTGCTTGCTTGCTTGCTTGATTGACTTTGAGGACCGTTGTCTTGTCTTGAAGTCTTTTGATAGGAAAGAGAGATGTTTTTGGAAGAGAAGATGAGTGGGTTTGGGTAGGTATATGTCAGGAAGAGACCAGGTGGGTATAGGTATGTAAGTGAGGTACGGTATGTACGTAGACGATGATGAACGGGAATAGGCAAGGACAATGTCGCCGCTCTCCGATATGAGGTTGTTTGTCTTCAAGGTAGGCGAGGTCCTAGATGCTGGATATGAGTAGGAGGAAGAGTGAGTGGTGGCGAAGTCGAAAAGAAACGGTATCAACCTACTCTTCCTCGGTGTTGGTCCTTCGCAACAGGTAGATCTGGCCCTTTCCCCGGCGACTGCTAGTCTAGTCCGAGTCGGTGAGAGCCCTGATCATCCTCGTTGACCCCTAAGGAACCTCATGGCGTCTTTTTCTTCCCGGCATCGGCGGGCGGGCCACGGCTAACCAAGGCAGTAGTAGTCTAGTGACGGTGGGCGGTGGCCCTGGTCGAGCAGCAGGTGTCGACTCGCCTCACGAGAAACAAATTTCAAACCCGGCCGTTAAACTCGCCAAGGTACTAACCTAAATACATCTTGCGGTGAAGGTCCGGGCTTTGGTCGGATTACCGGATGCAGCACTTTGCGTGCGATATACGATATGAACATGCAATATAACTGTCTTGTTGCTGCAGGATGACATATCGATGTTGCATCTCTTGGAATGCAGTGTGGGAGTTGAACGGTGAATGAAACAAGTCGAACAGCAACAACAAGTTTGAACAGTAAAAGCGAATTATTGCGCCGGAGACCAAAAAAACCTATGTACACAATACACAACATTCGCCTCGATGCAAATATGCGTTCTTAGGGAATCAAACACAACACAACCACTACCTTCGCTACCTCTCCCTCTCTCTCACACCGACTTTTCACTAACCGAAATACTGCCTCATCCAACTTTTTTTTTTTTTTACTCGCC